>Ga0172367_10009205_pt1 | contig 10879 bp, 8 predicted proteins | sample Lak10m_FD_114542 | JGI IMG/M metagenome (GOLD analysis project Ga0172367, IMG submission 114542) | Freshwater microbial communities from Kabuno Bay, South-Kivu, Congo - kab_022012_10m | ecosystem: Environmental > Aquatic > Freshwater > Lake | place: Democratic Republic of the Congo: South-Kivu...
CTGACCAAATAAGTTTGCCCGGCAGCTTCGGGATGCGTCGCACACGCAATCAACGCATCCACCAGATTCCCCACATACACCAGACTGCGTGCATTGCGCGCGCCAGCCAAAGGCAGCGGCAATCCCTTATCAATGGCCTTAAACAAACTGATGAAGTTACCCTTCACGCCCGCCCCGTAGACCAGCGGCGGACGCACGATGACGACCTCCAAACCGGTCTGTTGAGCGACGCGATGCAAGGCTTGCTCAGCCTCCCATTTTGAGATGCCGTAGGGATCTTGTGGGTTGGCAGCATCCAGCTCGGTGTATGGCACCCCCTCGCGGCCCTCGCCATTGACCTTTATCGAGCTGACATAGACCAGACGCTTAACGCCTGCACGCGCCGCTTGCCGCGCCAGATTCTCGGTGCCATGCAGATTGACCTTGCGGAATTCAGCGAGAGGATCAGTGGAAACATCTTTCATCACATGCACGCGGGCGGCCAAGTGCATGACCACATCGACTCCCTCCAGCGCAGGCTTCCAATCTGTAAAACCATCAACCATGCCGCCAATGATGTTCTCGGTGCCCGCCATATCGCGGGTGGTACGTGTTGCGGCGCGCACCTGCAAACCCCGTTTCACTGTCTCTTGGCACAGGGCTTTGCCAACGAAACCGTTGGCTCCGGTAATTAGAAGTAATGTCATCTCAAATCGATTTGAACCAGACAGCGCGGTTGATCTGCCTCACATGATGCGACAGACATCGCGCGCTGCAACTGCGGCCTTGCAATAGTTTCTTGCTGAACTTTAGACGAGTGATAATTCATATAGGTATTTAGATTGCGCTCAGCCGTTACCGGCAACTCTTGCCGCAGGCTCATGGCGGATGGTTATTATATCTTCGGGAATATTACCAGTTCGACCGCCAAGGCAGCCTCATCTGCACTGCACCCCGCAACAAATACCGATGCGCGTTATTCCAAGCCTTTATTACCCCTTCGCAACTGGTAACAATTCGTTATAGAAAGCCAACATCTCCTCAACCACATAATTTTTCGAGAACATTGCCAGCGCTCTCGCTCTTGCCGCTACCGCCATCGACTCGCGCAAGTCGGCATCTTTAAGCAACTTGGCAAGTGACTGCTCAAGCTCCGATACATTCCCTGCTGGAAACAACAGGCCCGTCTTTCCCTCTTCGACCGCATCGGTAATCCCATAAATTCGCGAACAGACAGAAGGAATGCCAGCAGCAGCAGCCTCAATGATAACCAGACCAAAACCTTCCCGATGGCTGGGCAAGCAAAGCAGATCGGCTGCCGCGATATATCGCTCTGGGATTTGGGTGAAGCCGATTCTGCTGACTCGGTCTACCCGCTTGCCGCACAATGCGAGCACCTGCGGGAATATCTCTTCTTCATCGGGGCCGACCATCAATAACCGCACATCTGGAATATCTTCGGCTAACGCGGAGAATGCCTGGGCCAATTCAAAGACCCCTTTGTCCCGATTAAATCGCCCGAGGAACAACAGCACTAAAGCATCCTGCGGAATGCCCAGCTCCTGACGCACTTGCTGACGCAGCCCCGCATCGGGACGGAATCGCTCCTGATCCACGCCGCAGATCGAGCCACTCCCCAACACGCGCGATTTGTCGGCTGGCAAGATGCCTTCGCCGATGAGGAAATCCCTTTCCGAGCGGCTAACCACCGTAATGCAGGTGGCAAGACGGGCAACCAGCTTATCCAGCGTGCGCAGTATTGACCTCCACAGCCCCGTGCGAGTTGCCCAAACTTCACCTTGAAAAGTGTGGACCCTTAACGGCACACGGGCCAGCCAGGCCGCCAGCATCCCCAGCAGTCCGCCCTTGGGAGAGATCGAATGCACCAATGCGTAACGATGCTTGCGGAACAGCACGAACAAACGGTACAGCGCCAACAGGTCGCGCCAAGGTGACTCTTTCCTTTCGATCTGCACATGAATCACGGTGGCAGGCAACGCCATCTCCCGTAACAGCGCTTCATCATCCACAGTCACAAACAGAGTAACTTCATACCGGCGCGACAATGCAACAATATGCGGTATCAGAAAGAATTTTACGATCAGCAAGCTGGTTACCACGAGCGCTATCTTTGGCCTGCCGCCTTTCTCTCCCATTCTGTTGGAGGCTAAAACTTTTTCAGTTTGTACGAATTTTTTGGTCGTCATATGCATCATCTACATGTATCGGGCATGCCGAATCGCTGAACAGCGATCACCTATCACTAAATATCCCGATCAACGAATCATAATAACGCCGGCCGCCCGCGCCTTCGATGAATTCGCGCCCCGCCAACCGCATGGCCTTAACTTCATCTTCTGACATTCGCGATACCTCATGCCACATTTGCTCCCATGATGCGAATCTCCGGCAATCGACATAAGCCTCCGCCGGGATCAATTCGCCGATATCCGGCGCGCCCAGATACAAAGGTATCGCCCCGGCATACAGGCAGTCGAATATCTTTTCCGTCACGTAACCCCTCATCGTCATATTCTCGAAACAAAGGCTGAAACGGTAACGGCTCAAGACTTCGTATTTAGATTCGCAGGCCCCCCGATAAATCGACATCAGAGTCTTGTAATTCCGCCAGTACGGCGGCCACATCGAACGTAAGGACCACCACTTGTCCCACCCGCGACCATAAAGATCCACCGCTCCCGATCTTGCCAAGGCCGCCATGGTTTCGATACGGCGACTGTATAGCTCACCCCGAAATGAGCGCGGAATGTGATTGCCGTTGATCACCACGATGCGGTTCTGCCGGTCGGTATTTTCCCAGTACGAGGTCAGCACATTGCGGTATGGCTGCGGCCAATAAAGTTGGCGCAACCTGGACTGATCCACTCCTTTCAGGGAATAGCCGTCGCCTGTGGTGTTATGCACATATACCCGCTCAAATGCGGCAGTCAGCTGCGGCAGCGCACGATACAACTTGGGAGCGACAACTGGCGGTTCAAAGATAATGAAACCACCCAGATGGACATTCTGCCGTTCCGCCAGTTGCTGGTAATTGGCAAGCAAGCCCAGGGAGTAATACTGGCAGGGTGCGCCAGCCTCTTTTCCGTCAAGCAACAAATCTGCCGTATCGACTTGCACGCCGCGCGCATTCAATTCGTCGCGCAAACGCCTGAAAGGGGACAGGCAATCATCGCGATTCAAATACGCATCGTCGATGTCGAATAATTTGTTCCGGTAATAAGCGTCATAAGACGGATCAATGAAGACCGCTTGTTTTACGTTGGCTAATTCTTTCATTTCTGAATATATCGCCTCAGGTTATTGATCATGAACTTGCCGGACTTATGCATCCCCAGTCTACTGGTGACATACAGGAAGGCCCAGCCGCAAAACGTAAAAAATCCGCGTCGCGTCTGCATCGCGGCGGATAAGGCATCGGGAAATTCGGATGCCTTGAGCAAGGCCGCAGCTTCTGTGAAACGATCCTGCGCAAACAGATTGGTCGTGCGGACAATACGGTCCGCCCTTTCCAGCCAGCGGTAATGCAACACATCTTCATCATTCAACAGCGCGCGTACCTCCGGCAACGCCAGATAGTGATCCATGACGCCGAAAAAATCGGCCCGCCCGGTGCGCAGGCGAATGAGTTGATGAGATCCCTGCTCCGTACTAACGCGATACCTGATCAATGGCTGATACAAAACCGCGACCGGATGACGCCGAGCGATTCGCAGCCACACATCAAGGTCCGCACTGGAGCGAAACAGGTTGCCGCGCCATTCTACGATCTCGTCTCGATAAATCTCCGTGCGCACCATCGCCGTGGGACAGAGCAGATAGTTTGAATGCTTCAAGATGCGTTTAAGCAAAACTTGAAAATCATGCACCCCGTCAGCCGGGCGATCTCCTCCCGGCACAACCAGTTGCCTGCCGGTTCGCTCCCCCGCTTGATCGATCACAACACCTTCGGTGAATACGGCACCTATCTCCGAATCGGCTTCCATGCACGCCACTTGCTGCTCCACCATCCCAGGCTCGTAGATGTCATCCGCATGGAAAACTGCCGTATATTTTCCCGTCCCCAACTGGAGGCAACGGCTGAAATTATTTTCGGGACCGATATTGGTTTCATTCACCAGGATGCTTACTCGCGGGTCACCGAATGCTTCCGCAACTTCGCGCGTCCGGTCGGTCGATGCGTTATCGACGATATGTACTACCAGATTACGGTAGCTTTGCGACAAAATCGAAGCCAGCGTCTCCCGCAGGGTGGCGGCGGCGTTATAGGTCGGAATGCAAATGCACACCAAGGGTTGCTCAGTCATGCGTCAATCCCATACGACGAAATACGCTTTGGAATCGCTGGCCATAAGTATGGTCTCGCACGGTGCGTTCAAATCCGGCCAGCGCAATCGATTCGCGCAGCGTTTCATGTGCAAGATAAAACTTGACCTTCTCGACCAGATCGTCAGCATCGGCATACACTGCGATCTCGCGGTCGATGTCATAGCAATTTGCCAGCCCCTCTACAAAGTATGAAAGCTGAAATGAGCCGCAGCCGTTCACCTCAAAGATGCGCGCCTTCATCTGCTCGATGTTCTTCTTGCTGCGCAGGCGGTTGAGCAACGCCCGTGGAGATGCCGCCAGATAGCGGACATCCCATGATGCAGAGTTGGAGAGATTGAGGTTGATGCGGCTTTCGTTGAATAGCCTGACCATGCCTTCTTGATCGATCTCGCCCTTGGGCCATCGGTAACCAGCCACCTCAACGCTTATTCCGGCCTTTCTGATGCGTTCGATCAGCCATGCGCGATAGGGATGCCAACCGCCGACAAATGACACATCGTATTTTTTCTCCACATTCAATCTTCGGAAGAGCTGCTCGTTGCATCCGAACGGAAAGTAGATGGCATTCGGCAAGCCGATCTCGCGATATTTGGTTTCGCCGTGCAAATCCGGCGTGGAAAAGAAATCAAAATGCCTGGCCCAGAATCGCGAGTAATCCACCCGCCAAGTATCATCGTGAAAGAAGCAGAAAGTCTTGGTGTGCTCGCGCAAGGCATCAACCGTTTCCGGCTCAAACTGATCTGTATAGAGCGAGAACACTGCCGCCGTCGGACGCCATTGTCTTACCCGCTCCAGCAGCTTTTGGTTCATGCCCGCCTTACCCAGTGCGCGCAATTCGCCCATATAGTCGAACAACTCCACCTCGTGCCCCATTGCAACCAACACTTGGTAGAAATTGAAATACTCGAATGAAAGCTCACGCTGCGGATCGCCATAGCTGTATTTCATACAAACGACCAGTATTTTCATGTTCCTGCCTTATCCGCTAAATGTTCGTGCAAGAGCCAATACAGCGCTCCGAGATATGTCGTTCCGGCCAATATAATGACCCCCACAAGGGTCATCCAGCCTTCTGCACCGAGAGCAGCATGCAATGCCAGCACGGTGAGCCACAAGGCCACCGCTGCTACTGCCGCCTTTGCCAGAAAGCGAATTGCGATACCACCGCCTGCACGCATCGCCAGCAACGCGTGCAACAGCAACACCACCACAAAACCGGCGATGGCCAATCCAATACCCGCCCCGATTGCACCGAACTGCGGAATCAACAGCAGGCAAGCAATGATCGCAATAGCAGCCCCAGCTGCCGTTGGCAGAACCAGCCAACGCGTCCGCATAAATACATGTGCGATCAGCGAATAGACCCCAGTCAATACGCGCGCAGCTTCTGCCAGCGCACCCCACACCACGAAGCTTGGGGCGGCCTGGAATCTTTCACCGAGTAACAGGCGCGTCAATTCCGGGGCCAGCAACATGATCAATACCGTCGTCAATATCAGCGAAGGGATGACAGCGGAGGCATATCTTTGCCAAGCGTCAGCTTGCTCGTTATGTCCTTTATTCGCATCGCGGTACAAACGTGGCTGGAAATAGGCGGTCAGTACCGACTCAAAGCCAGCGATCATCCCGGCGCTGATCCCGTAGCCCGCAACGAACAAGCCCAGTTGGGCCAGACCAAGCTGACTTTCGAGAATGTAACGATAGCCCTGGCCTTGCACCCATCCCAGACCTGCCGCAAATGCAACTGGCCAAGCAAATTCAAACAGCACCTTCAGTTGCCTCTTTTGCAGCCCCCTTGCAACCACTGGCTGCACCGCATCGCATCTCAATTTGGCAAAGAAGATTTTTGTCCCGACTATTGCCAGCAGCGTTTGGCCCAACAACAGCCCCAGTACCCAGTATTGTGCGGACGCCTGCTCCACCCTCACCAAGGTCACTGCGCATACAAAACTGGCTGCCAGCGTGGCAACGGACAACACCACGAAACTGCGGCTATCACCCAGCATGTTCAAGGATGGAATGGAAGTCTGGTTGATGGTATTAAATATCAGTGAACCACACACCAGTGCGACTAGCCACACAACGGGTATCCCGAAATTTATCCATCCGGTCATCTCCAATAATGGCAGTGTAATTGCAGCAACTATCCCTACCACGCCTAAGTACCCGGTATAACGCTCAAGATACATGCGAGCCGATCCATGCACCTGCCATGTATGCAGACGGCGGTTGATGAACATGCCGACCGGATTGACGAGGAACATGGCAAAAAAGGCAATAGTCGTGAGAACTAACGAGACCTTACCCATTTCTTCCGGAGAAAGAAATGTAGTTGCAGCCCGCAACGTGGCGAGCGAGAGCAGGAACTGAGCCACTCTGCCGATGACGATAACAATCAAATCGCCCTCGCCTTCGAAATACCACAATCAAGTATCGCGGCGCCTTCTATCAACAACCCATCGAGCGAGGATAGTCTTGGCTCATAGCCAAACTCTGCCGCACGCCTATTTTTGGAATAGTAATAGGGCTTCCCTCCCGTTGCATTAATAGACGGGGAACCCGCCACTTCATAGCGCAAGCCGAACTCTTTTTGCATCGCTGCAAGCAGCGCGGGCTTCTCGACTGGGACTTTGCTGTAGCAATCAACCGGAGCATTACCTGCTGGTGCAGATAACAAGGCCATCACCAGACGAAAAAAATCGGATGGATGCAAATAATCGCGCACAATGAAATCCGGGCTGGTCTGCAATACCGCCCCATCACGAATGGCGCGCAACATGTCGGTGATTAAAAAGCGTGCATTGATGTCCTGCGTGCGACTGAAATAGTTAAACACACGGATGTCGATGATGTGCAGGTCGGGATGGGCGCGGTGTCTGCATTCCGCATGCAGTTTCGCCACCCCATACCATTCGTGCGATGACAGGTTGTTAATCCTGATAGTTGCAGTGCTTGCCCGCGTGACAGGTTGCTCAAAGTCAGAGCCATAGGCAGCACCACTGCTGAGGAACAGATAGCGACACTGCGGATGCGTCTTGAGATATTCCAGCACCATCTCATCGAAACGCAGGGTGACGTCAAAGATGGCGCTGCCCATCGCGGCAATCTGGGCCGGGTCGCCCGCGCCGACGAAGTTGATGACGACATCGAATTCATTCGCTGGAAACTCGGCGTACTCTTCTACCTGATAACGTCGTGACAAGCCGTTCTGTCCAAGCCAAACCTGCAACTCGCCTGTGCGGCGCGAGTAAAGATGCAAGCGATAGTTTGTCGTCGCAGCAAAGTTGAGAATCAGGTCTCCGGCAATCTGGCTGGTGGATCCAAGTATCGCGATCCGCATCGTGTCGTCACTCATGCGGATAGCTTGGGAAATTGTTCATCTAGCTTGGAACCGAAGGCCAGGCGGGGACGGCATTCTGTCGCCCCTTCCATCATCAATTCTAGGAGCAAAGGCCCTTTATGCTGCGCCAGCGTGGAAATCACCGCCTCCATTTCTGCCGCATTGCCGATACGTTTGGCGGCGATGCCATAAGCCTGAGCGATAGCGGTGAAATCTGGGCTGCTATAGCCTTTCTTGGTCGATTGGTTTCGACCCTCGAAATACATGTCCTGGAAATTCTTCACCATGCCCAGCACGGCGTTATTCATCACGATGATGACCACGTCGAGATCGAGCCGCTTCAGCGTATCCAGTTCCTGGATGTTGATCTGCATGCTGCCATCACCAGTGATGACAACTGTCTTGTGCCGAGATTGCAGCGCAACGCCCAACGCGGTAGGGAAGGCGAAGCCCATCGCCCCCATGCCGCCGCTGTAATGTACAGCCTGACTGGGGTGTAGGCGCAAACTCTGTGCAGCCCACATCTGGTGGTTGCCAACATCGCAGACATAATCCACTGCCTGCCCACGGAAGGCATGATTCAAACCTTTGAATAATTCACTGGGACTAATCTCCCAATCCGCATACTCATTACCATTGGCTCGTTCACGCTGCCGGGACAATTCGGTCATCCAAGTGGAGTCCAATTGGGGGAAGGTAGTAACGCTCGGTGCAAAGACATTGAAAAAATTTTCCGCTGTAGCGCAGATGTTTAAATCTGCATGCACGCGGTTAGCCAATTGGGCGGGGTCGATGTCGATTTGCACGATGCGTGACTTGCGTGCGAAATCCTCCACATCCGATCCTGTTTGTCTGACATCAAGGCGCGCACCAATCACAATCAGCAGGTCGCAGTTCTGTACCGCCCAGTTGGCCTCGCGATTTCCATAGCTGCCGATCATGTTGAAGTAGCTATCGCGAGCGACAACCCGCTCATGCCCCATCAAGGTAGATACATACGGGATGCCGAGCTTGTCCACAGCAAGCAACCAGTCCTCCATCGAATCGGCCCAGCGCGCACCGCCACCAATACAGATTAGTGGTCGCCGCGCATCCCTGCACAGCGTGCTCAGGTCTTCAAGAACTGCTTGAGAAATCTCGGTGCCACTGTGTATCTCAAGTGGCATGCGGAGCCATTTCTCAACAAGATCGTCTGGGATATCTACACGCTGCACATCATTGGGAATATCCAACAGCACCGGTCCTTGCCGTCCGCTCAGGGCTGCTGTAAGCGCTTTATGCAATTCAGGCAACAAATCCTCGGCTTTGTCCACACGCGATGCATATTTGGTCAATGAGCGGGTGACTTTAACAATGTCCAGTTCCTGAAAACCTTGCTGGCGAATCGCACGCTCACCTTTGAGTTCACGTGTATTAACCTGCCCGGTGATGAAGAGACATGGTACAGAGTCAAACCAGCAACTGCCGATGCCGGTAATCATATTTGTTGCGCCGGGGCCGCTCGTGCCCATGGCAACGGCGACGGTCTTGCCTTTTGCGTGTCTTGCCGCACCTTCCGCAGCGAATGCTGCGGATTGTTCGTGGTGCATAGAAACTATATTGAACTGGCCAGTTTCAGAAAGGCTGTCGAGCATGTGAGTAATCATGCCTCCCACTAGCTCGAAGCAGGTCTGCACCCGATGGGCGATTAAAAATTTGGCAAGTGCGTCAGAGGCTTTCACAGTCTTTCGTACCTTAAAAATTCACGCCAAAATACGCTTCGATCTTTGTAATCACGAAGTCCAACATTTCCTTGCTCAAGCCCGGATACACGCCGATCCAGAAGGTGTCGTTCATCACGATGTCGGTGTTGGTCAATTCGCCAGAGATGCGGAAATTGCGCCCTTTCATGTACGGCTGGCGTGTCAGATTGCCGGCGAACAGCAAGCGCGTACCGATCTTGTTTTCATCGAAGTATTGCAGCAGATCGACGCGTTTAATGTCTGCGTTAGGCTTGATAGTGATAGGAAAACCAAACCAAGATGGCTCACTGTTTGCCGTTGCTTCAGGCAACAGCAAAAACTCTTCGCAGCTTTTCAAGCCATTTTTGAGGTAAGCAAAATTCTGTTTACGTGCTTCTACAAAATCATCCAGCCTATCCATTTGTGCCAGCGCACATGCGGCTTGCATATCGGAGATTTTTAGGTTGTAGCCCAAATGTGAATAAGTGTATTTGTGGTCATAACCTTCTGGCAGTTCGCCCAGTTTCTGGCAGAAGCGCTTACCGCAGGTGTTATCTTTACCTGGGCCACAATAGCAATCACGTCCCCAGTCGCGGAAGGATTCGATAATGGTATTCAGGGCCGAGTTATTGGTGAATACCGCACCACCTTCCCCCATGGTGATGTGATGAGCGGGATAAAAACTCAAAGTTGCGATATCACCGAAAGTGCCCACCAGCTTGCTGTTGTATGTCGTACCCAAGGCATCGCAACAGTCTTCAATCAGCCACAGATTGTGCTTCTTGGCGAGTGCAACGATGGTTTCCAAATCGTAGGGGTTGCCCAAAGTGTGCGCCAGCATGATGGCCTTGGTCTTGGGCGTAATGGCCGCTTCAATTTTAGCGGGATCGATGTTGTAAAGGGGCAAATGCACATCCACAAATACAGGAACTGCGCCGAATTGCAGAATAGGATTCACTGTCGTCGGGAAGCCCGCTGCAACCGAAATGACTTCGTCACCGGGTTTGATCGCACGCTCGCCCAGCTTGTAAGAAGTTAACGCTGAGAATGCCAAGAGATTGGCTGATGAACCGGAGTTGGTAGTCAAGGCGTGCTTCACGCCAAGAAATTCGGTGAGGCGCTTCTCGAAGGCATCGTTGAAACGCCCGGTGGTGAGCCAACCGTCGAGCGAGGCTTCCACCATATTCTGTAGTTCAGCTGCGCCGATCACCTTGCCGGAGGGAGGCACGACACTTTTGCCGCCTTCAAATGCGGCAGGTGTATATGCAAGATCGGCATACTGTTTAACGAGGTCGGCAATCTGGGTGCGGAGTTGCTCTTTTGTACTCATATTCTCTTTCACTTTGCGTATTGTTCAATCTGTTTCAGGGTAAAGCCGCGCATGTCTTGTTGCGCGAGCCAAGCTCGCTGCCAAGCCACAATCATTTCCAAGGTATATCCCAAATTCCAACGCGGCTGCCAATGTAACTGCATCTTGGCTTTGGAGCAGTCC
>Ga0172367_10009210_pt1 | contig 10874 bp, 11 predicted proteins | sample Lak10m_FD_114542 | JGI IMG/M metagenome (GOLD analysis project Ga0172367, IMG submission 114542) | Freshwater microbial communities from Kabuno Bay, South-Kivu, Congo - kab_022012_10m | ecosystem: Environmental > Aquatic > Freshwater > Lake | place: Democratic Republic of the Congo: South-Kivu...
TATTATTGTTTTTTTTATATATCCTTTTAAATATTAAATAAAAGAATATATTGATTTATTTAATTAAAAAAAATTAAAAATTATTATTATTGTTTTTTTTATATATCCTTTTAAATATTAAATTAAAGCTTTTATAAATCCATTAGATATTAATTTATTATTAAAAATTATTATTTTAAATAAAACAATATATTAATTTATTTTATTAAAAAGATTTAAGGATTAAATATTATTATTGTTTTTATATATCCTTTTAAATATTAAATAAAAGAATATATTGATTTATTTTATTAAAAAAATTAAATATTATATTAAATAAAAACTTTTATAAATCCATTAGTTATTAATTTATTATTATTAAAAAGATTTAAAGATTAAACTTTAAAAATTATTATTATTCTTTTTTATGTATCCTACTATATATCAAATAAAAAGTTGTATAAATCCATTAGATATTGATTTATTTCATAAAAATAAAAATAAAAATACAAATAATTTAAATGTTACTAATAAATTTAAAAATAGTCCTTATTGTAATTGTAATTTTTATAAACAAAAATTTAAATTATTTTTAGCATTTTCATATTTTTTATTATATTCAAGTTTATTTAAGAATTTATTACAATTATAATTAAAAATGTCTAATATTATTACTACTTTTATTAAAAGTACTCCTTTTAATATAATTAAACCAATTAATACTAATATTAATAATTTAATGGCTAATAATAATAATAATAATAATAATAATAAAAATAAAAATAAACAAATATATAAAATTAAATTTAATAATATTGAAGATGATATTAATAAAAATAATTTTATGATTGAAGTAGAAAAACGTATAAAAAGAATTATTATATATATTATGATTATTATTTTAATTAAAATTTATATTTCTTTAAATATTTAATAATAATTTCTGCAATTTCTTCTATTTTCTTATTTTCTATATCTATATATATAATATTCATCTTATTTTCTATTGCTTTTTTATATGTTTCTTCATGTAAATTATGAATTTCTTTTAAATAATCTAATGAAATTTCCATTTCATTATCTCTTCCTCTTTTTATTATTCTTTCTAAACATTTTTCTGGATTTGAACGAATATAAATATAATAATTTGATTTCCATATTATATCTGATTTATTATATAATTCATTAATTATATTATTTTCTTGTTCTGTTATTAAATTATTATCATATATATATTTATTAAATGTATTTCTTATAAAATATGGACTTCTTTCCATTATTATATTTGTATTTGTATCTTTTTCTTGTATCCATGATCTATCTAACCATACTCTTATCTGAAAATTAAAATAATTCTTCTTATTATTATAAATATTATTTAAAAATGTTTTCCATTTATCTATAGGTTCTAAATCAATATATATATTATGATTATTATGTAAATAATTTAATATTGTTGATTTACCAGCACCTATATTACCATCTATTGTTATTATTGGCATTTATTATTATTATTATTATTATATTTCTTATTATTTATATTGATTATCATTTAAATATATCAAATACTTTACTTGATTTCATTGTTTCATCTATAATTTCACTACTTATTTTTTTATCTATATTCTTTAATTTATTCATTAAACATTTAATATAACATTCTATTAAACTACATATTTTTATTTTAGTTTCATTTGTTGCTTTTAATTTATAATATACTAATATATCTGATATACCTTTATAAATTGCATTTGATTTACTTGATTTTTCATTTTTATATCCTCCACCTATTTGTGGACGTGCTATATTATTTGTAAAATCTATTGTTAATTTATCCATTGGATATAAATTATTAGTTGGTGAATAATTCATTGAATTTACTCCATAAAATTCACTTGGTAATACTATTGAACCTCCTCCTCCTTTTATTGTTTTATACATAGGACTTCCACACATATTATTTAAATATTTTTTAATTATCGTTATACATTCTTTTTTTACTATTTTACAATTATTTATAAATGTAATTACTGCAGCAATAGATACAACATTAAAAATAATATTTTCTATACATGTGGTTAAATAGTTACATGTTTTTTCATTTCTAATTTTTATATTATTTTTATATAACATATCTTTCACATAATTATACATGTAATTATTATTCATATCTTTTCTATTTCTATAAATTAGAAAGAAAAAGAAATGAATACAGATTTTATTTTAAATGGAAGAATTAATCTATTTAATAATTCTACTAATACTTCTAAAATTTTTAATAATAATATACATTTATATAGTAGTAAAAATTTAGAAACTATTTCTAGAAATTATACTGGTACTTGTTTATCTGAATTATTTTTTTCAAGAGATAATGTTAATATTATTCATCAAGGACTTATTAATTTTGTTTATAATAAAACAAATGGAAAATATAAAATTGGTAAACAAAGCGAACAAGAATTAGCTATTATTATGAGATCTATTTATCTTACTTATGGTAAAAATTTAACTTATAATATTAATCAACAAATTAAAGAATTAAATACTTTAGTTATTGAATGGTCTGCTGAAACAATTATTACTAATATTCAACAATATCTTGATTATAAAACTAATGTTTCTACTTTAAAAATGCCTATCGAATCACCTGCTTTAACGTCACAAAAAGGATTAAAAACACTAGAACTTAATTATTTCTAAATAAAATAATTTATATATTATAGAAATAATAACATTTTAAAAATGGGTAATAAATGTTCTACAAAAACACCAAATCCACTTTTAGATAATGATTTAAATGATTATGATAGAGAAGTTTTTAATATTAAAAGAGAAAAAGTATTTTATGGGACTATTGCAATTTGTATTCTTTATGGTTCTTTTGCTCTTATTTTATTTGTATTAAGTTTCTTTTCTGATAAAATTAAATATCTATTATTAAATAGTTTTCTTCCTTTTACTATTATTTATGTAATTGGAACTATTTTAATTATTTTTTATTTAATTCATCAAGTTCTAAATTTTAAACCTTATAAATTAAATAAAGATGGTAATTATGATAATTTAAGTTGTCCTGATTATTGGATATTAGAACAAGTTTATAATGATAACGATATTAATAGTGATTCAAACTTAAAAAATACTTTTAATTTAAGTTTTGAATCTAATGCTATTACTAATAATTTATTTAGTTATAGATGTGTTTTAAATTCTAATATCTTTAATTCATATGATATATTTAAAGCTAGTTCAAATGTAAATAGCGATGGTACAAGTACAAGCTATACTGGTAATTATCATTTCTTTAATTCTACTAGTAATAGTGTAAGTTCTTTATTTGATAGTAATAATGATTTAATTAGTGATCCATCTTTTATTAATAATCGTATTAATCCACCTAATAATGGACTTACACCACCTGTATTATATGCAAATATATATAATAACTCTACATCAAATATAATAGATGTTAATATTTTTAAAAAAGACAAAAAATTAAAATTAAATTATGAAATTGCAAAAGCTGCTTTATTAATGAATAATTATAAAATATTAAATTATAATACTACAGAAATAGGAGATGGTGGAACTTATACTGATTTTTATCGCGAATATGATAATATAAATGACGCAAATATTTATAGTGTTAAAGATTTTTTAAAAAAATTAAATATACAATTATTAAATTTTGATTATAAAACAGGAGACACTGATACAGATTATAATGGTGTTAATAATAAAATAATTAGACTTTATAAATCAGATGGAACTGCAAGAATATGTAATAAACCAGCTTCTATTTCTAATGGAGAAGGAAATGTTACTAATTGTTTAGTTACAAATGCAGCAGATAGTAGTACTTCTGATACTGGATTTTATGCTGATAGATTACCATTAAATTGTGAAAAATTATATCCAATGTATATGGCTAGTGTAGATCAGTCAATTAATAAACAAAATAGAAATATGGATACTAATACAATGCGATGTGCTTATTCAAAAATATGTGGTATTCCATGGTCTGATATGAATTGTGATAAGTATTTTGAAAATAATTAAGTATATTTTTAAATATTTAAAAGAACATGTAATTTTATAAAAAATATAAATAATTTTTGGTTATGATATAAGATGTAATGTAGCTGTAATAAAAAAGAATATTATTTTTTAACAATTATATTTAGACCTTTTGGATATTGTTTAAATCTTTGTAAGTTCTCTTGTTTTATTTTTCCTAATTTGTAAATGTTATGTTTAGTACTTCTGAACTCTGCTTTAACAGAGCCGTCAAATTATAGTTAGTTGCTTAAATGCAATCATTTGCATCCAACAGAAAAAATAAATAACAAAATTATTTTATTTTTTATAATAATCTTGTCCCATTTATCTTTTCGATTGGTGTAATATAATTGCTAATAATTTTTAATTACTTAATAAAAATAAATATATTTTTGTCTCATTTTAAATCTTAAAAGAATAAATATTTAAAGATAATAATTATATAAATATATAAAAATGTCAAAGTTTTTAAAAGGAGATTTATTAATATTTACTAATAAAGGATTAATAAAATTAGAAAATCTTAATAAAAACGAACATTTAATATTATCTATAAATAATGAAGGTTATTATTATTATGAAGAAATTGATGAAATATCAAAAATATATAAAAATAAATATTCCTTAAATAAAATAACTTTTAATAATAATATAGATAATTATTATCTAAATGATAATATAGAAATTAAAAGTATTCAAAATATACCTACATCATTAGAAACTTCTGAAATTAAAGAATATTTAACTTATAATAAAAATAGATGTATATTAAATTCTAGAATTGGAAATTTATCATCATTTGATTTTATATCATTTCCATCTATTATTAATACTAATACTAATACTAATACTAATACTAATACTAATACTAATACTAATACTAATACTAATACTAATACTAATACTAATACTAATACTAATAGTAATACTAATACTAATACTAATACTAATACTAATACTAATACTAATAATAATAATACTAATACTAATACCAATAATAATACTAATACCAATACTAATAATAATACTAATAATAATACTAATAATAATACTAATATGAATAGTAATAATAATGATGATAATAATGCTAATAATAATGCTAATAATAATTATGATAATAAAAAAAATAATGATTATTATAGATTTCAAGGAATATATATAAGCTCAAATGAATTATCATGTAAATTAAATAAAGAAATAATAGATTTTATAAAAAATTATTTATTAATAAATAATATTAAATATGAATTAATAAATAATGAAAATATTAAAATAATTGATAAAATAGATAAAATATCTTTATATGAAATTTTAAATTTAAGAAAAGAAGAATTGTTATTATTTACAAATGGATTAATTGAAATATCAAATGAACTTAATTTTGTAAATAAGGATGATTATTATTTAATTAAATATGCATATATATTATTAGGTGTTTATATAAGTTCATATTATAAAGATGGTAATATTTTATTAAGAATACCAAGAAAAATAAATGATAATCATTATTATTATTTTAATTATAATGAATGTATTTATAATAAAATTAGAAATATAAAAAAAATTCAAATGAAAGGTTTATTATATTCACTTAAAGTTAAAAATAATAATTATTTTTTAACTGATTTAGGTTTTATTTCATAATTGCTTTTAAAGTTTTATGACATTCATAATTATATAATTCAAAATCTTCATATTTAAGATTTTCTATCCATTTAATTTTATCTTCAATTGTATTTATATTAATATCTAAATCTTTTTTTATTTTTATTTCAGGTGATTTATAAATATTATCTTTTAATTCTAATTGTATTTTTACTTGTGATATATGTTCTTCATATATATGTGCATCACATATACTTATAACAATTTCTTTAATATTCATTCTCATAACTTTACCTATAATCATCGTAAATAAAGCAGTTGAAGCAATATTAAAAGGAAGTCCTAGAAATAAATCACAAGATCTCATATACATCATACAACTTAAAGAATTATCATTATTTTTATAAAAATTATAAATAAGATGACATGGAGGTAATGCTTGTTCTTTTAATTGAACTGGATTCCATGCATTTATAATAGCTCTTCTACTATTTTTAAGTGAAAGTTCTTCTAATAAATATTTAAGTTGATCTATTTTTCCATTAAAATTTCTCCATTGATATCCATATATTGGTCCTAAATATCCTTCATCATAATCATATAATCCAATAGAATCTAAATATTCACGTGTAGAATTACCTTTCCAAATATTAATTCCTTTTTCTTCTAATTCTTTTGAATTTACAGAACCTCTTAAAAACCATAATAATTCTTCTACTATTCCTCTAAAAAAAACTTTTTTTGATGTTATTAAAGGAAATGTTAAACCATTATTAATATTAAATCTTAAAAATGCACCAAATAAAGAATATGTAATACCATTTCTTGTATCTTTTTTTTCTCCATTATTTATAACATTTTCTAATAAATTTAAATAACCTATTTCATTCATTTATATTTATTATTTATTATTTATTATTTATTATTTATTATTTATTATTTATATTTATATTTATATTTATATTTATATTTATTTTTATTATTTAAAAATTTAGTTAATGTTCTTTTTGTTATTTTAGTTATACTAACTAAAAAGAAAAATGAGACAAAACTTACTTATTTTTATTTTAAGACCAAAGATAAAATTAAAAAGAAAACTACTTAAAAGGTTTAGAATCTATAATATAAAACTTCCTATTTTAATTATAAGACTAAAGAACCTGCTAATAATATTTACTTATCAGATAATAATAAAAAATCAAGAAAGATATATTCTATCCTAATATATAAAATGGAAAAGAACAGGTTAGAATCTATGAATCATGATAAAAATAGTTATAAAAATATTTGAAAATACTATATGAAAAATAATAAAAAACCTGAAAATTATAGAAGAGATTATAGAATTTAAAAACTATAAATTGCTTTTAATATGTTAAATTGTAGTTAGTAACTTAAATCTTGTTATTTATAGTAATTGGAAAGAAACATGACTTTATTATTTTAGATATACTTTTTGGCTTATTTTTCTTTTTGGTTAGTGTAATATTTTTAAATATTTCAATTTTATATAAAATTGGTATTTGAAATCTAATAAGGTATAAAAATTATGATGATTGTTCTATAGGATGATATTTATTAAATTTTTCATTAAATTTACATTTATATTTAATTGTATATGTTAAATTTTTATCTTTAAATTGATTTCTTAAATTAATACTTTCTCTTAATGTTGGTATTAATGCTATTCCTATTTTTTTTGATGTTAATATATTAAAATTATCATATAAATAATATATATCAGCATCATCAGTTTTTGCTATCCATAAATATTTATATTCATTATTTAATTCATCATTTAATTTAATTTTATTTTCTTCATTAGGTTTATTAATATTAGAAGTTATAATAAAATTTGAAGTATTTGAAGTTATTTCTATTTCAGATGATTGTATTGATGATATTTCTTTAAATTCAGTAATATCTTTAATTTTTTTATGAACATTAATTATTACTTTTTCATCAAAATTATATAATTTTGGTTTATGTTTTAAATAATATGAATAGAAATAAAGACCTCGTGATGTATAATTAAGACTTTTTGATTTTTCTATTAATTCCTTTAATGATTCTTTTGATAAATAATAATAACTTTTAATTTTATATTCACATACATCACATATATTATCAGCTCTATATTTTTCATTTAATAAATTATATATTATTTTTAGTCTTTCAGGTAATATTAATTTATCTAATTTTTTTCCTTCATATGCAATAATATCATTTATTATAAATATCCATTTATTTTCTTTTGTTTTTATCATCTCTCCTTCCAATAAAGTATTTGTAAATAAACTTTTATTAAAAAGACCCCTTGCAAGTATAATTCTTGGTTTTTCATATCCTGTATGAATTTTCATGTCAATAAAATAAATGATTTCTACATCATTGTATTTAGTAAAATAAATATAATAGCGATTCCCATTTGTTCTTAATGAAATTAAATGAGGAACTTTTGTTAAATGATTTATATTACTCTCATCTAATTTATAATAATGTTTCTGTATTATTCTTATTCCATATAAATTATATATCTCATTTAATATTATATCTTTTGTTAAATTACATTTAATATTCCACGCAACTCTATCACCAAATGATATAATACCTGTTTGCATTTTTTTTTATAATCTTTATTTATTTTTATATAAATATCATTTTTTATATTTATATAAAAATTGATTATTTTTTTAATTATTATTATTAATAATGAATGCTTTTTATGCTGTTGCCATTGGTAGGAATAAAGGTGTTTATACAAATTGGAATGAATGTAAAATTCAAATTGATGGTTTTGATAATCCTGTATTTAAAAAATTTGATAATATTCAAGATGCTACATCATTTATTAATGATTATTTAAATAATTTATATGTTTATACTGATGGTGCATGTATTAATAATGGTTCTGATAATGCACGTGCTGCTATTGGAATTTATTTTAATAAAAATAATCCTTTAAATGTATCTAAAGAATTAAATCCGAATGATTTTAAGTCAAAACTTACAAATAATATTGCAGAACTTAAAGCAGCAATTGAAGCAATTGAAATTATAAAAGATTTTTCACATCAAAATAAATTTATTGTAAGTGATAGTGAATATATGATTAAATCAGCTACTACTTATGGAAAAAAACTTGAAAGTAAAAATTGGAAAAATTCTGAAAATAAAAAACCACCTAATTTATCTCTTGTTAAACAATTATATCAATTAACTAATACTTATAATATTAAATATATACATATTTTAGCACATACTAATAATAAAGATAAACATTCTATTGGTAATTATTATGCTGATTTATTTGCTAATAAAGCTATAGAAAATACTAAAGATTTTGAAAAAGATAATTTTAATAAAATATATTTAAATGTTCCATATAAAGATAAAGATGATGCTAAAAGTAAAGGTGCAATGTGGAATGTTCAAAAAAAGAAATGGTATATATTAGATAATAATAATAATAAAGAAGAGTTAGTTCAAAAATATCAATAATTTTTATTTATATTATTTATAGAATAATATCTTTAATGGACGAATTAGAAAATAGTTATAAAAAAAAACTTTTTATAACTATTGGAGATACTTCTGATATTAATACATATTTATCAGTACATTATTTTGCTAAATTTTGTAAATTAAATAATGATAATGAAGATAAACAAATTAAATATGATATGATGAATATAATTACTCAAAGAAAAGGTATTATTAATTATGATGATATTAAAGATAATAATGAAGAAGAAGATATATACAGAAATGAATTAAATAAAGGTTATAACTACGATTCTGATACCTATAAATCAGAATATATTATGGAAATTACAGCAAAAACATTACAATTAATATATAATCAAGCTGTTGATAGTGATGATAATTCTAAAAATACTGGTGGTGGTAAAAAACAAAATTATACATTTATTCTTTCAGAAAATAGTCCGGAAAGTACTCCGCGAGCAAAATCTCCACTTGTTGTACCAGAAACTAAAGATTCGGAACTAAGTCCGCAATTAGTACCTCATACTCAATGGGCTAAACAAAGAGAATTAAAAAAATTAGAAGTAAAAGGAGAAGGAGAAGAAGTAGAAGAAGAAGGAAAAGGAGAAGGAGATGCAGGTTCAGAATCAGAATTAGAAGGAGAAGGAGAAGGAGAACGAGAAGCAGCAGCTGTAGAAGAATTTAAGCTAACTGATGAAATGGAATCAAGTATTAGAGAATTATATAATAAAATATATTTAAATAGATTAGCAAGTATATTTGATAGAAATCGTATTAATAATGATAATTGTTTTAAAATTATTAAAGGAGAATATTCTAATTATATAAAGAATAAAAAGGATTATAATTTTTTTATAATCATTATGAAAAATTTATATTATTTAACTTTATACTATCAAGTAAAAAATATTGATGATAATAAATATTTTCTAGATATAGATAAAATAGTTAAAAAAAAAAAAGGAGGAGGAAAAGAAGAAGAAGAAGAAGAATTAGTAAATAAAAAATGTGAAATTTTAATAAAAATTTTTGTAAATTCAAGTGGCTTTATTATAAATGAGGAATTAAAAGATAATGATTTTAATGAGTTTCTAAAAGAAAAAGAATTATATATTAGTAAATTAAAAGAGATTAATAAGCAATGCGAATTAAATATTACAAATTTTAATAAGAAATTTATAAAAGAAAAAAGAAGATTAGAAAAAGAAGAAAAAGAAGAAAGAGAAAAAGAAGAAAGAGAAAAAGAAGAAAGAGAAGAAGAAGAAAGAGAAAAAGAAGAAAGAGAAGAAGAATTAGTAAAAAATATCTTTAAATTTATAAAATTATATATAGCATATATTTATAATTTATTTTACATATTACTAAGTATAGGAATAAATGATTTTATAAAAAATAAAAGTATACTAAAAACTAATAATGATGAAATATATTTAATAATAAAAGCCTTTAAAGAAAATTTACTTAATTATACTATATTTAAAATCAATAATATAGAAAATTATAAAAAATTTTTAGAAATATATAATAATGGTGTTAATTTTTCACCAGTATTAAATGTAAAATATAACTATTTAAACTTAAAATTAAAATCTATAATTAATAAAATAAATACTAATATAATAAAAGATTTACTTAAATTAAATGAAAAAAAAAAAAAGCAAAAAAAAAATAAGCTAAAAAAAAAAAAAAAAATAAAAAAATATTAAAAAAATGAAGAAGAA
>Ga0172367_10009211_pt1 | contig 10874 bp, 8 predicted proteins | sample Lak10m_FD_114542 | JGI IMG/M metagenome (GOLD analysis project Ga0172367, IMG submission 114542) | Freshwater microbial communities from Kabuno Bay, South-Kivu, Congo - kab_022012_10m | ecosystem: Environmental > Aquatic > Freshwater > Lake | place: Democratic Republic of the Congo: South-Kivu...
GGAAGAGTTAAATTCCTCCTATCAAGAACGTCAAAATTCAGAGATTCCCGAGAAAAATATTGCGTTATCCGAAATGGCATCTTCCGATTCTCAGCTCGAAAAAGAATTAAGGATGACCCTGGTTGAAATGGCGCGTCTTCAAAACCAAATCGCAGAATCGAATACAAAAATTATTCAGTTGGAAAGTCGTCAAACGGACACCGTCAGTAACGATCAATTTGAGGTAATAACATCCATTTCCCAGGAATTACGTCAACCAATGTCTTCAATTATTGGTTATTCAGATCTGCTACTTGGTGAATCCGTAGGTATTTTAGGCGCTTTACAGAGAAAATTTATTGAACGTATTCGGAACTCTACCGAGAGGATTAGAAGTCTTGTCGATGATTTGATCCAAATAACCAGTTTTGAGTCGGGTTCTCGAAAAGTAAAACCCGAACCTGTTGATTTGAATTTAATTATCGATAATGCGATGGCTTATACATCTAGTCAGATGCGTGAGAAAAATATCACTCTGAGAATTGACATTCCTGAAAACCTGTCGCCTTTGCAAGCAGACAGGGAAGCTTTACAGCAAATCTTAGTCCATTTATTGCAGAATGCTGGAGCTGCTTCCCCCGAAGAAGGACTAGTGACACTTCGTGTCCGAACTCAAAAAGAGGGTGGGGCTGATCATGTAATCATCCAAGTCAGCGATACTGGTGTAGGTATACCTAAGGAAGATCTATCTCGTGTTTTCTCCCGTTTATATCGTGCTGAAAATATTCTTATACAAGGTGTTGGCGATACCGGAGTAGGGCTCTCAATCGCGAAAACATTAACCGATGCTCAAAATGGTCGAATCTGGGTAGATTCCGAAATTGGCAATGGCTCCACATTTAGCGTTTCACTCCCATTGCTGACAACGGTGCCGACCGAAATTCAACAGGCTGATTGATGGATTCCCTTCGTCAAATTGCATCAGGATTTCTGCTTGCATTATTATCCATCTTGCTGGTCCTCGGCGGGTTTTCTTTATCAAAGGCTGAGGGGATGGTTGCGAGTAATAATTTAGATCAAAAACCGTCGCTGCCAACAACGCCCATTGAAATTCCGTCAACCGTTGTGACAGAATCGATTGAACCAACTCCTACTTCAAGCCAAACAACAACAGCCTTGCCGTCGGCAACAATAATTCCAACAAGTACACCGTCACCTTCATCTGTCCCAGAAGTTGTAGCAACACTCTCCCCAACCAGTTTTATTTGTACACATCCCGCGGGGTGGATTGCTGTTGTCGTCAGAGCTTCTGATAGTCTATTTTCTCTTGCTCAGACATATGGGGTCACGCAAAACGATCTTAAGCTAGGGAACTGCCTGACGGGAGATAGTATCCAAGCAGGGTCATTGCTTTATGTTAAACCGAGACCAACTTCAACCATAGCTGTTGCCACTTACGTAAGCTGTGGTCCTCCTTTTGGTTGGGTTAGTTATTATATCGTTCCTGGGGATACGCTTTACAGTATCGGTCAGCGATATGGCGTAACGGTTAGCCAGCTTCAGCGAGCAAATTGCTTAGGTTCTTCGTTTTCCATACAAGTTGGAGGTATTTTAAAGGTTCCGGATGTATCGACGATTGAGCCATGGATTCAACCAACAGAAGCAATTTATAATACTGAAACACCGGCATATGTGGAACCTACAGCGACAGATACTCCATTTTTTGAATTTCCAACTCCAACTCCAACTTATGAAATTCCAATTCCGACACTTGACCCTAATTTACCTTCAGAAACCCCAATTACTGGGTTGTTTCCAAGTTTTGGATGATTATTAATTACTTGCGGGGAAAAGAGCGTCTTTTATTGCTTGAGCAAGTGCAAAAGATGAAGTACTTGTTTTTTTTATTATTGGTTATTTTATTTTGCTCATGTGCGCCAATAGAAACTGAGCAGTCATATTCCCCATATTTTTTTGTTGAAGCAGCGAGTAATGCGACTGCAACTCCTACTCCATTTCAACCTTCAGGCCATTTTTCATTACCTGTTTCTACAGGTTTACGTATTTCGGCAATTGCCACTGCCACTCCGCTTCCCACTGGAATTCCTCAATCTAATTTGCCTGAGATAATCACTAAAGCTCAACCGCAGATTGATACTTCTGAGACGGTAAATATTTTATTGCTAGGCGCAGATAGCCGGAATGGGTCTTCGTTTAGAACAGATACAATCTTAATAGCAATCATTAGGCCAAAAGATGGTCAAGTTTCCTTGATTTCAATACCAAGAGACTTGTGGGTCAACATTCCGACCGTAGGTATGCAAAGAATCAATACTGCATACGAGTATGGGGAAATAAGCGATTACCCTGGTGGAGGTGCAGGCTTACTCAAAGATACAATCATGTTTAATCTCGGTATCCGCTTGGATTACACTTCTATGGTAGATTTTGACGGATTCCGCAAAATAGTTGATACGATCGGTGGTATTGATTTACCAATTTCGTGCCCTTACACAGATTGGCGCCTGCTGGATCCTACTTTTGATCCAGAAGAAGAGAGTAATTGGTTCCTGTTCACTGTTGGGCCGGGAATTGTGCATATGAATGGGGATTTGTCGTTGTGGTATGCTCGTTCACGAAAATTGTCAAATGATTTTGATCGAGGGCGCAGGCAACAAGAGGTGATCCGATCTATCTATGGTCAGATTTTGAAAAGTAATCTAATTGAAAAAATTCCCGCGTTGTATACCGATCTATCGAGCACGGTAACTTCTGATCTTTTATTGGGAGATATCTTAAAGCTTGCTCCTTTAGGTTTACATCTTTCAAACGCAGATATTCGATCATATTATATTTCTGGTGATCTTGTTACATCTTGGATAACCCCAGGAGGGGCGTATGTTCTACTGCCGAACATTGAATTGATTCAAAAAATGATCGAAACTGCGTCTTCTAAGGCTCAAAAATCTATTGGAAGTGAAAGGATAATAATTGAAATCCAAAATGGTTCTTCATCAGATGGGTGGGACGTATTAGCCGCAGAGCGATTGAATTATGCAGGCTATAAGACAACCTTCAATAATGCAGATAATCGTTTTCACACAACCAGTCTCTTATATGATTTAACTACGGAACAAGATAGAACAAAAACCGCAAGGCTTCTTGCGATTTTGGGTTTACCCGAAACCGCACTTGTTTCAGTGCCGTCATTAACAAGTAAGGTATCCTATGCGCTTATTGTAGGGGATGACTTTTCAATTTGTTTCGATCCAATTGGTTTGGCGCCTTAAACTATAATCGGCGAAAATTTTTACCACTAACTTCAACCCGAAAAGTAACAAATTCATTTCAAACTTATAAATACTACTTATTTACCCATATCCGTGCTACACTATGCGCGTAGTGATTGATTTTTGTTTCGTGTTATCATAGGAGATGAAGAAAGGCAGCTATGACAACTCTAACCGCGCATATCACCTCGAGTTCAACAATCATGCCGGCAGTTAACGCGTATGAAATATTCTTAAATGATCAAGGGCGATCACCATATACAGTAAAAGCATTTTTGTCAGATTTACGGTTAATGGCATCTTATTTTGCTGTAGATCGTGTTTTGGGCAATATATCAACATCAGATCTTAACAACTACTTTGAGTGGATGCAGAAAGAGCGAGGGGTGCCTTGCAGCCCAAAGACACTGGCCAGAAGAATAACAACAACCAAATCTTTTTTTCGGTGGCTTAATAAGAATGCGATTATTCCACAAGATCCTGCAGAGAAGGTAATTCAACGCTCTGTAATGAGCCCACTTCCTGAAATCTTATCGGAAGTTGAAGTACGAGAAATAATATTGGCGGCAGACCGTTACAGGAGAAAACCTAAGCCAGATGCGCGTCCTTATACACTTTTATATTTATTGCTTATGACCGGGATAAAAAAGAGTGAGTGCCTGGGTATTCACCTTAACCATATCGATCTGGATGCACCTGAAGGTCCTACGCTCTTTATACGTTATGGGAGTCCAGTAAATCGATACAAAGAACGCAAGTTATTGATCGATGAAGAGTGGCTTCAGGCCTATGAAGAATACCTAGCCAAATACAAGCCAGTTGATAGATTATTTCCATGGTCGCCCAGACGATTGGAGTATTTGCTTGAAGATATTGGACAGGAAGCTGGACTGACCAAGCACCTATCTTTTGATATGTGCCGGTGGACTTATGCGTTGTCATGTTATAAGCGCGGCGAGGAAATCAATAACATTCGCCAAAATCTGGGTGTGTCCAAAATCCAGTGGCGAGAATTAAATTTGAAATTGAGAAAAATGTCTGGGATTAATGATGATTGAAATATGAAAACGGGGCAGGGTTACTCCCTCCCCGTTTCTTTCTTATATAGCTCAATTTTAACGGCTGATCTTGTTTCGTCGGTTAGTTTATATCCCTCCGCAAACCTTAATCCAGCGACCCAGGCAATTTCGTCGTTAATAAACAATATTGGCCAATGGGGTCTGAGTCTTTTCGGGATTTTCTCGTTAATATACAATTCTGATAGCTTGACGGTTTGGTGGGGCATTCCTAATGGTTCAAAATGATCTCCGCTGTGATATGTGCGTAAGGAGAAAATGCCTGATTTAATGTCTTGATCGATCCAAGCGATGAAATTATTCGTGTTATTGGAAGCATTCTCCAGAAGATCGGTACCTGCTATTTGATGACATGAAATATACCAATTATTCTTCAATTCAAAATCGCCTTCAGAGAGAAAGATCGGATGATCAATTAATGGCCACCTATCGGTGGGCAGAAGACCTTCGTCATTTGTTAAAAATAATCGATCAACCTCGATGAATGTTCTGAGACCACCCGCAAGTTCAACTGGCTTGAGCTTTGCTGCTCTTTCAAGTGTTTCAAAATCTATATCACGCAAGCCCGGTTTCAATAGAGCTGCCCCTCTTCGGAATAAATATCGCAAGAGCGCAGGTTTGAGTTTCTTTAATTGGACCAGGTTAAATTCAATATACCCAACACCTGAATTCTTAACTGTTTCTCTCCACTCCGAATCTACCAATTCCTCGATTAATTCAAAATCTCCTTGTAATGCGACGGCTGTTTTAGCGAGAGTATTGTTGATTTGAGGGTTATATTCTTTTAAGTAAGGTATGAGTTCGTGGCGCAAACGATTGCGAAAAAAGGCCAAATCAAAGTTGCTTTGATCAGTTAAAACTTCAAGCCCATTCTGATCGCAATAATTCTGGGTCTCCTCGCGAGACCAATTTAATAGCGGCCGGACCAATGGAATTTCAGAGTCAAAAATCGGTAAAATAATCCGAGGTGGCATTCCTTTCAAACCAGCGATACCAGCACCGCGAAGAAAGTGCATCAAGACTGTTTCGGATTGATCATTGGTTGTGTGACCTACGACGACAGCTTGAGCTCCATTTTTTCTTGCTTCCCTGAATAAGAATTGATACCTTAATTCCCTCGCTGCCTCTTCGATGGATTTTCCATACGAGGATGCATGAAAAGCAACATCAGCAGAGTCAGTAACGAAAGGTAAACCAAGCTTGTCAGCAAACTGGCGGACAAATATGACATCATTGTCGGAATTTTGCCGAAGGCAATGGTTAAATGAGGCTACTAATATCGGGTATTGGAGCTTGAACAGGTAATGTAAAAGAGCTACTGAGTCTGGGCCGCCCGAGACACCAACAACGATAAGATTACCTGGTGTTAAATGCTTAAATGCGAGATCAAAACCGCTCATTAATACTTTCGTGTAGCCATGTTACGAGAAAGGAATTGATTTTATTTCACAATTGATATAGTTCCACCAGGACACCACTCGCGCTTTCGGGATGGACGAAGGCATAGCGCTTGCCATCGGAAGCCGTACGAGGGGTCTCATTGATCATACGTACACCCTTAACCTTGAGTATGTCCATGAACTCTTCAATGTTGTCAACTTCAAGGCAAACATGGTGCATGCCTTGACCGCGCTTGGAAAGGTATTTGGCTATGCCCGAGTCCTCTGAAGTCGGTTGAACTAGCTCTATCTCGCCACCAGGCAAGGGTAAGAATGCGACTTTTGATTTTTCAGCAGGAACATCACGAAGCTCCTGTAAATTGATACCGAGAGCATCTCTCCAAAACGAAAGGGCATCATCAATATCCTCTACTACAATTGCAACATGGTTGATCTGTTTAATTTTTGCCACAATTTCCTCTTTTTTTTAAAAAAAATTTTTTGTCAAAGCGTTTTTTGTTCATTTTCACAATTCAGGTTTTGAAGCCTCATAATTGACGACAATTATGAACAAATTCGTCAGACCACAATACCCTCAGGTTTTCATTTTACTCGTTTTTTGGTGCCTTACCTACTTATATTCACTAAATTGACGAAAACAATAATAATTCAGCACCATAAAACTTTTAACAGCAAGAAAAGAAGTATGTTATGATTTCTGTTATTATGGGTCGAAAAACAAACTTTGGAAGTGATTATTCCATTATTTAGACTATGATAGGGTTGTAGGATGAATTACTTTTTTCCAGAATCATACGAAGAATCGCGGGACCGATTTAGGAGCGAGGTAGTCAATGCCTGTTCAAAATGGAAAGATTTTAAATTAGAAGCTTATTACTTAAAATCAGATGTTTCCTTGAGCATTGATTATGCATGGGTTGAACCAAATCGAAAAGAAAATTTAATAATTATCTCTACTGGTTTACATGGTATTGAAGGTTATGTAGGTTCTGCTATGCTTAAATTATTCATGGATGAGTTTCTACCGCGTCTTGAAAATGAACATACGGGATTATTATTAATTCATGCTATTAATCCTTCAGGTATGAAAAATTATCGACGTTATAACGAGAACAACGCTGACTTAAATCGAAACTTTGTTTGGAATGGAAATTTCGACCCTGATATTAATCCAGATTATGAGAAATTGCGAGCACTGGTGAATCCTCCGCGACCATTGAGTAATTTGATCTTAAGTGATTTCGGTTTTCTTGTCCGTTTGGTGGCAAGTATTTCCCAACTTGGGATAACACGTTTACGACAAGGCATGCTAAGTGGGCAATATCGCCATCCGAAGGGCGTTCAGTTTGGTGGGCAATTCGAGCAGGAAAGCTCCTTAGTTGTTAATAACTTGCTAAAAAAAGCACTAGAAGAATATGAACAAGTAGTCCATTTGGATATGCATTCGGGTTATGGCCCGCGTTATCAAATGAGTTTTGTGAATTCTATCCGCGAATTGGTTCCAACAAAAGTTTTACGCGAGGAGTTTAAGTATCCTTTGATCGTTGCTGCGAATCCAGAAGAATTTTATGTTACGAGCGGGGATATTACGGAATACTTTTATGAATTAAAGGAAGAAAAATATCCTGCGAAACGAATATTCGCAACTTGTTTTGAGTTTGGTACGTTTGGAGATTCGATAATTGCCCAAATTCGCAGTATGAGGGCAACAATATTAGAAAATCGTTTGTTTCATTTTGGCGCGCACAAAACCAAGGATCTCATAGCGATTAAAGGCGAATACAAGGAATTATTTTACCCATCAGAGACAAAGTGGCGTGAAAAGGCAGTTTCTGACTGCAGGCAGGCATTCCAGGGAGTGTTTTCTGCATTTGGCTTGCTAAGGGCTGAGGAAACAGAAATATAGACCCAAAAATCCTTTGGCCTTATTTTACTGTTGTTGAAGTTTATAAAATCAGGCGAGATAATATGACCTGGATAAACCAGTGTGATTTACTCTTCAACTGGCGAATAAATTACCTGATATTTATTAATCGATCACGATATTATTCAAGTCTACGGTAGGGGCTGGGTAATTCATTTTCAACTCGCTAAGCTTATCTACCAATATTTTAGCTACGCAAAGATTTCGATACCAATTGCGATTTGAAGGAATAATATACCAAGGAGCAGACGACGTTGATGTTTTATTGATTGCTTCTTCGTAGGCAATCATGTATTCATCCCATAAGGCGCGTTCTTTCAGGTCGTTGGGATTAAATTTCCAATTTTTGGTTGGGTCATCAATTCTTTCTTGAAGACGAAGTTTTTGTTCATCCTTCGATATGTGAAGGAATAATTTTATAATTGTTGTCCCTTCTTCAGTGAGCATGTTCTCGAAGTTATTAATTTGGTCATATCTTTTCCCCCAGATATCTTTTGAAACTAGGTTATGAACCCTAACAACGAGGACGTCTTCATAATGTGATCGATTAAATACAACGAGTTCGCCTTTTCCAGGAGCCTTTTGATGGATTCGCCAAAGAAAATCGTGGTCAATTTCCAGCTCGGTAGGCACTTTGAAACTTGAGATATTCACGCCTTGTGGATTGATCCCACTAAAAACTGAGCGGATTGTTCCATCTTTGCCCCCACCGTCCAATGCTTGAAGTACCACTAAAATTTTGTGTTTATGTTCTGCGAAAAGTACTTCTTGTAAGGCATTCAATTTCTGAGTTAGTTCTGACAGTTTTTCAAGCGCCTTGTTTTTTCCTTGTGAAAATTGGCTTGTGTCATCCGGATCAATATCCTTGAGCTTTATCACCTCTCCTTGCTTGACACGATAATTGTCCATTTCTTCTCCTTGGCTTGGCTTTAAATACGATAACCTGAATGAATCTTGATTGAGAAAATCAACTGAAGAATGTTATTAGCATTTTACATCATAGAGTTTGCTTTGTCGTTAAGTTGTGGTGCTAGGTAATGCCCATTATGTTTGTTCGATAAAATTGAAAACTGCCCCTAATATATATTTACCAAAATATAGGGATTATGGTATTTCTGACTTACCCGGAGAATGAATGATTGTATCAATAATGATATGGCTTTACATGTTTATACTTTGTTATGGGTTTGGATCCTTAATTTTAAATTTGTTCCAAAACTACTTATCACTGGAAAAGGTTGAAATCCCTTTTTCCTTGATATGCGTGATAGGCCTTATAGGCGTATCGGTCTACTCCTCCTTTTTTTCTCTCTTTTCGAAAATTGGGTGGTTGTGCAATATTACATTATTAATTGTTTTGCTAATTTCAATAATTACCCGTAGGATAAGAATTCCTCGCTCAAGGCTTATATCAAAAAATGCCTTCTCAATAATCGTCTTGTTATTAGCTGTACTACTCCTCCTGGAAAATAGCACCCATCGACCTATAAATCCTGACACCAACTTGTATCATGCTCAAGCGATTCATTGGATTGAGGCATATCCTGCGGTACCCGGATTAGGAAATTTACATGGACGATTGGCATTTAATTCAGTATGGTTTATCACAAATGCTTTGTTTAGTTTTTCTTTTCTAAATTTCGGCTCTTTTCACCTTTCTTCCAGCTTTTTGTTTCTATTATTTTTAACGTATTGTTGGAAAGGTTTTGAGGAAGTGTTACAGGGGAATTCAAATCTTACGACAATTATTAAAACCGTAATGATCCCCATCGCGTTCTTATTGATTGGAACTGAAGTTTCATCCCCGGGTACAGATCTTCCAGTTGATCTGATCCTCTGGTTAATTATAATTATTTGGGTTGAAAATATTGAAACAAGGCGTCAAGTTGACGATCTGATAGTTAGTATTTTGTCATTCTTTGCTGTGACTCTAAAAATATCTTCAGCGCCAATTTTGCTATTTCCATTGGTGCTACTTTTAATGTCAATCGATCGTTATGGTACTCGCAGACTTGTCCTGATAATATCAAGTGGTGTGGTAATCGTGCTGCCTTTTATTTTGCGCAATATTATTCTTTCAGGCTACTTGATTTATCCTGTAACGACAATCGATTATTTTAATTTTGATTGGAAAGTCCCAGTTTCCCGCGTGGAAGAAGAAAGGCGTGCCATTATGGCATGGGCTAGGTTTTCTTTGATTGAAATTGACAAAGTATTAGCTATTCCCATCCGTCAGTGGATACCTGCTTGGTTTGCATTGCAAACAACAAATAGAAAATTAACTCTTATACTTGGCATTTTCTCATTCATGGGATTATTCACTCGGCGTACCTTAGATCAAGAAATGAAGAAATTGAAATTAGCCTGGCTGATCATGTATATTGGAGTTCTTTTTTGGCTCTTTTCTGCGCCGGATTTTCGATTTGGTTATGGCTTCTTGGTTCCAGTGATACTTATTGCCATAATTCCATGGTTTTTGCTTGGTTTGGAAAGTGTATCCTTGCTAAAAAAGATGATTCCAGTGGGTACGACGATCATAATGGCAACATTTCTTGCCATTACTTTCGTTAAATCTTTCGACCGGCAATCTGTTGGGGACAGATTTTTATTTCCCGCTAATTACGTTCGAGTTCCCACCGAAGTTTGTAACTTGAATAACGGTGAGGTTTACTGCGCAAAACAGTATGCATCTTGCTCTTACTATTCCTTCCCTTGTGTGCCAAACCCGCGTCCATGGGTTCAATTTCGTGGAAAATCATTGAGAGATGGTTTCAGGTCAATGCCAGGAGTGGAGAATTAACTCTTTCGTCAAGTGGAATTGGAGCAAAAATTATCAAACCATCAGTTCGAATTAATTTTTGAACCATCTAAAATAAGAATCTCGTCAATATCCGGAGATTGTGGTAAGTCAATTTCTCGTGTCTGATTTCGAATTGGATGATAAAGTGTCAATAAATAACCCAAAGTCTCAGCATTGTAACCATGAGCGAGATAGTACGCCACTTCTTGAATTTGCCAACCCTCATCGAGCGCAGAAAGAAGCCGCAAACAACTTGATTGGTAACTTGATCCATGAACTGGTTGTTGTAAACCTTCCCAAATAATGGGGTTTTGATATTGATGACTCCACTGCAAAAAGGATGGGACAAAACTCATCCAAATTGCACTCTGAACAAATGGCGAGGAATTTAATATAATATGGGCA
>Ga0172367_10009212_pt1 | contig 10873 bp, 11 predicted proteins | sample Lak10m_FD_114542 | JGI IMG/M metagenome (GOLD analysis project Ga0172367, IMG submission 114542) | Freshwater microbial communities from Kabuno Bay, South-Kivu, Congo - kab_022012_10m | ecosystem: Environmental > Aquatic > Freshwater > Lake | place: Democratic Republic of the Congo: South-Kivu...
CGGCGGGTCGTGCAGGATCGCCTGCGCGAGTCCGACGCGGCGCTTGAAGCCCTTCGACAGCGTCTCGATCGGTTGGTGCAGCACGGACTGCAGTTGCACGCGCTCGACGGCCGCGCCGATGCGGCTGCGGCGCTCGCTGCGCGCGATGCCGCGCGCCTGCGCCGCGAAGTCGAGCAGCTCGAGCGGCGTCATGTCCGGCCAGGCCGGCGCGCCCTCGGGCAGGTAGCCGATCAGCGCCTGGGCGGCGAGCCGTCGCTCGACGACGTCCTCGCCACCGACGCGGATGCGACCCGAGGTGGGGGCGAGGAAGCCCGTCACCATGCGCATGGTCGTGGTCTTGCCCGCGCCATTGGGCCCCAGGAATCCAAGGACTTCACCGCGCGCCACGTCCAGATCCACGCCGTCGACGGCGGTGAACGGACCGAAGCGCTTCACGAGACTCTGGATCTCGATCATCGCGAGGGGGTGTCGGAGACGTGCAGGAGGGGAGCGGCGCCAACCGCCGTCCGGTTCGGCCGCGCGCTCGGGTCGCCGCCGCGCGGCGCGCATACGCCGCGCATCGGCCCAGTGTTGGCGCGACGTGCCCTGTGGAGCGTTTGTAGCGGTGCCGCCGCCGGGTCTCAAGGTGCACCGTCGGGATCTCGGTGCGCGTGCTTGACCACGCGCAGCGGGCCCGGTTCGATGCTCGGCCCTCGCGGCAGCGGCGCGACCGCCGTCCGCACGAGGGTCAGGCCGCCGGCCTCGATCCCCGTGACCCCAACGACCCCGACATGTCCATCCTCCTGCCCCTCGCGGCCTCGCTGGTCGCCTCCACTCCCGTCGCAGCCCAACCCACCTACGGCGCGCCGCTGCCGAGCCCGCGTCTCGCGGCGATCGCGCAGGACGCGGCCGTCGAACCCGATCCGGCTTGGACCGGTTTCGTGACGGTCGGCGCGACACTGACCTCCGGCAACACGGAGATCCAGTCGGCTGCAGCGAACGCGGAGGCCGTGCTCGACCGCGGGGAGGACCGCTGGACGCTGCGCGCCTACTGGAACTTCTCGCAGCAGGAGAACCAGACCACGGGCAACAACGAGATCACGCAGCGCCAGGCCGGTGCGAGCGCCAAGTACGACTACTTCCTGTCGGAGCGCACGTACCTCTACGGCACGGGTGCCATCTCCACGGACGAGATCGCGGCCCTCGACATGCGCTACCAGGTCGGTGCCGGTGCCGGTCATCAGTTCTGGAAGGAGGAGAAGCGCTCGCTCTCCGGTGAAGTCGGTCTCTCGTACGTCGACGAGGACTTCGAGGTCGACGCCGACGACGACTCGTTCGTCGCAGTGCGCCTGGCCTACGACCTGTTCCTCCAGCTCTCGGACACGACCGCCTTCCGCCAGATCGCGGAGGCCTTCCCGAGCATCGAGAACAAGGACGACATCTACGGGCGCCTCGACTCGAGCCTCACGGTCAACCTCACGAAGAGCATGATCGGCAAGCTCCAGCACGTGATGGACTACGACAACACGCCGGCGACCGGGGCCGACCGCCTCGACCACCGCCTCATCCTCACGATCGGCTGGACGTTCTGATCGTCCGTGGACGGCGCGTCGGCGCGCGTGCGACGGCGCGCGTCCGACGGCGCGTCCAGGCGCTCTGGAGCGGGCCGCGCTGCTCCCCGGTGGGGGGCGAGCGCGGCCCGCGGCCGTCGGAGCCCGTCTTCGCTGCAGCCCCTCGTTGCACGCCGTCGACGAATGGACCGCTCCGCGGCCGCGCGCGCCCGCGCGGCCCGATCCGTACGCAGCGCGTCGAGTAGACTCCCCCCGCGATGATCGAGCCGTGGTTCAGTGCGGGCCTCGTGGCCCTGGCCGCGGTCGTCGGCGGCCTGCTGCCCTGGACGCGGCGCTGGTCGTCGGAGGGCATGCACCGCCTGGTGGCGCTCTCGGCGGGCATCTTCCTCGGCACGGTCCTGCACATGGCCGGGGACCTCGCGCTGCACGGCGGCGCCGCGGGCGCGGGCCACGACCATGGTCACGCCCACCCGCTCGAGCAGGGCTCCGGCGCGGCGCACGAGCACGCTCCGCACCCGCTCGACGCCGTCGACCCGGGCGGCCCGCGCGGACCGCTCTTCGGCGAAGTGGCGCCCGAGCCTGCCAGCGGCGTCGGCCCGTGGTTCGGTGTGCTCGTCGGCTTCCTCGGGCTCGCGGCACTCGAGCGCCTGGTGCTGCGCCGCTCGCTGCCACATGTCCACGGTCACGACGCGAAACACGCACTGCTCTGGCGCGCGTCGCTCGCGGGCCTCGCGATCCACTCCGTCTTCGAGGGCTTCGCGCTGGCGGGATTGCGCGAGAGCGCTGCCTGGGAGGGCGCGCTGCTCTTCACGTTGCTCCACAAGCTCGTCGAGACGTTTTCGCTCTCGACCGTCCTGCGACTGGCGGGACTGCGTGTCGGCGCGGCGGTGGGTTGGCTGCTGGCCTTCGCGCTCGTGGCCCCGGTGGCGTTCGTCGCCGGCAGTTCGCTGCTCGCCGTCGTCGAGCCGTGGCAGCCGTACGCCGTCGCGGTCGCCGTCGGCACGTTCCTGTACGTGACGGTGCTCGACCTCCTGCCGGAGGCGTTCCACCGCGGCAGCTTCAAGGACCGCCTGCCGTACCTCGTCTTCGGCCTCGCGCTCGGCGGCTTCGTGCCGGGCCTCGCGCACGGCCACGGCAACGCGATCTGGGGCGCGGCGCAGGACGTGTTCCTCGAGATGGCGCCGTACCTCCTCTTCGGCTTCGTCGTGGCCGGCTTCGTGGCGCAGGTGCTCGATCCGCGCCTGCTGCGCCGGCACCTCGCGGGCGAGTCGCCGCGCGCCGTCGCGACCGCCACGGTCGTCGGAGCGCCGCTGCCCTTGTGTTCGTGCTCCGTCGTGCCTGTGGCCGCCAGCCTCCGCGACGCCGGCGCCGGTCGCGGACCGACCAGCGCCTTCCTCGTCGCCACGCCCGAGACCGGCATCGACTCGGTGGCGACGACCTACGCGCTGCTCGGGCCGGTGATGGCCGTCGTGCGGCCGATCGCCGCGCTCGTCTCGGCCTTCGCCACCGGACTGGCCGTGGCCTGGTTCGGCGGCGATGCGCCGCTCGCGGGCCCGACGTCGACGCAGCGTACGGCGAAGGAAGGCGGCGCCGCGTCCGTCCACGGCCGTGCACACGACCACGGCGGCGCCGGAGCACACGGTCACGGGCACGGGCACGACCACGACCACGACCACGACCAAGGCCACGATCACGGCCCGGCCACGCCGCGCACCCGCGGCGGCGCGGCTGGACCACTGGCTCCTGCACCGGCGCTTCCGCGTGCGGCCGAGATCGCCTTCGCACCCGACGCACAACCCGCGACAGCGGGCGCCGCCTGCTGTGCGCCGTCCGAGCCCGGGTCCGACGCGCGCACCGCGAGCGCACCACGCCGTCCACTCGTCGAACGCGCGCTCCGCTACGGCTTCGTCGACCTCGTCGACGACCTGGCCTGGCCGCTCGTGGTCGGCGTCGCGCTGTCGGGTCTGCTCGCGGCGTTCCTGGAGCCGGAGTGGGTCGCGCACGAGGCGCTGCGCGGACCGCTCGGCTACCTGGCGATGCTCGCGATCGGGTTGCCGATCTACGTCTGCGCGGCGGCCTCGACGCCGATCGCCGCGGTGCTGCTCGCGAAGGGGCTCAACCCCGGCGCCGTGCTCGTCTTCCTGCTCGCCTCGCCGGCCACGAACTTCGGATCGCTGCTGGTCGTGAAGCGTCTGCTCGGTGCGCGCGGTCTCGTGGTGCACGTGCTCGCGCTCGCAGCCGTCACGCTCGTCCTCGGCGTCGCGACCGACCTCCTCCTCGGCGCCACCGGCCTCGACGTGGTCTCGCGCGCGGCCGACGTCGCGGTCGCGCACGAGCACGGCCTGTTCTCGCAGGTCTGCGCCGTCGTGCTCCTGCTCGCGCTCGCCGCCAGTTCGCTGCGCAAACTCGGCGCGCCGCTCGCCGTCAACCGCGGCGAGGCCGTCTGACGCTTCCTCGCGCGGCGCGTCAGGTGGGCTGAGGTTCGCGCAGGCGGAGTCGCGGCAGGCGCAGGCTCGCCGTCGTCCCGCCGCCCGGGCGTTCGTCCACGCGGGCAGCTCCGCCGTGCAGTTCCGCGGCGCGGCGCACGATCGAGAGCCCGAGTCCGTAGCCCGCTCGGCGCGCGCCGTCGGCGTCGAGCCGCACGAAGGGCTCGAACACGCGCTCGCGGTCCTCGGGTGCGATGCCCGGTCCGCGGTCGTGCACGCGCACCTCGACCGAGCGCTCGTCGCCGATCAGCTCCACGAGCACGGAACCGCCCGCAGGCGACCATTCGAGCGCGTTCGCGACCAGGTTGCGGACCGCGCGCAGCACCGCTTCGCGGTCGCCCTCGAACGACAGGTCGCCGCGTGTCGCGAGCTCGATGCCGACGCCCTGCCGCCGCGCTCCGCGGCGCAGGCGTTCGAGGCGCAGCTCGACCTCGATGCCGAGGTCGAAGCCCTCGCGGTGCAGACCCTCGTCCGCAGTGCCGCTGCGGCAGAGCGAGACCAGGTTGTCGACCGCGTCGGCGATCTCGCGGCCGAGTTCGACCTGGTCCTCGACGACCCGGCGGTACTCGTCGCGCTCGCGCGGCGCGAGCAGCGCCACCTCGCCCTCGAGCACCAGGTTCTGGATCGGCGCACGCAGTTCGTGGGCGAGGCCGGAGATCAGGAGTCGGCTGCGCTCGTCGTCGCTGCGCGCGCGTTCGACCAGGCGCTGCAGGGCCTCGACGATCTCGCGGATCTCCTCGGGCGGGTGCTGGAGCTCGACCTCGAGTGGCACGCGTACGCTCGGGTGCATGCGCACGCTCCGAGCGACGCGCGTGATGAGTCCGGCCGTGCGCCGGGCGAGGATCTCGACCACGAGGAGGCTGGCGCACGCCGCCGCGAGGGCGGCGCCGGCGACGCCGAGCTGGAGCGTCCGCGCCCGTTGGAACTGCTGCGAGGCGTCGAGCGCGCACTCGCCCGTCGAGCCGTCCGCGAGTCGCAGGGTCGCGCGCACGACGGAGTTGTCGAGTCGTTCGGTCTCGCCGACCTTGCCCGGCCCGACGACCGCGCCGAACAGGTCGAGGCCCGAGGCGCCGAACGTCAGGGTTCCGCGCGCATCGAAGACGCGGAAGCCGATGCGGTGGTCCGAGTGCTGGCTCTGCAGCCGCTCGGCCGCCTCCTGCATCTCGCGCGAGTCGCGCCCGGCGTCGACGTAGGCCGCGAACTCGTGCAGCTCCTCCATCGCGCGCGCCTCGACCTGGTTCGTCGTCGTGCGGCCGATCAACCACACGTAGGCGGCGGCCGGCACGAGCACGATCACGACCGCGCCGAGCCCGAAGCCCAGGCGTAGTCGCGTCGCCAGGCTCCAGCGCCGATCGCTCACGCGGCCCCGTCGGGCGTGCCGATGCTGTAGCCCTTGCCGACGGCGGTGCGCACGATGTCCTTGCCGTGGGGGCCGAGTCGGCGCCGCAGGCGCGCCACGTGGACCTCGACCGTGTTCGTCTGCGGCTCGAACTCGATGCCCCACACGTCGGAGAGGAGTTCGCGGCGGCTGAGTGCTCGGCCCTGTGCACGCACGAGCGCCGCGAGCAGGTCGAACTCGCGCGGACTGAGGTCGATGCGCACGCCCTCGAGTTCGACGACGCGCCGCATCGGATCGAGGCGCAGCGGACCGTGCACGAGCACCGGCGTGGCCGTGCGCCGGCGCCCGACCGCCGCGATGCGGGCGAGCAGCTCTTCGAGAGCGAACGGCTTCGTCAGGTAGTCGTCGGCGCCGGCCGAGAGTCCGCGCACGCGTTCGTCGACCGCGTCGCGCGCGGTCAGGAAGATGACCGGCACGTCGAGGCCGCGCTCGCGCAGCCGCTCGAGCAGTTCCCAGCCGTCGCGCCCCGGCATCATCACGTCGAGCAGCACGAGGTCGAAGCGCTGCCGCGCGAGGGCGGCTTCCGCCTCGTCGGCGCTCGCGGCGGCGAAGGCCACGTGTCCGGCGTGTTCCAGACCGCGGCGCAGCGTGTCGCGCAGTCGCGGATCGTCGTCGACGAGCAGGATCTCCATGGTGGTGGCGCGCCGCGGGTTCGCTCGGCACGGGCCCCATGATCGCCGCGAGCCGCGGATGGCGGAAGCCTCTCGTCCGGTCGGCTCGCTGACGTTTCGATCAGGTCCGGGCCGGGGCCGAGGCGCCCGCCGTCACGGTTCGGCGCGCATCTCGTGCCAGACCGCGCCGCCGTGGTTCGAGGCCGAGCGCCCCCGGTCGACGAAACCGAAGCGCGCGTAGTAGGGCACGAGGTGCTGCTTGCACAGGAGCAGTACGGCGCGTTTGCCGAGCTCCCGCGCGCGCGCCAGGTAGCCTTCGACGAGCGGGCGCGACCAGCCGCGCCCTTGGAGGTCCGGGCGCACCGCCACCGAGAACACGACGAGGTTCGCGCCGCGTGGGTCGTGACCGACCAGGCCCTTCAACTCCTCGTCGGCCAGGTCCGGTTGGTCGCTCGCGGCGCTGTTCACCATCCCGACGACCTGGCCGTCGAGTTCGAGGACCACGAAGCCGTCCGGGAAGGTCGCGGCGCGTTGGGCGACGCGCTCCGGACTGGCGGCCTCGGCCTCGGGGAAGCAGGCCGACTCGAGCGCGGCGCAGGCCGCGTCGTCGCTCAGGCGCACGCTGCGCACCTCGAAGTGGCCAGGCTGGGAGTGGTACGTCGCCATGGGAGCGCGAGCGCGTCCGGCGCTCGTGAGGCACGATAGCAGGTGGAGTCGCTCCGACGTCCCAGCGCGGGGGCGCGCTCTCGTACGACGTGCTCGCACCATGTCGAAACCTGCACCGCACGCCTCCGTCGCGCTCGTCACGGGCGCCAGCACCGGCCTCGGCCTCGCGATCGCTCGCGAGCTGTACGAACACACCGACCTCCACCTCGTCCTCACGGCCCGCGCCGAGTCGCTCGCGCGCTTCGCGACGGCGGGCTTCGCCGAGGGCGAGCGCGTCTGGATCCGGCCACTCGACGTGACCGACCCGCGCGAGCGAGCGCGGGTCGCCGACGAGATCGAGGCGCGCTTCGGCGCCCTCGACCTGCTCGTCAACAACGCCGGTGTGGCCTACCGCTCGGTCGTCGAACACGTCGACGACGCGGACCGGCGCGCCCAACTCGAGATCAACTTCGTCGCGCCGATGGAGCTGACGCGGCGCTTCCTGCCGGCCATGCGCGCGCGCCGGCGCGGACGCATCGTCTCGATCTCGTCGGTCGGCGGGATGATGTCGATGCCGACGATGGCGGTCTACAGCGCCTCGAAGTTCGCGCTGGAGGGCGCCTGCGAGGCGCTCTGGTACGAGGTGCGGCCGTGGGGTGTGCACGTCACGCTCGTCCAGCCCGGCTTCATCCACTCCGACGGCTTCGCGAAGGTGCGCTACACACGCGACAGCCGCTGGTCCGCCGACCACGACGACGAGCCGTACCACCAGCACTACGCACACATGGGGCCGTTCATCGAGCGCATCATGGAGCACACCCGCGCGACGCAGCGCAGCGTGGCGCGCACGGTGCGCCGGGTCGCCACGGCGCGCCGGCCGCCGCTGCGTGCGCCGGCCACGTGGGACGCGCGCGTCTTCGCGCTGCTCCGCAAGTGGCTGCCGCGCGCGCTCTACCACTGCGTGCTGTACGCCGCGCTGCCGGGGATCAGGTCGTGGGGGCCGCCGCGCGACGGTGGTCGAGGCTGAAGCGGCCCGGCGTGTGCTGGGCGAGATGGATGCACACGCCCAGCAGGCACAGGTTCTTGACCAGGTTGCTGCGCTGGAACATGTCCCACAGCCAGGCCACGTCCTCGGCCATGTCGGGTGGGCGCTCGAACAGACCGGGCACGTGCACGGCGAGGGTCACGACGACCACCACGACGGCCAGGCACAGCGCGCCCTGCCGCACGCGCCAACCGAAGAGTATCGAGCCGCCGCCCGCGAGCAGCACGAGCCCGAGTGCGATCGAGGCGAGGCGCGGCCACGGCACCCAGGTCGGCATCAGCACCTGGAGCAACTCGTCGGAGAAGATGTGTTCGCCGCCGAGCGCCACGAAGATCGAACTGAACAGGCCGCGGAAGGCGAGGTCGCGCAGGCCGTAGCCGAGCGAGTGCACGTCGGGACCGAGCGGCGCGCGGACGAGCGGTTCGCGCGATCGGCTCACGTTCGCGACCGCCCTGCGTCCGCGATCCGGGCGCGCAGCCGTGAGCCGGCGTGCGCCGCGGGCCACAGCGGCAGCGCGAGCGCCGCGACCGCGAGCACCGCGCCGGCCACGAGGGACGGGGCGCCGCCGCCGAGCGCGAGGACCGCGCCGGTCGCCAGCGCGGGCGCTCCGGCCGCCGCGCACGCAAGCGCGACGGAGCGTCCCGGCCACCAGGCCCCGACGAGCACGAGCGTCGCCGCGACACCGGCGAGTGCGGCCGCGACGAGGCGCAGGTCGAGCGCCTCGTCGGCCAGGGAGCGCGCGAGGACCAGCGCCGCGGCGGCCAGGCCCGCCAGCCCGGCGACGAGGGGAGCGGGGCCGCTGCTGCGCGCGGCGAGCGCCCGCGACACGGGTGCGCTGCTCTCGATGGTCGCCATGGGGAACGCGGCGCGGGCTTTGGACCGGCGCGCGCCGCGGTGGGCGAGCGTACACCGCGGGCCTCGCGGACGCTGCGTCGGGCCGTCGCGTCGGGGCCGTCGCCTCGGGCGGTCGCGTCGGGCCGTCGCGTCGGGCCGTCGCCTCGCGGGCGGCCCGCTTGCACGCGGTTCGTTCGCGCGCCACCCGTTCGAGCGAGGCTCGGTCGCGCTTCGTCAGCTCGGGCCGCGCCCCGCGAGCGCCGGCGCGAGGCGTGTGCGCGCGCCCGCGTCGCCGGGTGCAAAGGTCCCGCCGGCGAGCGGTGTCGCCGGCACGTCCTCGGTCCGCAGCGCGGCGCCCTCGGCGTCGAGTCCGAGCTCGCGCGCCAGGGCGACGAGTTGCGCCAGGGCTTCGGCGGGGGAGAGGTCGAGCAGCGAGAGCTCCGCACGCACGCGCCCGTCCGCGCCGACGGCGACCACCTGCAGCACGTCCGGTTCGAGTCCGAGGCGCAGGCCGCCCTCCACCTGCGGAGCGAGCAGCGCCTCGCGCGCGTCGTCCCACTCCCACACGAGCGGCTCGGCGGCGCCGTCCAGCGCCCGCACGAGCGCCGCGATCGGAGCGAGTGCGTGCCGCAGGACGGCCTGCTCGATCGCGCTCACAGGCCCATGATGTTGTAGCCCGCGTCGACGTAGAGCGTGCCGCCGGTCATGCCACGCGACAGGTCGCTCGCGAGGAACGCACACACGTCGCCGACCTCTTCCGCTTCGATGTTGCGGCGCAGCGGCGCGCGCTCGGCGATGTGGTCGAGGATCTTGTTGAAGCCGCCGATGCCCGCCGCGGAGAGCGTGCGGATCGGGCCGGCCGAGATCGCGTTGACGCGGATGCCACGCGGGCCGAGGTCGTGCGCCAGGTAGCGCACCGAGGCCTCCAGTGCCGCCTTGGCGATGCCCATCACGTTGTAGTTCTCGATCACACGCTCCGACCCGATGTAGGTCAGCGTGATGATCGAACCGCTGCGACCCTCCATGAGCGGCAGCGCGCGCCGCGCGACCGCCGTGAGCGAGTAGGCCGAGACGTCGTGGGCCAGTTGGTAGCCCTCCTTGCTCGTGTTGAAGAAGTCGCCGACGAGCTCCTCCTTCTTCGCGAAGGCCACGCCGTGCAGCACGCAGTCGAGGTGCCCGAAGGCCTCGCCGATGGTGGTGAAGGCCGAGTCGATCTGCTCCGGCTGCGTCACGTCGCAGGGCAGGACGATCGCGCCGGGGATCTCCGCCGCCAGGTCGCGCACGGACTCCTCGAGGCGCTCGCCCACGTACGTGAAAGCCAGGCGCATGCCCTGGCCGGAGAGTGCCTTGGCGCAGGCCCAGGCGATCGAGCGTTTGTTCGCGACGCCGAGGACGACACCGGTACGGCCTTCGAGGAATCCCACGTCTGTTGCTCCTTGCGATGAGAGATCGGTCGCGTGGGATGGTAGCGGGGGAGCGGCGCGGACTCGCCGCCCGAGCGGCGGCTGCGGTCGCGTGTGAGTGCGGAATTCGAACGCGGGGGTGGCGGGCGGGGGCGTCGCGCCCGCGCGGCGTGGCCGCGGAGCGGCTGTGGCGGGTTGGTCGTCGCGGCCCGACGGCACGCGGGCGCGGAGGCGACTAGTCTCGCGCTCCGCGTGGGAGGAGCGGCGCTCGTCGCGCCCATGTGGACCCCGCTCGAAGGACCCCGACCCACGCACCCGACGAACGGCCCCGACGAAAGGCCCCGACTCACGCCCCCCCGACGATCGCCACACGCCGATGGAGACACCGCAGCAGTCCGCTCGAGGCCTCTTGGTCCACACGTCGCGCCGACCCTCCACGTCGGCCGCACCTCTGCCGGTGGATGGCCGAAGCGGCGTGGACGACTCCGGCGAGCCTGGCCACGCGGCGCGCGCCCGCCGCCGCTTCCGCGACGAGGCGGCGTTGCTTCTGCTCACGACCGGCGGGCCCGAGGACGTCCTCGCGCGTGTTCGCGACGGCGATCCACTCGGACTGGGGCGGCGCCTCGTGCGGCGCGCGGCCCAGCGGGCCCTGCTCGTGCCTCCCGCCGTGCTCTTCGCGCGCGGCGCCGCCCACTGCGCCCGACGCGCGCAGGAGTACCGCGGGCGGCCGCGACCGGACCTGTGGCTCGAGCGCCGGGCCGAGGAGGTGGTGCGTGGCTTCGAGCGGCTCGGCGACCGCCTCGGCGGAGCTGGCGGTGGCGCTGGTCATCGCGCGGGCAGTGGCGCCGCGCCCGGCGAGTCGCCGCTCGCGGCCGCGGCGGCGCGCTTCAACGCCTGTCC
>Ga0172367_10009213_pt1 | contig 10872 bp, 2 predicted proteins | sample Lak10m_FD_114542 | JGI IMG/M metagenome (GOLD analysis project Ga0172367, IMG submission 114542) | Freshwater microbial communities from Kabuno Bay, South-Kivu, Congo - kab_022012_10m | ecosystem: Environmental > Aquatic > Freshwater > Lake | place: Democratic Republic of the Congo: South-Kivu...
CACCATCGGTCAGAAGTTTGTTCGTTTTGTTGTGGTTCTGTCCATGCTGCTTGGCAGTGTGGGGAACGCATTACCTGTTCGGGCGGCCGAACCAGCGCCTACCCAGGTTGTCCAACCCACAGATACGCCAATCGCGACGCCAACTGCAACCGAGACTCAGACTGAAACTCCAACACCCACGTTGGCACCCACATTGCCAATCACGCCAACTGCCACGCCTGTTCCAACCGTAACGCCGACATCCATTGTCACACCAACCGAGACTGTATCCAACGAGGCGTCCACGCCTGGCAATCGGGAAAAAGTTGTTGCAGATTCGGGTGTAAGCCTGAAGGTGGACATCAGCCCGGCGATTTACATCCCAGGGAAAACCCTGCGCTTGAGCTGGAAAATCCGCCAGTACAAAGAACTGGCAGTCGCCCCGGAATTACAGGTTGTGATCCATGCCCCCCAGGGCCTGAAGCCGCTCGATCCAGATGTTTTTCTGGTGGATGGCAGTTGGGTGGTGAAGGATGCGCAAGCCAAAGACAGGATCGAATGGGAAGCCGCCCCGGAAGCTGTCACGCCCTTTATGTTTGGCTTAGATTTACTCCTGAACGGCCAGTTGGTTGACCAGCAGGCTGTCCTGGTGGATAGCGAGACGAGCGAACTCCAATCGGGAAAAGCTGGAAAGGTCAGTGGGTTTGGCGGCGCGGTCAGCTTGGAAGCAGCAGATACGGCCCTGGATGAGACCCTGGTTTTCAATATGCGCAACCCCAGCCCGCATAAGCAACCTCCCGTTTCCCTCAGTGGGCATCCGGTGGAGATCATCGCTGTCGGTAAAGAAAGCGGGCAAGATGTCAAGAAGTTCAAGCAGCCGCTCAAACTTACCTTTCAATATGACGAAAAAGAACTGGCCCAGATGCATTGGGCGGCTGAAGACCTGAAAGTGTACTACTACGACGATGACATGGCGGATTGGTACCCGCTGCCGAGTGTTGTAGACCCGATCAGTCACACCCTTTCTGCTCAGACCGACCACCTGACCGTCTTTGACTATAAGGCCGCCACCTGGCAGGCGTATACTCTGCCTACGGTGGATTCTTTCAAGGTCTCCGGCTTCACCGGGGCGGCCACCTACGGGATGAGCTTTTGGATGCCGCCCGGCCCAGGTGGAATGCAGCCGAGCCTCTCACTGTCCTATAACAGCCAGGTCATTGACGAAGCCAGCGCTTACTCTCAAGCCTCGATTGTTGGCATGGGCTGGTCAATGGAAACCGGTTCGATCACCCGGAATATGCACGAAACCAATTCAGTTGAAACTGATGACACCTTTTTCATATCCAGCGGCGGAGTGAGCGGCTTGCTTTTACCAATCAGTTTTAGCGATCCGGTAACCACCTACAATACGGCCGACCAATCCTACAGCAAGGTGGAATTTAATAGTACAACCAATATTTGGACGGTTTGGACCAAAGACGGCACAAAGTATATATTCGATAAAACCGCCAAGACAAATAAAACCGTTTCTTGCGCCACTGCGAACAATATCGATTTCACCTGGCAATGGGCCATTGGTTCCGTAACCAATATCTATGACCAATCATTAACCTACACCTATACTTTGGGGACCAAGCCCAACTGCGCCAACCAGATCGCAATATACCCCGGAGCAATCACCTATCCAAACAACCAATACCGGGTTTTCTTTCATTACGAAAATCGTCTGGATTACCAGGATTCCTGGACAACCAACGACAGTACCGTCTTCTACAGCACAAAACGCGTGCAGAAATTGAGCATTGATCAAAAAGTTTCGGGAAGTTGGACGCCGATTCGTCGCTACGCTTTCAGCTATGCCCCTGACACGACCAACGACACCACCTCGATCATGCACCGTTTCAAATGGAGCAAAGGCGGCAAAACCTCGACCCTGCTCAGTGTGCAGGAAAAGAGCGGAGATTACAGCCAGTCTCTGCCTGCCACCACGTTTACCTATGACGATCTGCACCTGACCAAAGTGGATAACGGGCAGGGGGGGCAGGTTCAGATCCAGTACGAGCGCTGGACGTATTTCGATGACATCAACAAAAGCCAGCGATTCTTGTACACCAACTTTGGCCAAACTGGGCAGGAATGCGGCCCGGGTTATGGCACAGCCTGGCAGGGCGTATCGGGTGCGATTAATTATGTACGCTGCGATGGGTCATGGAATATTTTGCAAGTTGGACAGGACGGTCAGGGTGGAGCAATCGGCGAGCGCAGTATCCCAGAACACATCGTCAAACCAGGCGGTCGATATGTGTACTATATTCACGCCAAAGCCCAGACCGGAACATCAAGCGTCTACTGGGGTTTCAAAGACCGTGGAAACGGTGAAGTGTATATCCTTGGCGGAGGATTGCCACAACTGGGGTCAAACTTTGAAGGTCGGGAGGGAGCCATTGAAATGCCTTCTTACTTTGATCCTTCAAACACCTATTTGCGATTGGACTGTGACGACTGCCTGATCGATAATTTGCAGTTTGCGCTGTTCCCCCAGGTTTTTCGGGTGATCACCCAAACCGTCACGGACCTGGTGACCAACCAATCATCGCTCACGAGCTACAAATACGATAACGCCTCGCCCAACACGGCTTTCACGTCTGAAGCCGTGGCTTCAGGCGAGGCGTTGTATACGAGCGCTCAGCGCGAGTTCCGCGGCCATTCCATGGTCCAGGTGACCAACCCTGCCGGGCTGACCAGCATGACCTGGTATTACCAGAACGACAACTTTAAAGGAAGACCATATCGTACATTGGAAGTGGGCAATCTTGTATCGGATGAGATGGAGACGCTCAACCTGAGTAAATGGACCCTTTCGCCCACTGGCTCTACTGCCATTGATTACATTTATGGTACAGATTATGATTTTGCTGCCAAGACAACGAATTCCAGTGCCAATTGGAATGTTGACTTAATGCGCAGCAACGCGGATATCTCGAATGGCGAGATTGCGGTAGCGCACATCCGCCTGAGCGGCAGTGATGCCCAGGCAAAGGTAGGTTTATCGAGCGCCAGTAATAAATTCTTTGGCCTGATTATTACTCCAGTCAACGGTAAGCCAACCGCCAAATTATTCTACAATACTGGCGGGACGGATCAAACGGGCGGCACTATGATCAGTGGCGACAAATTCAAGCTGGACAAATGGTATGTGGTCATGCTGATGGCCGACAGTGCGCACGGCTTTGTGGTCCGGATCTGGCAGTTGGACGACCCCAATATATTCGGGGCCGCCATGGTATCGAGCGGTTTCAGCGCAGAAAACTGGAAGTATAAGCAATCCGTGATCAGCGGCAGTCTGTGGCTGGATGGCTATTTCGAGGGCAAATTGTATAGCGAAAATAACACCCGCTACGCTGCAACCTTGCAGTATGAAAGCCTTGACAGTGGGAGTGGCCCGAATATTCCAAACATCCTACAACCCACAGGCAAGAGGGATTTAAATATAGTTTGGACAAGGGTAATGAGCACAACCAGTCAGATGCTCGACGGTACTTCCTGGACCGGGACCCGCACTCTGATGGAATATAACACCAGCGATCAGGGCGGGACGCAGAGTAGTACGCAGTATGGGAACTTATCCCGCCAGGTACAGGAATATTGGACCGGCTCTGCCTGGGTGGATTACCAGGTCAGCATCACCCGGTTCAATCCTTACACATCGAGCACCAGGTACCTGGTCGGTCTGCCAGCTATCTCATCGCTGTATAAATGCAATGGTGAAATAAATGGAGGATGTTCTGGCACTGCCTCAAATAGTACACTCTTATCATCCCACTGGTATCTGTATGATGGGGCTTCCAGTTTTTCGAGTGCGCCTTCTGTGGGAAAATTGACAGCGGAACGTTCATTGCTTACTTGTACTGACTCTGTTTGTGCAAACACCGCCCAAAGATTTACGGATGTGACTTATGGTTATGACTCATGGGGGAACCGGGTCACAACGACAACATACACGAACGAGGGTACGTATTCAGCACTGGCAAGCGGTGTGGCCCAAACGACTTCGGTTTGTTATGGCAGCAGCGGCACGGTGAATGGTTACACCTGTGCGGATGATGGTTACCATACCTACCCGCTCTGGCAGCGCAATGCATTGGGACAGATGACCAGCACCACGTATGATTACGCCAAAAGCGTGCCGTTGAGCGGCACCGATCCGAATAATGCAGTCACAACAGTCGCCTATGACATCTTTGGTCGCCCAACCAGTGTAACAAAGCCAGGCGACAGCAGCGCCAGTGTGCAGATCAGCTATCACATTCCAACATCGCCGTTCAGCAACAACCCCTTCTGGACCTCCTTCACCCAGCAAATCGATGACTCCACCACCCTGGTTGTGCGCAAATTCTATAACGGGCTGGGGCAGCTCATCCAAACCCAGACCGCCAACGCCCAACTCGTCAATGGGACGAGGGATGTAGTCAGTGACATCTATTACGATTCAGCGGGCCGGGCTTATCGCCAGAGCGTGCCGTATGAAGCGGCCACCAGCAGCGGTTACAAAACCCCGGACACCGGGCAGGCCTTTACCCAAACCGCTTTCGACCCGCTGGGAAGAGCAACCAGCGTGACTGCCCCTGGCAGCAGCCCGCAAACCACCAGTTACGCGATTAAGTATGATACCAATGGAAAGGTATATTACGAAACCTGCGTCACCGATCCGGCCAGCCACACCACCTGTTCGCGTCAGAACGCCTTAGGTCAGACAACCGAGGTGCATCCAGCAACCGGGCCATGGACGCAGTACGCCTACAACACTCAGGGACTGCTGTCAACGGTTAACCAAATGAATGGCTCATCTTCCTTTGCCACCACCACGCTTGCTTACGACCTGGCCGGACGAAAGACGAGTATGGACGACCCAGATATGGGAATCTGGGCGTACACCTATAATGCCATGGGCAGCCTGATCTCGCAAAAGGATGCCAAGGGTCAGATGTCCTTACTCAATTATGATCTTCTCGGCCGCTTGACCGCTAAATCTTCGCCGGATCTTGTGAACACAACATTCTCAGACGATTTCACGACCAAGAACACCTCAGCCTGGGTCTGGAGCATCAATCAGTCTGTGCCTTATCCTGACAGCGGAAATGCAGTCGTCCAGAACGCTGGCACAGGCTCAAACTGGAACGCCAATTTCTATCGCGGCAGTCTTTCACTCAGCAACGGGAAAGCCCTGCGCACGCGTTTCAAGGTGGACAGCCTGTATACCAAACTGCACCTGGCAATTGAGAATACCAGTGGAGGCAACTGGCGCTTTGGTGTGATTGCCGACAGCGGGAAGCTGTATGTGGAATACAACAACAACGCCGGTTTTGTCAATCCGAGCGATTTGCTCGCCAGTATCGAGACGAATATCTGGTACGTTCTGCAAATCGTGGTGGATGATGTCAACGGCTTTACCGTTCAGGTATACAAAGAGAACGACCCATCAGTACAGGGTTCGTACCGGTTTGGCATGGCAACTGGCAAATCCTGGCGTTTCCGCCAGTGGAATTGGCTTGGAAATGCCTATATGGATGATTACACAGAGTTCAATACCAACCTTTACCGCTACGACCAGGGTACAAACGGCATTGGACAGCGCACCGGGATGATTGACCCCTCCGGAAACACTACCTGGACATACGATAACCGCGGCCGCCTGACCAGCGAAACAAAAACCATCACCGGCAGCGGCACGTTCAAAACAGAATGGGGATATAATACAGGAGATATGCTCAATTGGATGAAGTATCCTGAAGGGAACACTGGATTGACGGGGGAGCAGTTGTACTACGAGTATTACAACCAGGGTTCGGTGAAGGATATTCAGAGCGATTTACATAATGGAACCCTTCCATACTACTACCTTGAACAGGCCATTTATGACGCCGCCGGGAGGTTGGAACAGGCGGACCTGGGGGCGCGATTTAGAGCCCCAAACCCGGTGTTACGAAATGATCCCTCTTACTACCTTTGGAACACAACCAACATGGGGGGACGAATGTCCAGCAATGTCACCCAGAGAATTGCCGGCGGCACGCAAACACGCCAGAGTTTAAGTTACCAGTATAATTCTTCGGGAAACATTAGCTCAATTGTCGACAACCTGGCGAGTGAGACGCAAAATTTCGCCTATGATGTGATCAACAGGCTGATCGGGGTGAGCGGGGCGGTGACGGAGAGTTACCAATATGACACATATGGTCGGTTATCCGACAAGACCGGACAGGGAACTTACAGCTATTCCGCCACCCGCCCAGGGACGGGATGCCAGACAGGCTCACAGTCCGCGATTGTCCATGCGGTATCGGGGGTTTCGTCCAATCCTGTGAAAAGCTATGCTTATGATTGCAACGGCAATATGACCCAACGTTACATCGGCAGCAACCCGCCAACCACAACCTACACTTTCGGTTACGATGCAGAAAACCGGATGGTCAGCGCTACCAGTACCAGCGGAGTCAATAATTCGTATGTCTACGATGGAAACGGGGCGCGTGTCAAGAGTGTGGTTGGCGGCGTGACAACCGTCTTTATTGGCGGCTATTACGAATGGACTTCCAGCGGCACAACCAAATATTATGGTTTAGGGGTCAGCGTCTCCGCCATGCGCAAAGACAACGGTGTGACAAGTACACTGTATTGGGTGTTGGGCGACCATTTGGGCAGTGTGTCCATCATTCTGGACGAAAATGGGAATTCACTGAATCCGTTGCAGAATGTGAAATACCTGCCCTGGGGCGGCTTGCGTAGCGGTTCTGTTCAGCTTACTCTGACCATGAAGGGATTTACAGGGCAATATCGGGATAGTTACATTAACTTGGTCTGGATGAACTCGAGGTGGTATGATCCGGAACTAGGCAGGTGGACCCAACCCGATGTAATTGTACCAGCAAACCAGGGCGTGCAAGGATTTGACCGCTATGGGTACGTAAGCAATTCACCTGTCTCTTGGTTGGATCCCAGTGGCCACGGTCGCGAAAGCACGGATTGTGGGCCAGATGGAATCTTTTGCGACACAATGGGTAAGCGTTTAAGTAATTCGGAAATTTACGATGTTCTTTTAGCGGAAAATTGGATAAAGCCATTACCAGATGCTTCAATAATCTTTAATGCAGTCTACAACTCGATGTCTAGAGTTAATGGTGTTTTGGCTAATTATGAGAAAACCAGGAAATTCTTGTTTACCAAATATGGATGGGATGCGTTTGGTAGATTTTTTGACCAAACCGGCAAATTATTTGATAATGTTTTTATGGCAATGGTTGCCATGGGTGAATTTGCTTCAAAAACCGGTGAAGCATTTCTGGAGTCAATAGAAGCCCTATCTAATCAGTATTACGGGGATATTGTGGATAATCCGGGTCCAATGCAATGTTCTGGTAACTGCAGTTTTACACAACAGTTACTATGGGCTACACAATTTGAAGCCTGGTACAATTCGGAATTTTTTGACAAGTATGTAAAAACGGGTGCTTGGATGGGTCAACTTGATACGGCACAAAAGGCTGTTAATAGGTATTCTAATGGAGAAGATACATCCTGGTTTTGGGGTAATGTCACCAAAGATGGGCAAACAAAGTATGCTCTGACCATTACCCCTGTACTATCTGATTATCCTGAAAAGCCTTGGTTCATTGTTTATTCATATGAAATAAAATGAGATCGTTATCTTCCTCCAAAAAGATAAGTAATATTTACTGTGGAAGGATTATGCTCATGAACCGCTTATACATGTTGCTGCTGCTTTCCATTCTTGCAACCGGTTGTGGGCTGACGGAAAAGACATATCCTTACATCAAACCTTCACCCACCTCAACCCAGACAACAACCTCAACTCAAACAAATACCCCAACCATGACAGCCATGCCAACCTGGACACCGACTGCCAGCCCTACGATAACGCCTACGCGTACACCAACTTTTACAAAAACCCCTTATCCAATACCTGAAGGGGTTCTGACAAGAAGCGGGTTACAACAAAAAGTTAATGATTGGATTGATGGCAAGATCATCCTGGAGGACGTAGAAAGAATGCTGGATGAGAAAACAGGCCTTCCTCTAAGGCTAGGCTTGTTAGGAAAGCAAGTTTTAGAGGAAGTTGTGTTTATGTTCTACAATATCGGTTTTACAATAGTGGAAGATAAGAATGGCACTCCGTTTTTGTTAAATTTGGTTGGTTTTGAGAATGGCAAGGGTGAAAGGTTTGCCTTTCCGTTTCATAATGGAAAGTTATTCACTTTAAAGACATCCTTAATATTAGGGGAATATAACGGGAAACGGATTGGAAGGGGACAAATAATATTTCAGGACAGGTTTACACCACTTCAATACGTTCAAATGGGGTCTCAATTTCTTGATTTTGTGAATGTCGGAACTACACTTATCGGTAGCGAAGGCAAAGATTCCGAAATTGATCGTTATGCCCAAGAATCTGAGCAAATAACGAGAGCATTGGTTCAATTTCTTGCGTGCAACGAATGTTCTCTACAAGACATTCCAAAAAGCCTGGAAAATTTTATTAATAAATTCCCCGAAAGATTTGATCCTTCTATACCCTATTTGATGATTATTAAAGTCGGTTATTAATCCAAAAGTAATAGTAAAAGAGTTGAAGTATAGAAAATAGAACAAAAAATAGGAAGACGAACGAACCATAAACAAAGCCTGGCTTTGTCCACAGGCCGTCCGCCTTCCGTTTGGGGGTACCTTGATTATACGCTTACCCTGATCCTTGAACAATCCCAGGCTAATCAACCGGGGTCAGCACCTTAACATCATCAATAAAATTTTCCCGCTCAGTCAGTGTCATCAACCCGGCTCGTAACTGCTGAACCAGATTGATCTGTGATTCATTGAGCGTTCCCTGGTGGAGCGCATCCACCATTGCCAAAAGCTGCCCAATATTGGCTGGTTGTGCCAGCTTATCTTCCGGCAGCGCCAGGCGTTTTTCCAACCCAGACATGGCCTGGTAATAGTCCGCAGCGACCGTGCCATCATACAAACGGGCGTAACCCAGGGTTGTATCCACCCACTTGTGACCCAACAAGGTCTGCACCGTCAGCACCGGCGCGCCGCTGTTCAGCAGCAGGGTCGCACAGCTGTGTCTCAACTGGTGCGGGGCAACATGAATGCCCAAGGGCTTGCAGTAGGTGCGCAGGCGCTCGAAGCAATATGTGCTGGATAGTGGCGCATGGCGAAATACAAACACATGGTCGGACAAAGCTTCTGGTACGCCGCGCACCTCCAGGTAGGCTTTGAGTGCGTCAATGGTTGCCTGGCTGAGGAAAATGATGCGGTCTTTCATGTTCTTGGACTGCTCGATGCGCGCCCGCTGACTTTCCCAATCAATATCCTTTAATCGCAGGTTGCGCACCTCGCAGGTTCTCAAACCGCTTTGCAGCATCAACAAAAACCAGGCCAGATCCATGTGCCCAAGCCGCTGCAAACCGGTGTGCGCAACAGTCCCTTGTTGTTGGATTGCCTGCTGGAGCATCCGCAGTTGATCCATTGGAACGTCTTTGGGCAAATTCTTGCCTTCATCCAGGTAGTCAACCAACAAAAATCGCTCGCAAACCTGCCGGTCGTGCTCTTTCAGGTAAAGGACGAAATGCTTCAAGCAGGAAAGTTCGGCATTGAGTGACTTCCCCGCGATCCCGGCCGCCAGGCGTTCGTCCAAATAAGCATACCAGGTCTGAGGATTCAATTGTTGGATGTCGTCGAACGGAAAATGCGCCGTCATCCAGCGCAGAGAACCGGACAGGCGGCTCAATGCATTTTTGCGGCTCTCGGCCTGCCGGTCGGCTCGCCAGTTGCGCTGAAGGTGAAGCAGAAATTCGCGAATATCGGCTTGCAGCCAGCCCGGCAGTGAGCCGATATAGTATGCCCAATTGACTGTTTTAGGTTTGGCGGGCCGGTGACAGCGTAAGCGGAGATATTCCTCCAGTCTCAACAGCCCTTTGTGATAGTCGCTAAGGGTGCTGGCAGTAAGGGGACGCTGAGAGAGGTGTTCCCAAGCCCGCTGCAGGTCAGCTTCAGGGTCAATCGTCCAGTAGGGTTTGTTGAGATAACCCATGAGCTGGCGGCCAGCCACACAGTACAACTTTACCGCAACTTCGCCATACCCAATGTCTTTGAGCCATTGCCTGAATTGGGCATAAAAGCCCCTGTTTTCTGGCAGCCACTCGTCAAAATGGCGCACTTCAGGGTCGACTGGCCGAATATATTTGAAGTGGAAAGCGCGTTTTCTGACTTTACTTGCCTGGCTCATGACTGACCTCCTTCCAGCGGCAGACGCCGGATTACTTCCTGGATGGCAGCCTGGTAATCTGTCTGCACCTGGCTGTCCGAAATGTGCAGGTACAGTTCGGTGGTCTGCAAACAGGCATGCCCGAGCAGTTTTTGGATGGTTGTAACGGGTGCTCGGGCTTCAAGCATGTGCCGCCCAAAAGTGTGGCGCAGTTGGTGGCAGGTGACCCAGATTTCAGCCTGTTGGCAGTAGCTCATCAGACGTTTCTGAATGCCGGTGACGGTCAGGCGCTTGCCAAAGCGGTTGAGAAACACAGCGTTGTCTTTGACCACTGGGCGGATTTCCAGCCAGACCCGCAGCGCCGCCAGAGGTTGAGCCGAGAGATAGACCACCCGCTGCCCGCCGCCTTTGCCATGCAGCCACAGGCGCGGCAGGCTGCCAAAGGCAGGATCCAGGTACAGATCGTTGAGCGAGAGATTGCGCACTTCTCCCACCCTCAGGCCGCACCGGAGCATTAACAGGAACATGGCTCTATCCCGTGGTTCAGTGATGACGGAGAAAAGCTTCTCGACGACAGGATCTTGAATGTCGCGAGGAAGATGCTGCCCGAG
>Ga0172367_10009215_pt1 | contig 10871 bp, 12 predicted proteins | sample Lak10m_FD_114542 | JGI IMG/M metagenome (GOLD analysis project Ga0172367, IMG submission 114542) | Freshwater microbial communities from Kabuno Bay, South-Kivu, Congo - kab_022012_10m | ecosystem: Environmental > Aquatic > Freshwater > Lake | place: Democratic Republic of the Congo: South-Kivu...
ATCCGCCGTAAGTTCCCACAGCTGGTTGCCGATCCCGGCGATCCGTAACCCCTGCGTTACACTGCTGGTCTGGGTAATGGCAACCTGATCACCCGCATTCAGGCTGAACGGGTTGGAACCGCAGGAAGGGGTAGTCCAAATTGTGGAATTGGGCAGAGTAATGTTAAATTTGAGGTAGGAGTTAGCTGATGGGGAAATTCCGCCATTTTTCTCCCGGTAAAAGATTACCAACCTGCTGGAGACATTCTGCATCAGCTGAGGGATTGAGATTATCGGAGGATAGGTGGCAACGGGGCGGATGTCCGGGTTACTGCTTGCAGGGGCAACCACAACATTCGATGTGGCCGATCTCAGGACAATGGTTCCGGTCCCGGTTCCATTATAAACGACAGCAACCGTATGCTGGCCCGAGGGGATATTGGGAACAATCACATTTTTTCCCAGGGACCAGTCACTGCTGCCATCAGAGATGGTATAATCATTGTGGATATCATTGTCGACTTTGACCGAGAATGTCCCCTTGGCAAGGCTGTCCCCGGCATTATGGTACAGGTACAGGCGGTTGTTGTTGTCGCTCCCGGTCATGAAATTGATGTTGGGTATTTTTTCCGACGTCGCCTGCGAGAAGAGAAGCATTGCGATGATCGATACCGCCAGCACAACAAGGGAGATCTGCAGGACCGTCCCGATAATCTCTGAAACTCCCGAACTGGTATCCGTGAGAGCGCGATGGGATTTCTGTACTCCGGGGTTCTGCATGCTTGTTCCTCCTGGCTTTTAGGACAGGGTCGATGCAATACTGTTGATGGTCACATCATATTCTGCCGGCTGGAGTTTCAGGATTACATCCGCAGCAGCGGAACCGGAGACAGGTCCGGTAATATTCATGTAAGCCCTTCCCGGAGTTACACCCGGGGTGCTGTTCCCGAACGAGTACCCAAGCGGGGAACTGATCCCGCCATTTCTCCGGGTAGTGTTGAATACATCCAGCCAGGTTGCTGCGGCATTATCGGGGGCACAACCCGGCAGGTGGACCCATTGAGCTGTGAGAGAAAGACCCCGCCTGACTGGTAATAGTAGGTCTGCTGGATCTAGTAGTAGTTCTGCGACTGGTACTGGAGCATCGTCATGTTATAGGTCTGCGATACCGGTCCGGCAGGTCCGTCGGATGTGATGGTCATGGTATCCCCGGTGTCCTTAACTGCAAGTACTGCGGATGAGGGGAGCGGATTGAGCATGGGTAAAAATAATCCGCCAGCCATCGAGTTGCCTCCACCGGTACCAAGATTCATTGAGGTGGGCAGGGTCACCCCGCTCTGGTCATAACCCAACCCGTAGGGGCTGTTGATCCAGAGAGAATCAAGACTTATCTTATAATCCGTAAACCGGTCCTTCACGGTATTCATCTGGGTTATTTCATTTTCCCTGCCCTGGACGGGAACGACATAGGTCATCCAGAGTGCAAACGCTGCGACAATAACCCCAAGCAGCAGAATAAAGCCAACAACTTCAGAGAGCCCCAGATCTGAATTCTGGTGCGTAATACCGTAATTCCCCGCCATTTGCTATTGATTCGTTTAGCAATGCTGCATATATATGTTGTTCGTCTGACGAGAGGGTACTGTTTTCACACAGAAGAAAAACCGGTTGTGATAAAAACCCGCCCCGGGTTCGCGATCCACCAGGTCCCTTTGGGCAGCAAGAAGCATTTTCACCTCCCCTCACGAAGAATAAAGAGATATTCTTAATCCGGCTGCTGCTTCGGGAAAAGGTTGGCTTCTATGACACTCTCCAAAGGTTGTATTCTCTGTCACCAGGGCGCCAAGATGGTCCTCTTTGTTACGGGACGCTGCCACCGCAGCTGCTGGTACTGCCCGCTCTCCTCAGAACGGAAAGGTACCGATACCGTGTATGCCAACGAGCACCCGGTAGACATCCCGGCCCAGATCATCGAGGTTGCTGAGAGCATGAGTGCACTCGGGACCGGCGTTACCGGGGGAGAACCGCTGCTGGTACTGGAGAAAGTGACCGGGTACTGCAGGATGCTGAAAGATCATTTCGGCCCGGAACACCAGATCCACCTCTATACAGCAAAAGCTCCGACCGATGCGGAACTGGCAGATATGCAAGGGCTGGTGGATGAGATCCGGCTCCACCCTCCCCGCGAATGTTGGGATTTGATCCTGGATTCTGAATTCATCCGCTCCGCGAAGCGGGCTCAAGAAATGGGGTTCGATATCGGTATTGAAGTGCCGGCACTCCCCGGTCTGGAACTGCTCATACCAGCCCTCCCGTATCTCGATTTCCTTAACATCAATGAGCTGGAATGGGGAGAGACCAATGCCTACCAGATGAGGGAGCGGGGGTACGAGCTCAATGACGAGCTGCATAACGCTATAGATGGAGCAAAGGCATGGGCAGAGGAACTCGTCAAGCATGACAAGGTGCACTGGTGCTCCTCTGCATTCAAGGATGCAGTCCAGTTACGTGAGCGGCTCAAACGCATTGCAGAGAATACCGCCCGGCCATTCGATGAGATTACCAGTGATGGCACCGTGGTGTACGGTGTGTTTGAGCCGGCGTCAGGCCATACTGATTCCATCATGTCCTATCTCAGAGAGCATTTCGAGCCTGAGAGTTTTGCAGTCTTTCCCAACCGGATCGAGACTGCCTGGTGGCTCCTTGAAGAGCATGCCGGGGATTTTGACGGGGAAAAATATGTTATTGAACGCTACCCCAACGGGGGAATGGTCGTGGAGCTGACACCACTATGATCTTCAGGAACCTGATCGACCCCCTCTATGAACGGTACCTCCGCCTCCAGTGCCGCCATATCCCCAATCACATTGCAATCATCCAGGACGGGAACCGCAGGTATGCCCGGCTCCTCGGGCTGGACACCGCTGACGGTCACCGGGCAGGGGCTGACAATACCGAGAGGATGCTCGACTGGGCGCATGAGATTGGCATCAGACATATCACCCTCTATACCTTCTCGACTGAGAACTTCTCCCGGCAGAAAGAGGAGGTCAGCCACCTTATCGCACTTTTCAAGGAAAAATTTGTGAGTGTTCTGACCGATGAGCGGGTGAAAAAGTACCGGATCCGGGTCCAGATGGTAGGCGACCGCTCGCTCCTCCCGCAGGATCTTCTGAAAACAATCGATGCCGCAGAGAAAGCCACGCAGGGCAATACCGGTTTTCATCTCAACATTGCCCTTGCCTATGGTGGCAGGAACGAGATCGTCATGGCTGCCCGGGAGATCCTGACAGAGATCGGGCAAAACCGCATTGATCCCGGAGATGTAACGGTCCCGGTGGTTGAGCAGCACCTCCACGGCAGGAAAGGCATCCCACCGGTGGACCTGATCATCCGGACAGGAAACGAATGCCGGACTTCCAATTTTCTTCCCTGGCTTGCAAGCGGCCATGAATCTGCAGTCTATTTCTGCGCCCCGTACTGGCCGCTCTTCCGGAAGATCGATCTTCTCAGAGCAATCCGCATCTACGACCAGCGGGTTTCCCAGAATACCAATTAAAATTACGGTCTCCCGCGATCAGATCGGGAACTATATGCCATGGCACTGACAGAACAACCATTGATAGCTCATGGCAGGAAAGAAGGAGCCGGGGGCGGAATGGCACCAGACCCCCGTATTGGTCCGGGCCGATATTTTCTCACAGGCCCTTGAGCAGGGCATTGATATCAGCGATGTCTGCAACCAGGCACTTGCCGATCTTCTCGGGATCGATTACCGCCAGCAGAAACTGGGAAGCGTCCCCGTCCCGCCTCCCGTTATTATTGCCAAGGACAGGAGCATGCCACAATCAGTCACGGTCGCACCCGCAACCCGAAAACCCCATCTCCCCCCGGTCATAAATGCCGATGATCCCAAGGCAGCAGGTGTCATCGCCCAGATCAAAAAAATGCCGATGAAGCGACCGGTCTGTGAAACTCCTGTGCCGGAGACGAACCTGCAGGAAGAGAGTCCCAGAGTCACCCCAGTAAAAGAACCGGCGGTCAGGCAGCCTAAGAAAACAACTCAGCCGGCCCAGAAAAAGGCCGGTAAAGAGTCAGGTCTTAGAAAGTTCATTTCAACCAGGATCATCCGCGAAGATACGAATGGTGCGATCATCGGAAAAAATGAATTTTTCCAGGTATATGCCCGGTGGTGCCGGGACCAGAAGATCAGCCCGGTACCTGAACAACGGGCAGTTGCGGTGATGCTGAAAAACCAGTTTGCGTTCAGGGAAAAAGTTGCAGATGGCCGGCCATGCTGGGTAAATGTGCGGATCAGGTAAAATTTTTATTTTCCAAACCGCCGCATCCGGGACTGGTAATCCCGCAGGATCCGGAGAAAGTCGACCTCGCGGAAGAACTTCCAGTTCACATCCGAGAAGAAGAGCTCGGAATAAACGGACTGCCAGATGAGAAAATCCGTTAGGTGATCACCGCCGCTCTTGATCACGACATCAGGAGCATACTGGAACGTCAGATACGAGTCCATGAGCTGCTCACTGACCTGCTCAGGGGACACATGATTTTCTGCCATCTTCCGTATACAGGACGTGATTTCCTCACGTCCACTCTTTCCAATGGCAACGACCACATCCATGCCGGTTCCGGTCACCTCGACCTGATCACCAATATGAAGATGTAACCGGGCAATCGATCCTATCTTCCGGATCTCCGGCAGGCAGCGGGTCATCTCATCAGGCCGGTGAGTGGCGATATGGAAAGTCAGGCCCTGAATACCGGTATTTCCCCCGTCCGGTTTTGTGGCAACTGCCGCGGATATTGCCTTGCACCATGAAGTAACCCGGTACAGCTTGTCAGGTACATCAGCCATATCCTGACCATTGATCATGAAACACACCTGGCCGGGAAGATCAGTAATCTGCCGGCGAAGCAGGCGTGCGATGAGCCAGTAGATCATTCCTGCCAACTATTGCGGGTTCAAAGGTAAATATCCTTAAGGTTCTGTCTGACTGAAAAGAGGATGGCAACTTTACAGCACCAAACTGAGCATCCGGAATGCGACTGCCCCGCAGAAGATGGCAAGAACGGTTTCCAGCAGGGTTATTGCCAGTGCCCGTCTCCAGCCAAACTCCTGCGCCAGGGCAAAGATCGTGGATATGCAGGGGACATAAAGCATGGTCACGATGGCAAAGACTATGAGCTGGACCGGAGTCATTATCGTGGAAAAGACCGTGGTACCGAAGATTGCCGCGAGGGCAAGGAGGATCATCTCTTTGCGGATAATCCCGAAGATAAAAACCACACCGGTCATCAGTGGCAGGCCCAGGAGCAGGACGGTGACCGGTGCAAGGGCTGCATTAACCGGCGCAAGGAGACCTGCGGCGTACATCGCGGTGATGACAATGCTTCCAATGAGGTAGGAGGGCAGGACGATCCAGAGCAGGGATTTGGTGCGCTGCCAGGTCTGAGTGACAACAGTGGGGACATGAGGGACATGGTAATCCGGCATCTCCATGATCATCCCGACAGACTCACCGGGAAGCACCCGGTAAGCGATGCGCCCGAGAATAACTATGAGGATAAAATCAAGGGCATAGAGTGCCAGCGCCCACCAGATGTTCACAAAAGCAGCAACCACACCGAGGATGACGATGGTCCTGGCCGAGCAGGGAACGAGCGTGACGAGAAATGCTGCAAGGAACTTCTGTTTGGAGGATTCAATGATCCGGCAGGAAAGGCATGCCGGCACGGTACACCCGAACCCGAGCACGAGAGGGATGATCGCTTTCCCGTGCAAGCCCATCTTGTGCATGCCCCTGTCAAGCATTAAGGAGAAACGGGTAAGGAACCCGGAATCCTCGATAAGGGCGAGGAAGAGATAGAAGGGGATAACATACGGGATGATCAGGGTCAGGGCTGCAACTAACCCGGTCCAGGCCCCGTTAAAGATGATAGCGGAAATGGATCCGGTCATGAGGGGTTCGACCGGGGCGATCATGGAGAGATACCCAAGGAGAATCTCGGAAATCCAGGCGCCGATAATGAACGTCCAGACTAAAAGACCACCGATGGTCAGGATAAGCAGGACATACCCGAGAAAAGGATGAAGGGCAAGCCGGTCGATACGTTCAGTCAGTGTGATACCCTGCTCTCCCGGCACACGGATGGTGACAAACTCCGCAACCATACGTTCGGCTGCGTGGTATCGCTCAGCACTCAGGATCGCACGGGCCGGTTCTCCATGGATCTTCTCAAGTTCCGCAGCCGCTGCACGGGCCGCAGCTACGACATCGGGCACCTGGCCTCTGGCTTCCCAGAGCGCATCCGAATCCCCTTCCAGGAGCTTGATGGCAGTCCACCGCGGGGGATAGCCCCCGGCCCTGGAGGGCAGGAGGTGCATGATCTCCCGGATCCGGTCTTCCACCTCTTTCCCGTACGAAATGGTATGAGGTCTGGGGCGGGTGCTGACTGCGGATACGATCGCATCAGTGAGTTCGGAGATCCCTTTTCCCTGGATTGCGGTTGTTGCCACAACGGGGACCCCGAGAAGATTGGAGAGTTTCCGCAGGTCGATGCTGATCCCCTTCTGCGCTGCAAGATCCATCTGGTTGACGGCTAGGATCATCGGGCTCTCAAGTTCCGCCAGCTGGAGGGTAAAGAAGAGGTTCCGCTCAAGGGCAGATGCATCCACCACATTGACGACAACATCCGGATGGTCGTGAGCAATGAACTCGCGGGAGATCTGCTCTTCTGTGGAGAGCGCGGATATCGAATAGATCCCCGGCAGATCGATCACCCGGATCCGCTGTCCGCGATGGAGCAGGAGGCCTTCCGCTCGCTCAACGGTCTTTCCCGGCCAGTTCCCGATGTCCTGTTCAACACCGGTCAGCTGATTGAATATTGCGCTCTTGCCGACATTGGCATTCCCGGCGAGCGCTACCACATATTCTCTCATTATTGGGCCGGGACCAGAAGGCAGGTGACAGCCGCTGCATGTGTCACATCCCTTCATCCGGCCTTCTCCATGCACGAGGTGACAAAGATGTGATCTGCAATGGTATGATCGATAGCGAGCTTGGTCTTTCGCACCGCAATCTCAACCGGTCCAAGAAGCGGGGCCTTCCGCACCAGCTGGATCTCTGTCCGAATCGTCAGCCCGAGATCGGTAAGGCGCTGGACAACACCCGTGTCACCCCGGATAAAGGCAATGGTTGCTTTCTGGCCGGGTTTTAGGGAGGTGACCGGCATCAGGGGTTCGTCCCGCGTACAGACCCGAGCGGAACCCGGTTCGGCAAGGCAGGCGGAACAGCTCCCAACATCGCGATCGCAGGCCTCGATCAGGCTGCCATGAGGACACCGGGCCGGTGCCTTGAGCATCTTGCAGAGTGCACATTCGGTCTCATCCGACAGGGTGTGCTCCATTTTGCAGGCTTCATCGTGGATATTGTTCTGGCTGATGTGAAGGACATCATGCAGGAAGACCTCGAGGAGCCGGTGGCGGCGCTTAACTTTCCTTGCCATCTCCCATCCCTGGTCAGTAAGTGTTGCCCCCTTGTACGGTTCATAATGAATGAAACCCTTGTCCGCGAGAGTCTGGAGGGCTTCAGTGACGCTTGCCGGAGATACTTTCATGCACTTGGCAATAGCCGAAGTCTTGGCAATTCCTTCCTTCTCCTCAATATCGAGGATGCTTTCCAGGTACTCTTCGAGCTGTTCTGAGGCCATTACCTGATAATTTAGGTAACCCCAAATTAATAAATTTTGGGATCCCTAAATTATTCCTGCAGCTTTCGCCAGATAGTTATTCCCGGCTGTGTAGCAGACCGTAAAAAACAGGGAAAAAACACCTGTCATCGGGATCCGGGGATTATCTGGCGGGCGATAGGAGAGATTATAAACATTCTGATGAAATAATCACACCATAAATGTACCTCTACAAGACCGGCATCACCCAGGTCGATGATGACTGCGGCGGACTCGAAGCGGGCACCAATATCCTGATCCTTGCCCCGCCCATGAGTTATGCCGAGCAGCTGGCATATGCCCTCACCAAACCAAACCAGGGGGAATATTCCATTGTTCTTTCAACAAACGAGCGGGCGTCAGAGGTTATTGACTTTTTCAAACTGGCCGGTGCAGACAAGCGGTTTACCGGGGTCATCGATGCTATCACCAAGAGTTCAACACCAAGCATAACCGATACCCAGCGCCTGATGTTCGTCTCGAGTCCTACCGACCTGACAGGTATCGGGATAAAATTTTCCAACATGATTGAAACGATCTTCGAAGGGGATTTTTCTGAGGGGGAGCCCGGCCTCTTTCCCCCGCCAATCCGCTTCTGCGTAAACTCCATTTCCACGCTTCTCATGTACCGCCGGCTTGAGGTCCTCTACCAGTTCCTTCATGTCCTGACCGCCAAGCTCAAAAAAACCGAAGGAATCGGTATCTATCTCCTGAATAACGAGTCCTTCGATGAGAAGACACTTTCCCTAATCAAGCAGCTGATGAACTGCGTCATCGAAGTGAAAGTTGAGTCAAATATCAGTTTCTTCCGCATCCAGGGAATCCGGGGGGTAACCAGCGAGTGGCTCAAATTCACGGTCACCAAGGGCCAGGTGGTGATCCTTCCATGATATCAACCGGGGTCACCGGGCTGGACGAACTGCTGGGAAAGGGGATTCCCCGTGGCAGCAGGGTACTCTACAGCCTCGAACCCGGTGTTGACGGCCAGCTCTTCATGATCTCCTCACTCTCGTGCTCCCTTGCCAAAGGGTTGTCATGCATGGTGATACTGCCGCATGCAACCGTTGACGTTTTCCGGAACGATGCTGTAGCCAAATGCGGCAGCAAACTGGATCTGAAAAAGACCGGTTCGGTTGTTTTCATTGATGCAATTGACCGGGAACGGATCCAGAAGAGTGCAAAGACACCCGGGGCGCAGGCGCTTGAATGGCAGGCCCGGATAAAAAAGATCTGCAGGGAGAACAAGGTTGATGTTATCTTTGCCTACCTTGACCTCCTGTACGAGGATTTCGGGCTGGAAACCGCGATAAAAATACTTGAATGCGGAATGAGCGATGACAAGACGACGCTCTTCATCGAACACCTAAATCTGGAAGGTCCCGGATTACTCGACCGGTTCATCAGCAGGTTTTCATTTGATCTGGTTATGACCGTCAGGTCCTCCAACCGCCCCATCCCACACTTCACGTACTTCACACTTCTCCACAGTTCATGGCCTGTATCCGTGCCGCGATCAGTCCCGTTCATCATATCAGAGAGCAGGATCGTTCCCTACATCCCCAAGATCGTGGTCACCGGCCCTGCAGATTCCGGTAAGACCACATTTGTAGCCAATGCCACGGAAGGGGCTCTGCCGGCTGACCGGACAGGGAAGGACCGGGACCTCGTGTCGGAATTTATGGATTATGGCTGGCTCAGGTGGCGCGATTTCGATATCAGCCTGCACGGGGCGCCGGGGCACACAAAGTACGACCCCCGGCTCTCAAACATGCCATGGGGGTCGTCCTGGTGATTGACGCGACAAAACCTGAGACCCTCCCAAGAGCCCGGTATTTCATCGAAATGATTGAGAAGAAGAAGATCCCCTTTGTTGTGGCTGCCGGAAAGATCCGACAGGAACTCGGTATCAACAAAAAGATCCCGGTCTACCCCATAGCAGCAACGGTCAGGACAGATGTCCATCATGTTCTCGAATCGCTGGTAGATTACATCACCCAGTATCAGTTCTAAAGGGGTATAAAGTGGAAACGGATCCTTCCGTAACGGTATCACCATGCTGACCTTTGTTGGACTCGGTCTCTTTGACAAAACGGACATCTCGGTCAAGGGGCTGGAATGTATCCACAACGCGGACGCCGTCTACCTTGAGTGTTACACCTCCCGCCTGATGGGAACCACCCTGGGTGAACTTGAAAAATTTTACCACAAGCCCGTTCACCCGCTGTACCGCGAGGATGTGGAGCAGAAACCGGATGCGGTCCTCTCCCTTGCAAAAGAGAGAAATGTTGTCTTTCTCTGTGCCGGCGATCCGATGGTTTCCACAACACATGCGGATCTCAGGATCAGGGCTGCAGAACGGGGAATACCCACAGCAATTGTGCACGCCGCGTCTATCTCCAGCGCAGTCTGCGGGCTCTCCGGGCTCCAAAACTACCGGTTCGGCAAGTCCTGCTCACTCCCGTTCCCCCAGAAGAACTGGTTCCCGACAACACCCATCGAGGTGATCAGACAGAACCTGGTACAACGCCTGCATACACTGGTGTACCTGGATATCCAGCATGAACGATACATGACTGTACCTGAAGCGGTCGGACTGATCGAGAGGATCGCAAAGGACAAACAGATTGAGATCCCGCTCTATGTGGGCATCGCGAGGGTAGGGTCTGACACACCGGTCGTTCTGGCAGGCACAGCGGAACGGATGCAGTCGGCGGATTTCGGACGGCCCCTCCACATCCTCATCATCCCAGCCGAACTCCATGATATGGAGAGAGAGTACCTGCAGAGGTTTGCCGGACTATGAAGGTCAGCGAATGCCAGCTCCTCCTATCTGCAGGCCTTGGTAAAACCAGGATTACAGTCCCCTCCGGCACCACACTTGAGGTCATTGCGAACGGGGAGATGGAGATGACCAGAGCGTACCTGAGCGACGGGACGGGATTCTTTGCTTCCGGCGATCTGGTCAACGCCCTTGCAGCGTTTTATTACGCTTTCGGGTGGCTCCACTTTGGGTGCGCATACGGAGTCCTCCTCACCGAGATGAAAAAACCCCCATGCCCATTCCTTGGCCCCTGCGAGCGGTTTCCTGCCCCCTTGATGGCAAAACTCCATGAGAAGGCCGGCCGGTACGAGCGCCTGCTCAATACCGC
>Ga0172367_10009216_pt1 | contig 10870 bp, 11 predicted proteins | sample Lak10m_FD_114542 | JGI IMG/M metagenome (GOLD analysis project Ga0172367, IMG submission 114542) | Freshwater microbial communities from Kabuno Bay, South-Kivu, Congo - kab_022012_10m | ecosystem: Environmental > Aquatic > Freshwater > Lake | place: Democratic Republic of the Congo: South-Kivu...
AAAATTTAAAATAAAATGATGAAAAAAAATATATATTTACTACAAGAAAATGATCAAAATAATATAAACCAAAAAGAATTGAAGTTCACAGCTTCATTCAAAATACCAGCTGGAGCAGCTAGTGCAAAAGCACCACTAGGACCAACTCTAGGACAATATGGAATACCTATTGCAGAGTTTTGTACTAGATATAATACGCTGACAGCAGATTACAAACCTGGCATTGTATTAAAAGCTATCGTACATATGTATGAAGATCAAACATATGATATGGCTCTTCAAGACCCGGATACAAGTTTTTTTATAAAAAGTTGTGTGGAAAAGTCAGAAACATACAATACTAAAAAAAATAACAGACATAAAATAAAAAAAGATTCCAATTTTAGCGACCTAATCACTAAAGAAATGATCTATGAAATTGCATTAACCAAATATAACGGAGGTTTACATAAAAAATATAAAAAAATAAAGTCCCTGTATAAAGTAGTCACTGGAACGGCAAGATCCATGGGGTTAATAGTAACCACCTCAAACGTGCTCAACGATAATTCACTATAAAATGTTTTGGGGCACTAAAAGACCAAAAGGCAATGAAACATTAAGTGAATTTAGAATTCGTAGAATGAGGGAGATAGAGGAAGAAAACAAACGTAAAATGGACGGTAGCATGATACCTGTCAGAAAAAAAAGTGCAATAGAAAAATACTTCATTAAAGAAGGATATTGGCCTGAATCTGACACCCATCATGATATCATCAGAGCACATTACGTAACTAAATGTTTTCTAGTTGGAGTATACATTGCATCATTTGGTATGTTAGCATACATCGCTTTACTTCACATCACCTATGTAACAAGACCAATTGAAAATCCAATGTACGACTTAACATATACAGTAAGCTTTTTATTCCAAAAATACGTTGCAGTATACGTATTTATGATACCGATGTGTTTAGTAATGTTGTACAAATTTTTATGGATACACGTACCAAATATGAAAAGTTTAAGATGGGATATAAAAACGAAAGACGTAGTACTTAGCCCGCTTGAAACAAAAATAAACTACTACTTGGACTGGTACATGTTAATAACCACAATTGTACTTTGTTTATACGGAAAAATGTTAACCATCTATTTATGTACCTATGACATATGGGAAATCGTATATGTATATAACAATGATTACAGACCTCTATTTTATAAATGGCAAGAATATATATTAAAAGCCGTAGGACTTTGGATGCAAATGGACCCATCGCTAGAAGCAAAATATTTTGCATGTATGGAATTCGTTGTAGATGATAACGTGTATGTTCCTGAATTTATACCAAACCCATACAATCAACGTATAGGTATGGTAGTAGATCCATGGTTACACATTCTATTTGTTGAAAAGCTAGACACGGAAGAAGTGTTTTTCTGGGAAGTGTTCTCAGGAGATACATCAAAACTAGATGAAGTATTTTTAGAACTAAGGACGAAAGGATACGAAGCGGCTACTAAAAAACTTTTCCACGTATATAGCGAGCACATAGAAGATTATAATCAGAATATAAAAGACACACAAACACAAGCATGCCGAGCATATGGAGAGAGACAACCATTAAAAGCTGGTAGATTCCCATTCAGTGTGAACCGTTTACACGAATCTTATCCTAAGGAATGGTTAAAAGAAATGGCAGAAGGTAAGAGATAAGGAATGCATATAAGAGATAAAAATGCATCTTCCTGGCCATAACCAGCAACTCAAGTTGAACATACTGAAATATTCACCTTATGAAAATAAAACCCCACAAAAACAAACATGGTATATCCAAATTTTAAGTAAAATAAAACAATCAAAATCGGAAATGTTGTTAGATACATTATTTTACATACACAATGAACTAGACAGCACTTTTGCATTCAGAAGATCTTGTAGAGAAGGAATTTGTGGTAGCTGTGCAATGAATATTGATGGAGTCAATACATTATCTTGTTTATATAGAATTAACTATGAAGAATTACAAAATAAAATGTTTGACACCAAAATTAACGTATTTCCTTTACCACATATGCCAATTGTAAAAGATTTAGTCGTCTCCATGTCACATTTCTATGCACAATACAAAGCAATAGATCCTTTCCTAAAAGAGACATCAATCATACAATTCATTGACGCGATCACTAAATACGAAGAAAAAGTGGAAGAAAATAATATCCAAATTACATTAAATAAACCAACTACAGAAAATATTCAATCAATCGACGATCGAAATTTACTAGATGGATTATACGAATGTATTTTATGTGCATGTTGTTCCACCTCTTGTCCATCATACTGGTGGAATAGAGACAAGTACTCAGGACCTGCACTATTACTACAATCTGTAAGATGGGTAATTGATTCAAGGGATGACAAAATGGAAGAACGACTAGAAGACATTAACAATTCATATAAATTGTATAGATGTCACGCTATTCTAAACTGTGTTCAATGTTGTCCAAAAAATCTAAATCCCGCAAAAGCAATCGCAGGGCTAAAAACACTAGTCCGGTTAATGGAAAAAGTAAAACAGCAACAAGCATAAAATGACGGAATAGCTCAATGGCAGAGCGGGGGTCTCATAAGCCTCAGATGTTAGTTCGATTCTGATTTCCGTCATTATTATGGTAAAAGAACAGCCATTCATGTGGCTCGATAGCTCAAGTGGCAGAGCACTGGACTGAAAATCCAGCCGTAGTGGTTCAACTCCACTTCGAGCCACCCCCTTTATTTTGTTTCCGGGTGTAGCCAAGTGGTTAAGGCATTGGTTTTTGATACCAAGATTCGGTGGTTCAATTCCCCCCACCCGGAACAGAGAGATATATCGTGCATAAATATGAATAACGATTTTATACTAATATACAAAAGTAATACATTCGCAGAGTCTAAAGAAGCAGAATTCGAGTTACGTAATACATTTAAGAAATACGAACTTCATGCTTCATACATGACAAAAAGAAAATTTAAAGTAATGGCACAAGCAGACAAATCATACCATGCACTTACCGAAATACATAAAACATTATCTCCAGCGGCGTTTGTACTATTTGTGCATCCAACTGAAGAATGTAAACATAAAACGGATCATGAAATTAATGAACTCATTGATCTTTTAAAAAAAGAAACACATATCCAAAATGAAGATACTTATTTTGTAGGAATAATAAAAGATGGAACATGCATCTCACAAGAGCAGTTGCAAAAATTATATAAATTTCATAACGAAATCAAACAAGAATCTGTACAAAGCATTCAAAATTGGATGATGTACACTAATGATAGTCCAATTAGTATCATGAATTATAATTTAAATCACGCAGTTGCAAGCATAACTTATAAAAATACATTACTACAACAAACAAATCTTCAAAATAAATTAACTATTAACTATATACAATTTTAAAAAACATGACTACTATTAAACAATTAATTAGAAGAAACACAAAAAGAATAGCCAAACGAAAAAAAAGTTTAGTTCCTGCATTATGCAAATGTCCAATGAAAAAAGGTACCGTTGTTAGAGTACTAGAGCAAGCTCCAAAAAAACCAAACTCAGCTAGAAGGAAAGTGGCAAAAGTAAAAATAAAAAGTACTAATAAAATAATCACATGCCATTTACCTGGAGAAGGACATAATCTAACAAAACACTCTACCGTGATGGTGAGGGGAGGTAGATGCCAAGATTTAATTGGAGTACGATACAAACCAATTAGAGGATTATTTAGCTTTGAACCTTTACATAAAAGAATCACGAGAAAATCAAAATACGGAGTGAAAACAAAAAATAAATAACACACATGCCACAACTGGACTTATTAATTTTATCCTCACAATCCATTTTCCTTGTTTTTTTCCTTCTTGGATACGTCTTTTTCATGAAAAACATACTTCCTATGGTAAGTTTTGAATTAAAAATGAAAGAATTATTAGAAATTTCATACTTAGCGTGTGTAGATCAGTTTGTACAAAAAACTGTAACACATGATAAATCATTCCTAATTACTATGAAATTAATTAACAATATTTACAATTTCATTATTAAATTGTCTACCAATAAATACATCATCTACGGATGTACTTATGGTTTTGATTTGATTTCATTGAGACACGGTTATAGATCTAAATACGAAGACCGTTCTTATTAAAAAGATAAAAAAACTAAGTGAACACACCAATTCACCTAGTGTGGTCTGTATTAAACAAATCTAATGCGAAGAACGAAGAATTTAATTATTTCAATCCGAAATAAAAAAAAAAATAGAAAAAGAACAGCAATAAGCTGGAAGACATTCAACAGCAAACAAATCAATATTATGCTGCCTAAATTAAAAAAGATAATTGAAACTATTAATAATACAATAAAGTCGATTATCAAACAAAAACAAGAACAGGTACTACGTATGTTAATACTTGCTCTAAGGAAAGAAGGAGTATTTAATATGAATCAACATATGATTGACCTAAACATAACAAATAAAAACAATGTGTACACATCTTTTTTTGGTGGAAAAGATGAAAAAAAAATAATAAATACTACACTAAACACAACACAAGCACAACAAAACGTGTTTAAATTGATGAATTTGTATATGTATTTCAATAAAATGATTTATAGCATAAATCAAACAAGTGTTGATACTTTAATACTACCTGTCACTAGAACAACATACACCGTTCTAAGATCTCCGCATGCTGATAAAAAAGCGCGAGAACAATTTGCAAAAGAGATCTATCCTACTAAAATTATTATGAACCAATATGTTTCTATCATGAAATATTTAAATAAAACAATTCATGCTTATAGTAAATCATTTATTAGTTCATATAAATATAATTTAATTTATTAAATAAAAATGTTTGGCTTTACTAAATATATCGGACAAGAATATACAGTGAAAAATTTACATCGGTTTTATGGTTTTCCTGAACCAGCAAATGAACACATGACTAGTATTATTGATATGTATCACAATGCATTCATTAGCTTGTCATGGATCTTGATAGCTATCTTATTTTTCGTAAGCGAAATAATCAGAAGATTTGGAGCTGACAAAAATGGATACCCATCTTATTTCACCAGATGGCAAGAAAGTATGATTGATGCATGTGTCGTACTAATTCCATGTATCGTCATCTTATACTTAGTTGTTCCAACTGTCGGTTATGTCCTACATACTGATAAATTGTTACAATACTTAACTTCTAACATCTCTATTGAAATCGTTGGACACCAATGGTATTGGACTTATTACCTAGACTGTGTACAAAACTCTTTCTTCTTTAATTTCTTATGTGTTACTGGAATTGAAAATACTATTAACACATTAAAAATCTATTCACCTTCTTTAACCTCTGATTTCTATACTGATGACTCTATCTATCAATTCGAATTTGATCAATTGATGGACTTAGATGCAAAAGGACCATATAGATATTTAGCTGTTACTAAAACATTAGTATTACCAGTACAAGAATATGTACGATGCTTAGTTACCTCTGATGACGTTATTCATAGTTTCGCTATCCCTCAATTAGGTATCAAAGTTGATGCTATCCCTGGTAGAATGCAAGCATTCATCTTAAATGCTAGCAAAACTGGTATCTACTACGGACAATGTTCTGAATTGTGTGGAGTTAACCACGCATTCATGCCTGTCTGCATTGAATTTGCTATGGAAGATCAATTCTATGATTGGTATATTAAAAATCTAGAAGTTCGACCATATAAATTATTATTAAACTTAATTGATATGGAACAACAAGCATAAAACTATGCTTTTGAACCATCGATACTAGGTCTTTAGCTCAACTGGTCAGAGCTGTACCCTTCTAAGGTAAAGGTTATAGGTTCGAGTCCTATAAGACCTACATTTTAGCCCCTGACTCTCCTCATAGAAGGGAGGGAGTAAGTGTTCGAAATCCTTCTGAGAAGGAGGGGTTTGAACACAGCCCACTTGGCGGAACGTAGACGCGACAGACTTAAAATCTTTTCCTTTAACCAGGGTATGGGTTCGAATCCCATAGTGGGTACAGTACAACAAATTGTGTTTGGCTCGATAGCTCAAGTGGCAGAGCACTGGACTGAAAATCCAGCCGTAGCGGTTCAACTCCACTTCGAGCCAAGCGCTTAATATTTGTGTATGAATTGGTTATTTCAAAAACGAGAGGACCGTAAGCATACATAAATGAAAAGCATGCAACCTCGTTAAAAAAGGTAGGTTTAGAAACACCCTAACTACAAATGAAGTGCGAGTAGTAGAATTGTGAAAAAGAAGAATCGAAATTGTGAAAGTAATAAAAATGTTTGGCTTTATTAAATACATAGGACAAGAATATACAGTGAAAAATTTACATCGGTTTTATGGTTTTCCTAAACCAAAAAAATTCAGTACGTTTATTTTGAGAAACATGTATAAGCAAATAAAATCGAATCATATGGAGTCACAGATAATATACTTTTCCCCTTCTGAGGACTGCACCACTCACCTGTATAAAGAACCAATTTTACTAAGACACCTACATGTAATGAAGGAGAATGCTGGTGCAGGAAAAACAAGTGTAACGACTACCAACGAACTATTTTCTTTTAATAAGTTACACAAAGAAGAGATAGTAAGTATCAAGTATAACATACAAGAGGCAAACAAACAATTAAAGATTATACTGAGCGAGAAAAATAAATTAATAATGCAAGAACAAAAAGAAAAAAAGGACACCATAAAAACACCGGAAAGAGCACTGACGTCAGAAAAGATAGAAATGCCCACTTCTGAAACGCCTAAAAGCAATGAGTATAACTTATACTGTGAGCCTAAACAAAAAAACGAGCTAGATCTGTCAAATCTAAGTATAGTAGAACTACCAGAGGAAAGTAAAAGATACAGCCTTATAACAGGAATGGTAGCGTCATCACTAACAGTTCTTTTAATTTCTGGAACAATCTGGTGTGCGATTGGATGTGCCTCTTATCTAACAAATAGAAATATGTATCACCCAATTAGAAAAAACAGAATACTAGCACAACTTAAATTAGCTTCAGTTAAGAAGAACACAGCGCTATTAGCACTTGGAAAGGCCACACTGTTTTTACTCAAATGGATAAACTTTTTTCCTAAATAGCCAACATGAAAACATTAAAAATAAAAAATGGAAATAATAAAAAAAAAATATACATTACAAAAACTAATAATTGTACTCTTAATTCTTGGAAATGTAAGTGGTGCACTGTTAGGAGTCTTTCTTTTTTTTGAAACTAACTATGAATTTAAATACCTAAACACCACCGATATTACACCACTAGTTTGTGGCATAATACTAGCTGGAAATATGACACTACTAACACTAAATATAATTAAATACAGACGATTACTACAAAATGGGACTTTACCACTTTGGAACGTAATATTAAATTTTGTAGTTTCAACTTTTACTATTGGAGGAGGGTTCAAATTATGGCTGGATAAGATCACATTAGAATTGAATTACGTAGACTCAATCCAAATGAAGTATAATATTTTTCTACACAAAAACTGGTCAATTAACGAAAAGAAAAAACTAATTGAAGAGTTTTCCGAAATGACGCCTCTGAAAGATTACCCTTCCTACACAGAGAAATGCTCAAATTTAACGAAGCATGTAGCAGAAATATCCATGAGTGAGCTCTATAAAAAACTTTTAGAAATAAAGACATCAGCGTGGAAAGCACTGCAAGTAGAACTGGAGGAGGTGCAACGAGCTGCGCAACTTTCCACTATTCCACCAGAAGAAAAAGCACTAAGTAATTTTATAACAGACCACGCGGGGGTAATAATATCTGTGTTAATTGCGGTTGTAGCAGTGGTAGCATGTGGTGTATTCATATACAGCATGAGAGGAGATAAAAAAATAATGGATAGTAGTTCAAAAGTAGAAAACCTAGAGAAGTCAATTAATACACTGACTGAGCGCGTAAAAGAAACTGTCAGCCGTTTAGATGGTGGACAGCTATTACCAAATGGTAGCAAAACGCTTTCATTTGAAAAAGTAAAAGAGTCAGTTACTCTTCTTGAGGCAAAATCAAATACGCTGGAACAGACATCCGTAACAATTGCATTAATACCTACAGTAATAAAAGCGAATGAATTAATAAGAAAAATGTGTAATGACATTACGGAAACAAAAGCTGAAATAAATGACAAGACACAAAAACTAGGAAACCTATCACAAACGCTGTGTGAAACGTTAGAGAAAGTGAGTAATCTACAGGAAGCGTCGGGCGAAGAGCTAATTGCATTAAGAAAAGAGCTGGAGATTCTGAACGAAGCCGTTAAAAAAGTGCAAGAAGCGCAGCGCATAGAAGAAAAAAAAATACAAGAACGAGCAGAACTCGTCCAAGAGCTAAACGAACATGGAAAAAACTACGAGCCCAAAGAAATAATAGAAACACTACACCAAAAATACACGTTATATATATACCAAACAGAACAAAAAATAAAACATACCTTCGAAACGCGAATAGCTGCGATAGAAGCAATTTTAAAAAAGCTATCAGAGGGCTCAGAGTTCTTTAAATAAAGAGAAACACCAGAGGAAGAGGTCTGGTATAAATGAACTATGACTGAAATTACTCAATGCTGTTGTTACTAGCCTCACTGCATTAGTGAGAGCGCAAAGAAATATGAAACTATGAATTCCGAAGAAGACAGTATGGTTTAGTTGCACTATGCAGGCACAGACTTAACTCCTTTATTATGAGGACTGAAAGGTTGGTAGGGAAATCATTTTTAAATGAAAATTTGAAAAACCATGTATCCCTACCTTACCTTTCTTCAAAAAGTGGCGATGATGAGTAGTCGGGTTTGTTTCCACTATAGTCAACAACACTAAGTACTGTTGTTCTCAGAACAACCACATTGTTGAGAATGTACAAAAAAACTAAAGTGAAATGGATCTATAATACGGATTAAGGTGGGCAAAAGCCACCTTTCAACATAACATGATACATGATAATAGATAAAGTATGGTGGGTTTTTAAACCCCCACTATATGAATGATATATTCAAAATTAACGGAGAGACTCAAAAAATGTTGTAATCGACTCGCCTAGTGATTACAAATATTAATAATTAGGCAACTTAAACAACCCTATATAGTGAAAAAGCAACGAAAGGACTTTGACGAATTTTCAGAAGTGTGATCTGGATATAACAGCCAGCCTGAAATGAGGTAACAGATCCGCTATATAAGGTTGCCAGAATGCATGTAGTCGACGACGTGTTGTTCTGTTGGTCCAAAGGGACCCGGTGTGTAGTCCACTAGAAAATTGCTAAAAAGCAAGACATGGCCCACTTTAGCACTCTGGGAGTGGGCGAAGCTGTCGAAACTTGGAAAACTACAAAAGCGGAAAGGAAGCGAAGCACGCGCGCGCGACCCCCCTAAAATTTTCGTGCTTTTTTTTCAGCGCAAAAATTTTGAAACTTCTTCGAAATTTTTTTGTTTTTTTCAATTTTTCTTTTGTTTTTCACACACTCGAAAAATGAAAAAATTAAAATGTTTTTAATTTTTTCAGGTCACAAGAAGAAAGCGGAGGGAGGAAATCTTACGCGTTTAATAATTACTATATTAATATATGATACTATTATTATATATTAGAGTAATTTATTATACCAATACTCTACAGTATCTAATAGATTATTATTGATTATACCCTTTAAATGTGTAGGGTATAATCAATAATAATCTATTTTCAATACAATAGAGTATTATTGATTTCTTTTATAACATTAATATACTATTATATTGTTTTAGAATTACTTATAGATTATACCCTACACATTTAAAGGGTATAATCTATTTCATAATCTACTCCAATACAATAGTATATTGTTCTACTTTATTATTATTAAACCAACTGGATAAATAATATTTATATCTTAAATGTGACATGCAAAGTAAGTGCATGATCACAGTATTCTTTTTGGTTCCAGTTCCTTTAATTAGGACTGTTATAGAAATTCCTTTGTGCGATTAAGGAATTTCTAATAATGGTTTTGCTTATTCCGAAAATCCCTAATTTTTTGATTTTTCGATTTTAACAACGGTTTAGCGTTGCTTGGTTTTTGTGTAAAATTTCCTTTAGTGTTTTTTTTTGTTTTTTGCACTTTTTTACAAAAACATTTTTCTTTTTTTATTAGTCTTTTGTTTTAACAGATTTCAAGACTTTTTCAATGTTGTTCTCACACTTTTGTGTGTGATTTTGATGATATTAACGGAGAGATAACGATAGAATAATTGGGGATGAAATATAAAAAGATATGAGATGGATGCCTAGGCATATGTAATTAACATGACGTTCCAGTCGAAAATAAATAAGGAGGATGCAGCTTTTGTTCGTAATGACTTATTTACTTTGATTTATTTTTATTTTGATAAAAGAATAAATCAATTATGATCATGAAATGTAGTGAATTGAAACATCTAAGTAGCTATAGATCAGAAATCAACCGAGATTCCTTTAGTAGTGGTGAGCGAAACAGGAAGAGGCTATAGTTGGCTAACTTCATTAGAATGAGGTATATTACTTCAACCGGAGAGGGTTATAGTCCCGTATATTTTGGGGAGCCATAAAAAAGAATAAGTAGAACGAGTTACGGTGTGACTTGTTTGAATATAGGAAGATCACTTTCTTAGCCTAAATATTACATATGACCGAAAGAGAACAAGTACAGTGATGGAAAGGTGAAAAGTACCCAGGAAATGGGGGTGAAAAGAATCTGAAATTTCGTATCTATAAGCATCTGGAGCATTGTTTGGGGAGGAAACTTTTTGAACGGATGTGACAGTATACCTTTTGTATAATGGGTCAAC
>Ga0172367_10009217_pt1 | contig 10869 bp, 11 predicted proteins | sample Lak10m_FD_114542 | JGI IMG/M metagenome (GOLD analysis project Ga0172367, IMG submission 114542) | Freshwater microbial communities from Kabuno Bay, South-Kivu, Congo - kab_022012_10m | ecosystem: Environmental > Aquatic > Freshwater > Lake | place: Democratic Republic of the Congo: South-Kivu...
CAGACAACCCGGAGTTCTGTAAAATCCTTGGCCTTTCCCCGGGTGAGTGGGACCTGATGGGGTGTGCGGTCGGGTACCCGCAGGAAGAACTCTCCCCCTCGATCCGCCCTCCTGTTGAGGACCTGACCCGGTGGATGGAATAATCCTGTTAAAAATTTAACAGAAATACTCTTTTTATGCCCTGACGCGTACCAGGCAAGGGTCGCGATGCAGATTGCTGAACAGAGGATGATCAGGACAATATTGGTGAGTTTCTCGTTCCGGGCCATGGCACCCCAGTCCCGCCGCTGCTTTTTTGCACAATAGCCGATGAGAAGGCCGGCGCACGTACCGACGAATGCACCGAGCGTGAAAACGATCAGGATGGTTAAGGTGTCCAGGGCCATGCTGCTTCCATCTCATGTTGTCGCGGTTCTGATAAATACCGGGAGGGCCAATCACCCTTTCAGAATTCACCCGTGCCGGCGTATCTCCCATGCAAGGAGGGCCCCGCCAAGGGCAAGGGCCAACAGGAAACCGGAAGATCTCTGTGTCGGTGCCGGGGTTGTTTTCGGAAAAACGGTTGCCGTGACCTGAGGGGTTGCAGGCATTACTGTTGCTGTTTCCGTGAGAGGTACCAGGGTTGCCTCAACTTCGGAGACCCGCCCGGTTACAACGGAGACCGGTGTTGTGAAGGGGGCATATCCGTCGAGAGTGAAGGTCACCAGGTAGGTGCCGGGAGCCAGGTCCGGGAGGGTAAGGGGTGTAGATCCCCGCCGGATATCATTCACCAAGACCGTTGCACCGGGCGGAACAGTCGCGATCGCCATGGAACCGGCTGGCTGAATAGTATCTACGGCAAGAGCAGGTTTCTGGAGCGTGACGGAAATCGTACCGTAATCAGCCTCGGAAAGGTGCGAGAGATCATTGGGCCCGTTGACCACCCAGATCGTGTAGGTACCTTCATCGAGCCTCCCCCCGACATTTGCAGTGCTCCACTTGTAGCTCCAGTGATCATTTCCGTCAAGCTGGACTTTGGTAAAATACCCCTGGTCAGCCCTTTTGGTGACATCGTTGAGCATGACTCCGTTTACCGGCAGGTTGGGACCGGTGAGGAAAAGGTAGACCCAGTTACTGCCCGACGCATACCCTGAGAGCGGGACCGTATCCCCGAGGGCGACCTGGATTCCCTGGGCTGCGGAGACGGTGCTACAGAGGCAGAGGAGGAGTGCTATTGCAAGTACGGGAGCAAAACCGCGGGACTGAGTCATTATCTGTCGTACCTTATCTGTCCCCGCACCCTCTTTGTTCTTTGGATTTATCCCGGGCAGGATGGTTTTTTTTCTACAACCGTTTCGTTTGACTTATTACCTCCTTTATCCAATCAGGATCGATTAGTATGCCCGATGTACGGAAGATCGCCCTCTTCATCGCAGTCCTTGCCGGTTTTCTCACACCGTTTGACCTCTCAGCGGTCAATATCGCCCTCCCGTCTATCGGTCAGGAATTTTCCATGGATGCCGTCTCGCTGGGCTGGATTGCGACCGCATACCTGCCTGCCTCCGCGGTCTTCCTCCTCCCCTTCGGGAGGATTGCGGATATCCATGGCAGGAAAAAGATCTTCACCCTTGGTCTTGCAATCTTCACCGCCGCCTCTTTCCTGACGATCTTTGCTCCCAATGCCCCTGCCATCATCATCCTGCGCATTATTCAGGGTACCGGATCCTCTCTCATCTTCGGGACTGCAGTTGCCATCCTTACATCGGTGACCCCGCCGGCTGAACGCGGCAGGGCGCTCGGGATCTACACGACCTCCGTCTACCTCGGACTCTCGTGCGGACCGTTCATCGGGGGTGGTCTGACCCACCTCTTCGGATGGCGGAGCATCTTCCTCATCAATGTCCCCATCGGTCTTGTCACACTTGCCATGATCTACCTGTATCTCGAGGGAGAATGGGCAGATGCCCGTAACGAACCCTTCGACTTTGGCGGGGCCGTCCAGTACGGGATAACCCTCATCTGTGTCATGCTCGGGTTTACCCTGCTGCCGGATACGGAAGGGCTTGTCCTCCTCGTTGCAGGCACACTTATGCTCATTGTTTTCATCAGTCGCGAGCGCCGGATCAGCTATCCGCTCCTCGATCTGCGGCTCTGGACGGAAAACCGGGCATTTGCCTTCTCCAACCTTGCAGCCTTTATCAATTATGGCGCCACCTTCTCTGTTACTTTCTTTTTAAGCCTCTATCTCCAGTATGTCCGCGGGTTCGACCCCTGGACCGCAGGGGCGATCCTGGTAGTGCAACCCCTCTTCCAGGCAGCAGTCTCTCCTTTGGCCGGACGCCTCTCCGACCGTGCTTCCCCCGGGAAGATTGCCTCTTTTGGCATGGGACTGACCGCTGCAGGACTTGCAGCACTGGTCTTTGTCGGACCCGAAACCCCAATCCCCATTATCGCTGTTATCCTGGTCTTCATCGGCCTCGGCCTTGGCATCTTCTCCTCGCCCAACACCAATGCCATCATGGGATCTGTCGGGAAGCGGTTGTACGGGATCGCGGCCGGTACACTGAGCACGATGCGGCTCCTCGGCCAGACGATCTCCATGGGTATTGCGATGATGATCATCGCACTCTTCATCGGGAGGGTCCAGATCACCGCCGATCAGCATACCCAGCTCATCATGGCGATGCAGGTGGCATTTGCCCTCTTTGCCGTGCTCTGTATTGTCGGGATCTTCTTCTCTCTTGTCCGGTATGCCCCAGTAAAAAGCGGGGAGTGATGGGAAAAACCTCTCCGCCGCCGCAACTGATCGTTTATCAGGGATGGGATCGAACGATATATCCGGAGAAATATGATGCTGATCGAATCCGCTGAAAGCCGGGCCGTGCTGATGGAGAAGAACCGCATGGAATCGTTAACGGACGGGATCTTTGCCTTTGCCATGACCCTGCTTGTCACGAGCATGATCCTTCCCCGGAATTCGGTTGCAACCATGAGCTCCGGTGCAACACTCATTTCCCTCCTGCCGGATTTTTACCATTATATCATTGCCTTCTTTGTCCTTGCAGCCTTCTGGATGGGACACCATGAACAGTTCAGCAGGATCCACCACCTTGACGGGAACTTCCTCCTCCTGAACATCACGGGTCTTTTCTTTGTTACGATGGTCCCCTTCTCAACCAGTTTTATCGGCGATTACTCAAGCGATATGGTTGCAACCTGCCTCTTCGAGTTCAACCTGATGATCCTCGGCCTGATCTTCGCGCTCCAGTGGTATTACGCAACCCGCAACCACCACCTCGTTTCTCCGGACCTCACCGAACATACGATCCGGCGTCGCATGGTCCACGGGCTCATCCTTCCGATCATCTCCCTGATAGGCATCATTATCACGATCATCGGCTTTGAGAGCAGCACGATGATCTACATGACCTCGCCACTGGCCGCATATCTCGTGGACCGTCACCTTCGACAAAATGCGCCGGCAGAAGGATCCTGAAACACCCGCCAGAAAAGACAGTGATTCCCAAAAAAATTCCGAAAATTCCCGCCTTTTTTAAAGTGGCTGTTCCCATGTATGGTGGCAGTCGCTGCAGGCACAGACGACAATGGTCTTGTCATTGACCGTTTTACAGTCAGTCCATTCCGTATTCTTCGATCCGCATTTCGGGCAATTCGACATGGGGGAACCTGTGCAGATTTTCGGGTACCGAGATCATCGGCATCCTTGTATAAAAAAATGTGCCATTGAAAAAGACCATCATGGTCGTGCAGGGTCGGGTTTATGCGTGAGCGACATCCATTTCACGTAAGGAACAATTCCGCCCGCACCCCGGATTGAATGGGGCATTTATTCCGGTTTTTTGCCATCGGTCTGCCCGATACCCTGTTTAAAATAATCCACCCATGCCTGTGTTGCCTCTTTCTGGAGCATGCTGTTTTTAAGGTGCTGCCAGAGGGCGATGAGGACAAGCACGTACGCTAAGGTCCTGATGACGATTAGCGGGATCGTAAGCGGAACTTTGAACCCTGCAAGTGTGGCAGCATGAGATATCCCGAAGAGGCCAAAGGCACCTCCGATGTACGCCGGCAGAGTGTCCCCGCTCTTCCGGTAACAGAGGAATCCGAGAAGGACGATACCTATGCAGAGGAGAAGGTTGACAAACAGGATCGGGTCCCACTCAAATGGCATACGGGCGTCCTCTCTCTTTTGCCGGGCTTACTTGTTTCATAGATACTTCCCCCGCTGATTTCTGGTGCGGGACCGGGGATGACGGAGCAGGCAGGATCATGCCGGCAACTCCAGGCATTCACCTGCCCTGAGGATCCTTACCCTGATATCAGTGGTCCGTTCTAGCCCCGTCTTAAGGATGGTGGGATCCGCGGCAATCTTGTCCCATGTATTATAATGGATGGGAATGACGGTCTTTGCGCCGATGAAATTTGCTGCCATCATCGCCTCGGCAACTCCCATGGTATACCGCCCGCCAATAGGGAGAAGGGCAACATCCGGGTGATAGAGTTCACCAATAAGTCTCATGTCTGAAAAGAGCCCGGTGTCCCCGGCATGATAGACGCTGATACCGTCCATGCCGATAACGAATCCGGCTGCGGACCCGCCGGAAAAGCCGGGGCCGGCCTCTTCGATAGATGATGAATGGAGTGCGGGGGTCATCGTGAATGAGACTCCGTCAAGCACCATAGTACCACCGATATTCATCCCTTCGGCAGTTACTCCTTTGGTCTTGAGGTACTTTGCAATCTCGGTGATAGCCACAGTTTTTGTATTGAGTGCAACCGCCTCTCCCATATGGTCATTGTGCCCGTGGGTGATGGCAACGATATCCGGCTTTGTTACAGCAACGCTCCCACCTTCAATGAACGGATCGACAAGGACCATGCGGGTGCCTTTCAAAAGAATGCTGGAGTGACCAAGCCAGGTGAGCTGCATGTATGCAGATCTTGGTTTTTTATGGGATGAAGGTTTCTTATGATGCTTAAAGATCGCGTGAGTACCGGCACTAAAAAAGGATCAGTATGGGGTTGTGGACCTGGTCTTCAGGTCACATCAATCAGTTCAGCTTCGGTAATGTCGATCGAGTCGCCAAGACTGTTGTCCGTGGCGCTCCTGGTCATCTGTTCTGAGAGGTCCCGGTCTTCCATGACATCGCGGATACGGTCGATATACGGGTCGATGGTCGGATCTTCCTGTTCTTCGATGACATGGCGGTATTCCCTGAGAGTTGACGGGCTTACACCCAGTTCCTCCGAGACTTCCTTCATGGTCTTGCCGGAACTGATGAGATCTTCCATCTGCTCCTTGTCAAAGGGCATCTTGAAGTCGAGCTCTCTGAAGAGCTTGAGACGGACCCTTGCCCGTGCAACCGTCTTACTCAGCTTCTCATCCCCGAGTTCGCGGGCAATCTCGGTATCATTCTTGCCTGCGTAGAATGAGGTGACAAGCTTTGCCAGCTGGATGGGCTTTAAGGAAGTCTTGAAGATTCCCTGTTCCGTGATCTCCCTCATAACGAGAGCGACCTCGCGTTCAATCGCGTCACTGTCTCTTAAGGTACCATGGATATTCTTCATGGGTTCGACGATCTTCGTCTTCCCCGACATGGAACTGAAGAGTTTCAGAAGCTGTGCCTTTCGTCTGTCTTCGGTCATTGCATACCCCGTATTGGGATTAGGATATATGATACTGCGTCAACTATTTAATGCTATCTTTATGCCTCATTTGACCAAAAGACTCATAAAATGGTGTTTAAAGGATATGGATCCGTCTCTATTTTTGTGGCTGGCTGGATCAAAAGATTCAGGTTTTTTATCCTTGTGGATAATGAGTGCACCACTCAATTCCGGCCATGGAAAAAATCCAGTCACCCCGATCGTTTTGAAAAAAAGTATACCGGCCTCCGGAATAATGCTGAAATATTCCCGGGTACATAAGGAATCTTCAGCAGGAAGAATTTGGGCTTAAGGTCTTCATCCCTATAAAACCGGTCGATTTTTCAGAACCCCGGGAAATATTCCTTGCGGATATGGTTGGAGAGAACCCCCATCTCCCCGAGCAGGGAGAGCATGCCGTCAACCATTGCTGATGGACCCGAAGTGAAAAATATCCGTTCCTTCCAATCCGGAATCTCCTGCCGGATAAATGCCTGGTCTATTCTCCCGGTATGGCCTTTCCAGTCGGGAGATGGCCGGGTGAGCGTGGGAATGATCCGCAGATTGGGTATCTCTTTTGCGAGCGTGGCAAACTCATCGCGGAAGAGGAAGGATTCCTCGTTTTTCATCGAGCAGAGTGCAATGATGTCGCTCTGGGTCCTTGTATCGGCTGCATACCGGATCATGCTCCGGAGCGGGGTCGCCCCAATCCCCCCGGACAGGAACGCGACCTTACCATATTCACCGGAAAACGTGAACTCGCCATACGGGCCCCGGAGCAGGACGCTCTCCCCTTCCCGGAGGCCCAGGAGAGCATTGGAGAACGGGTGCCCGGTGAGCCCCTTGGTCACCTGCAGGAACGACTCCGTCCGACTGCTGGAGATGGTGAGATGTTTTACCTGGGCCTGCTCTCCGCTGCCAATGGTGATGAACATGTACTGGCCGGGCAGGTACGAGAAACCTGGTGGCCTGCTGAACCTGACCGAGGCTGCAAGGTTTCCGTGAGGGATGACACTGATCACCGTGGCAGGGTAGGCCATAATACCTCCGCATTCCTGATTCTGATGCATAAAATCGTCGGGACGTTACCTATCCCGTACCATTGCCAGGTTTCCCGGCACCGGAATTCTGTGTTCATGATACCACATTTGTCATGCCCGGGGACACCGGGGGTACCCCGGTATTCCCGTCGAATCCTTTCTGCGGGGTTGCCAGCCCCCGCATCTTTTCCCGGTACCGGATCACGGTTTCAGCAAAAGCGGCATGGCTCCACGTCAGGGGAGAGACCGAGAGCGGGATTCCGTGATAGGGATCCAGCTGCTCGGCAAGGTGGCCGGCCTGTGAAGCCCGGTTTACTGTTCACGAGAGAAGCTCCATTCCCCTGACCATATCACCGGTTGCAATGTGCCACCTGGCAAGCCAGAGCGTACAGACGGGCCAGGGGTTGCCCGGAACGACTGCATAATCATCCCCGACCCGCTGGTAATTGTCTTTCTCATACCGGGCGCACCCGCCTATCTTCGTTTTCACCCAGAGGGCAGACTCAACTGAGGTCATTGTCCGTGCAACATACTCATGCCCTGCAGGAAGGACCCCGAATTCGCAGATACCAAAGGCACTGGCATCGACGGTAAGGTCCCGGACATAGTTGCCGCTTTCTGTCGGACGGATAGATTTGACAAACCTCCCTGCTTCCGGATCCCAGAGATGCCGGAGGATGTCATCACGGATCTCCGATGCTGCCCTGGCGTACCGTTCTGCGCGATCAGTCTCTCCGAAAATTCCTGCAAACTGTGCGGCTGCCGCGAGCCCCCCATAGACTGCTGATGCAGTGAACGTGAAGATCCCGAAGTTCTCCTCCCAGAGATCATACGAGGGGTGCGGGAGATCCGTCTGCTCGTCCCGGTACCGTACCAGGAAATCCGCTGCCCGGCAGATGAGCGGTTCATACAGGGAGAGGACGAACTCAGTATCCCCCGGCATGGGCATAATGCTGCCAGAGGGTGAAAAGCACCAGGGCCGTCTCGTCCTCCTGGATCGGTAACTGTTCCTCCCCCCTCACACCCACAGAAGAATGGGAGGTACTTCCCCAGCTCCCGTCCGGATTGTACTTCTGCATCAGAAACCCCTCGCCGGTCAGGCTGTCCCGGCAGAATGAGTAGAATTTACGGGTGATATCGTGATAGCCGGCAGCATCGAGCACCCGGGCCGCAAATGCCCCGTGGCGTGGCCAGACATAATTGTACGTGTCATGGCTGAGCCGCAGGATATCGGAGTCGCAGGAAGCGATGATGCCCCCGTGATTGTCGACATGCGACCGGATAATGAGCAGGCTCCGGGTAAACAGATCGGCCACCGGTGCAGGAAGGCCGCCGGTATCAGTTCTTCCGCTCCTGACCCAGAGATGGTGATACGCTTCAGTCTGACGGAGAAGGGCCTCAACCCCGCTCCGGCGCACGAATGCCTGCCGGGATGCTATCTCGCCCAGTGATTTTCCTGCACAGATCCATGATGTCATGACGGCAGTCCCCCCCGGTGCAAGCCGGGTATGCCGATCACCGAGTCTACCGACCCGTGGGCTACCGGGTTGCCGCTCAGTTCCCCGTCCTCGGCATCAGCCCAGGCTCCGGCAAGACTGGCAAATTCGGTGAGCCCGACTGCGTACTGGGTGATGCCGGTATTTCCCGTGGAACCCCCGACCAGCAGGAAACGGTTCTTTTTGTAATGGATGACTGCACCGAGTCCCGGGTGGTAATAGGCAGTATTTCCTTTCCCGGTATCCAGTACATGGAAGTCGTGGGCAAGAAAAATCCTGATGTCCTGGCTGTAACCGGCCGGGTTTTCCAGGGAGATCTTCCGGAGGAAGAGGGGCAGGACCGGGTGGACTGCATCGTTTACCGCAATCATGAGCGGGAACCCCGGGTTTGAGAAGACAACGTTCGTGACCAGCGTATCCCCGCTGTACCGGATCTCCCGCTGCCATGACGAATCGATCCAGAAGAATGTGCCGTTGATGGAGACGCCGAACCTGCAGTTATGGCCACCTACATGGTTCTCCATGCCGGCGTGGGGGAAGTACAGGTCACGGATGCAGAGACTCTCGTCAAGGGTAACGAGAAGAGCGCCATTTCCCACGCAAAGTTCCCGGGGAATTGTATCACCGTCTCTTAAAAGGACTAAATGACCTATCCGGGATATTAAGGGTTTTCTTCAGGGAAGGTTTCATCCCGTAAATCCTTCGGGAAACGTTCCCCTATCCCAATGATTATGGTGCTGAGTGAACCATACGGTGTCCGGTGAAAGAAACTATGACGGGAATGGGAATGCAAGGGGGTACGATCCCCGAGGATACGTTTATCAAAACAACAAAAACGCTCTTTACCCTAACTCCGGGACAGCTGAAAGCCAAGATTCAGGAACTGGGCGGGATGTGCATCTGCGGTACCTGCGCGAGTTATACTTCATGTGCAAAGGATGCAGCTGAGGGCCTCTTCTGTGCCCACGGGACCAGCTTCCGGTGCATTACCGATGGAAAGGGGTGCAGGTGCCCGGGATGTCCTGTGGCAAAGTCGATCGGACTGAAGTATAATGCGTACTGCCTGACGGGTTCTGAGAAGGCCCAGCGGTTCGACGCGATGATCAGGTGAGAGGACTAACCACTCTTTTCGGCGTGTCCCCGGGAATTCCCGGGCATCTCCACCGGTTATACTGTCCACTAACCGATGGGCATCTTTTTGTCGCGGCATAGCCCATCACTATGGGATAGTCAGGTTCGTGATCCAATGAGCGATGTTTTTGAGAATGTGATGGAACTGGCAAAACGACGTGGCTTCATCTGGCCCACATCTGAGTGTTACGGCGCTGTTGCGGGTTTCATCGATTACGGTCCGCTGGGTGCGATGATGAAGCGGCGGATCGAGAATGTCTGGCGGGACTTTTACGTTATCCGCGAAGGCTATTACGAGATTGAGTGCCCCACGATTGCCCAGGAGGCTGTTTTTATCGCCTCGGGTCACGTGGCGGGATTTGCCGACAAGATGTGCCAGTGCCCCCATTGCAAAGAATTCCTCCGGGCAGACCACGTGGCTGAAGGCGGCGGGATCAAAAACGCGTCCACCATGAAGAACGATGAGCTCGCTGCAGCCCTTGCCCCGTGCAAATGCCTTGCCTGCGAGGAAGTGCTCGGGAAGGTCGAGGTCTTCGGGTTCAACCTGATGTTCAAGACTAGCATCGGCCCCGGCTCCCAGCGGGTCGGTTACCTCAGGCCCGAGACCGCCCAGGGGATGTTTGTGGACTTTGCCCGGCTCCTCCGCTTCTACCGCGACAAGCTCCCGTTCGGTGCGGTCCAGATCGGCAAGTCCTACCGGAACGAGATCTCGCCCCGGCAGGGCATGATCCGGCTCAGAGAGTTCACGCAGGCAGAGGCCGAGATCTTCGTGCACCCGGCCGAGAAGAACCGGCACCCGAGGTTCAAGCGGTATGCCGGCTATAAGATGCCCCTCCTAACCTACACGCAGCAGGAGAAGTGCGAGGACGCGGTCATCCTCTCCATGCGGGAAGCTGTGGACAGGGGTGTCATCGCCAACGAGTACCTCGCCTACTATATTGCTCTGACCCACGAGATGCTGGTCACGATCGGCATCAAGCCCGAGCGGCTCCGCTTCCGGCAGCACCTCCCCGACGAGCGGGCTCACTATGCAACCGACTGCTGGGATGCCGAGATCCTCTCCGACCGCTTCGGCTGGGTTGAGACGGTCGGTCTCGCCGACCGCACGGACTACGACCTGAACGCCCACGCAAAGGAGAGCGGCACACCGATGACGGTCTTCATCCAGTACGATGAACCGAAGAAGGTAGCCCGCCGGCGGATCATCCCCAACATGGGGGTGCTTGGCAAGCAGTACCGGAACAAGGCAAAGGCAATCTTTGATGCCCTTGCCGTCTCGACCCCGACCGCAGACGGAGCCGATGTCGTGGTCGATGGCGAGAAGATCCATATCCCGGCAGATCTCTTCGAGGTCCGGGACGAGATCGTTGACATCCGGGGCGAGGATATCGTCCCGCACGTGGTCGAACCCAGTTACGGTATCGACCGTATGTGCTACGCGGTCCTTGAACAGGCGTACGATGAGGATGTCGTGGATGGCGAGACCCGTACCGTGATGCGGTTCTCACCGAAAATTGCACCGATCCAGGTTGCGGTCTTTCCGCTGATGACCCGGGATG
>Ga0172367_10009218_pt1 | contig 10869 bp, 13 predicted proteins | sample Lak10m_FD_114542 | JGI IMG/M metagenome (GOLD analysis project Ga0172367, IMG submission 114542) | Freshwater microbial communities from Kabuno Bay, South-Kivu, Congo - kab_022012_10m | ecosystem: Environmental > Aquatic > Freshwater > Lake | place: Democratic Republic of the Congo: South-Kivu...
AGAGAAATATAAATCCGATGGCACGACCTCCGGCAACCTGCTGGAATGGATCGATGCCCGCTTCCCGCTGCTGGCCCTGTGGAACGACCACCTGGCCAAGTACTACGCTCCCAAGAACTTCAATTTCTGGTACTTCTTCGGTTCGCTCGCGCTGCTGGTGCTGGTGATCCAGATCGTCACGGGGATTTTCCTGGTCATGCACTACAAGCCCGATGCCTCGCTGAATGCGTCCGGCGTGCCGGCTGCCTTCGCCAGCGTCGAATACATCATGCGCGACGTGCCCTGGGGCTGGCTGATTCGCTACATGCATTCCACTGGCGCCTCGGCCTTCTTCATCGTCATTTATCTGCACATGTTCCGTGGCATGCTCTACGGTTCCTACCGCAAGCCGCGGGAGCTGATCTGGATTTTCGGCGTGCTGATCTTCTTGTGCCTGATGGGCGAGGCGTTCATGGGCTATCTGTTGCCGTGGGGCCAGATGTCCTACTGGGGCGCGCAGGTGATTGTGAACCTGTTCACGGCGATTCCCCTGATCGGCAACGAGCTGGGCGTCTGGATCCGCGGTGACTACGTCATCGGCGATGCGACGCTCAACCGCTTCTTCTCCTTCCATGTGATCGCCATTCCGCTGATCCTGGTCGGCCTGGTCGCCGCGCATGTCATCGCGCTGCACGAGGTCGGCTCGAACAACCCGGACGGCATCGAGATCAAGAAGAAGAAGGATCAGAATGGCATCCCGCTCGACGGCATTCCCTTCCATCCCTATTACACGGTCAAGGATATCGTCGGCGTGGTGGTCTTCTTCATGGTGTTCTCGGTCATCCTGTTCTTCATGCCCGAAGCCGGCGGCTACTTCCTGGAGTTCAACAACTTCTTCCCGGCCGATCCGCTGGTGACGCCGCCGCACATCGCGCCGGTCTGGTATTTCACCCCCTTCTACTCGATCCTGCGCGCCAACACGGTGAACTTCTTCTGGATCGATGCGAAGCTCTGGGGCGTGATCTTCATGGGGCTCGGCGTGATGATCTTCTTCTTCCTGCCCTGGCTCGACCGCAGCCCGGTGAAGTCGATCCGCTATCGCGGTCCGCTCTACAAGGGCGCGCTGGCGATTTTCATTGTCAGCTTCTTCATCCTCGGCTATCTGGGCATGCTGGCCCCGACGCCGGGCCGCACGCTGGTTTCCCAGATCTGCACGATCCTGTATTTCGCCTTCTTCCTGCTGATGCCGATCTATACATCCCTGGACAAGTGCAAGGCCGAGCCGGAAAGGGTGACCGACAAATGAAAAAACTGTTGATTGCTCTGTTGTGGGCACCGTTGCTGGCCTTTGCCGCTGGGGCGGAACTGCATCTGGACAAGGCACCCGACCGGGGCCGGGACCTGGCGGCCCTGCAAAATGGCGCCAAGGTGTTCGTGAACTATTGCCTGAACTGCCACTCGGCTTCCTACATGCGCTACAACCGGCTCCAGGACATTGGTTTGTCCGAGCAGCAGATCAAGGACAACCTGCTGTTTACCCAGGACAAGATTGGCGAGTTGATGACCATCGCGATGCGGCGCGCCGAAGCCAAGCAATGGTTCGGCGCCGCGCCGCCCGACCTGACCGTGATTGTCCGCGCGCGCGCCTCCGAGTTCGGCTCCGGCGCCGATTGGCTCTACACTTATCTGCGCGGCTTCTATCGCGACGACACGCGTCCGACCGGCTGGAACAACACGGTGTTCGCCAACGTCGGCATGCCGCACGTCCTGTGGGAACTGCAGGGCGAGCAGGCGCTGGGCGCCGACCACAAGTTGACACTGGCCAAGCCTGGCCTGCTGCAACCGGTCGAATACGATGCAATGGTTGGCGATCTGGTCGCCTTCCTGAATTACATGGGCGAACCGGTGCAAAACTTCCGCAAGGAGCTGGGCGTCATCGTCCTGATCGCGCTGGCCATCCTCTTCGTGTTCGCGTATGCGCTGAAGCGCGAGTATTGGCGCGACATTCATTAACCAAGATTTATTTGCCGATATGGGACATCGAGATATGAATCCACCCGTGCGTCGCGTGGTGCGCGATTCCGACTATTCCTGGGGAACCAGCGCGATGATGAATCTGTATTCGGGCACGACCTGCCCGTTCAGCCATCGCTGCCGCATCGTCCTCTACGAGAAACAGATGGACTTTCAGGTGATCGACGTTGACCTCTTCAACAAGCCCGAAGACATCGCGGTCATCAATCCCTACAACCGCGTACCGGTGCTGGTCGACCGCGATCTGGTGCTCTACGAGTCGAACATCATCAACGAGTACATCGACGAGCGCTTTCCGCATCCGCAACTGATGCCGCCCGATCCGCAAACACGGGCGAAAGCGCGCCAGTTGCTCCACACCATGGAGCACGAACTGTTCAGTCACATCGACGCGTTGGAGCGCAACCTCAAGACGGCCGACAAGTCGCGGGCGCACATCCGCGACCGTCTGGTCGAGCTGACGCCGCTGTTCGCCAAGCAGAAGTTCCTGCTCGGCGACGATTTCTCGATGCTCGACGTGGCAATCGCGCCGCTGCTGTGGCGCCTCGACCACTACGGCATCGAACTGCCGAAGTCGGCCGCGCCGGTGATGAAGTTCGCCGAGCGCATTTTCGCCCGGCAGGGGTTCATCGACGCGCTGACGCCGTCGGAAAAGGTGATGCGGCGCTGATCCCGTTCTGTCCGCTGCGGCTCCTGCCTGACGGTTCCTGAAGATGTTCACTACCAAGCCCTATCTCATCCGCGCCATCCATGAATGGTGCGCGGATGAGGGCTATACCCCCTATCTCGCGGTGCAGGTCGATGAGCGTACCCGCGTGCCGCGCGAGTTCGTGCGCGACGGCCAGATCGTCCTCAACGTGAGTGCCGAGGCGACCCATCAACTGGTGATGGGTAACGACGAGATCAGCTTCCAGACCCGTTTCAACGGCGCGTCGTTTCCGGTCGTCGTGCCGGTCGATGCCGTCGTGGCGATTTACGCCCGCGAGAACGGGCAGGGCATGGCCTTCGAGGCGATCCCTCCGGCGGTTTCTGTTGCTGGCGAAGATGGCAAAGTCGGCGCTGGCGAGACGGCACCGGACAGCGCTGCCGCCGAGTCCGTTGCGGAAGACGCTGCCACACGACGTCCCGGTCATTTGACGCTGGTCAAGTGACCCCTTGGCGGGCCTCTTGGCGCCCAAGTCAGGAATCGAACCTGAGACCTACCGCTTAGGAGGCGGTCGCTCTATCCACTGAGCTACAAGGGCGGGAGGGCGCATTCTAGCTATTAGTTTCCGCGCTGTCCGCCTGTGCAGCCGGTAGATCGAGTCCCAGCCGGTGCATCAGGGTTTCATGGCTCATGTGCAGTAATTCTTCGATCGCCTGGTAGTCGTCCGGCAGCGCGGCATCGTCCCAGCCGTTGGCTGAATGGCGGGCGAGGTCGACAGCAAGCTTTACGTTCCGGACGCGCGGGTGTTCGGCGTTCTGCGGATCCATCAGGGTTGTCAGCAGCTGGGGCAGATGCCAGGTCAGGGCGAGCGCCTCCTTGATCTGGTACAGCGGCACGCCGAAAATCTCGGCCTGGATGGCGACCGAACGCAAGGTACGATCGGCCTTCTGACGATCGGCGACTTGCAGCGCGAGGCCGGGTGCGAAACACCACATGATGATCTCGGGGAAATCGTAGAGTAGGGTGGCAACGCTGATTTCATCGACGTCGAGATCGTGGCGCTGGATGGCCCACTCGCGGGCCCAGTGCGCGGCCTTGCGGGCGCGACCAACCACCTTGAGCAGGCCTAGCAGGGCGCGCGGATGGCCCTTGAGGTGATCCTCGACCAGCGGCAGGTTCTGGAAGTCGTTGAAGAACGGCTCCATGCCGATCATCATCAGCGAACGTTCGATCGTCGTGATGTCGGTCAGCCGGGTCTTGCTGCGCTTGGCCTCGATGTAGGCCAGCACGCGCAAGGTCATCAGCGGATCGTGCAGGATCACCGTCGCGATCGCACGGGCATTCGCCTTGTGGGCCCGATCGCGCAATTCCGCGAGCTGCTGCTCCGTGTGGCGCAGCACGGGAATGTTCGCAGCGCTGAAATAAGCGACCCAGCCTTCCAGGTCGAGCAGGGGACGGGATTGGTCAATCATGGATGCATTATCGGCGCGTCGAGCATTCCGCTGGAGAGGATTAAGCCCATTTCGGCGAGCGATATTGTCTTGTAATTCAGGGGGCTTCCCGTTAGAATCCTGCCCCTTTCCATCCTTGCTCCACCCGAACCGCATGCGGGGGAGCTCAACCTGATCCAAAAGGAGCGTGCATGCGACATTACGAAATCGTTTTTATCGTCCATCCGGACCAATCCGACCAGGTGCCGGCCATGATCGAGCGCTACAAGGCCCTCGTCACCGGCAGCAACGGTGCCATCCATCGCCTCGAGGACTGGGGGCGCCGCCAACTGGCCTATCCGATCCAGAAGGTGCACAAGGCCCACTACGTGCTCATGAACATCGAGTGCGATTGCGCTACGCTGGCCGAGCTCGAAAATGCCTTCAAGTTCAACGACGCCGTGCTGCGTCACCTGACCGTCAAGATGGATCGCGCCGAAACCGCGCCGTCGCCGATGATGAAGGAAGAGAAGGCCCGTTCGCTCACGCAGGGTGATGCCAAGCCCGTCGAGGAGGCTGCGGCTGCCGCCTGAGGCCCAAGGTGCCAGAGGCGCGGCGGCCGGAAGCACGGCGTCAAATCGCACCGAGCTGTCAGGCACGCTGCTGGAACGCGGCAATCTGCGCTACACCCCGGCGGGTATCCCGGTCATCGAATTCCGGATCGCCCATCAGTCGGAGCAGATCGAAGCTGCCGCCTCCCGCCGTGTCGAGTGCGAAATTGCCTGTGTGGCCCTCGGCCCGATCGCGCTGCTGCTGAAGGAGTCTTCACCCGGTTGCGCGCTGACCGCAGAAGGGTTTCTTGCCTCCCGCAGCCTCAAGCAAAAGACACCGGTGCTGCATGTGACCAATATCGAATTTGTGGAAAAATTTTAGGAAGGGATTTTGAAAATGGCTTTCAAGCCCAGCAACAAAAAGAAGGATGACCGCAACAAGAACCGCAACCTGTTCAAGCGTCGCAAGTTCTGCCGTTTCTCCGCCGAGAAGATTCCTTACGTCGACTACAAGGACGTTGAACTGCTCAAGGATTTCATCACCGAGAACGGCAAGGTGATGCCCGCGCGCATTACCGGCACCAAGACCCGTTACCAGCGCCAGCTGTCGACCGCCATCAAGCGCGCGCGCTTCCTGGCGCTGCTGCCCTACACTGACCTGCATCAATAAGCGAGGAGGCTAACCATGCAAGTGATTCTGATGGACAAGGTGGTGAACCTCGGCAACCTCGGCGACGTCGTCAAGGTCAAGGAAGGCTATGCCCGCAATTTTCTGATCCCGAAGGGTTTCGCCAAGCGCGCGACCGCCGAGAACATGAAGGTGTTTGAAGCGCGTCGCGCCGAGCTCGAGAAACTCGCCGCCGAAAAGCTCGCCGCTGCGCAAGCCGTCGCAGCCAAGCTCGAAGGCATGCGCGTCGAGATCGCCCGCAAGGCCGGTGTTGACGGCCGCCTGTTCGGCTCGGTGAGCCCGGCCGACGTAGCCGAAGCGCTGACCGCGCAAGGCGTTGCCGTGGAAAAGAGCGCTGTGCGCATGCCGGATGGCCTGCTCAAAATGGTTGGCGAAGTCGTGCTCGAAGTCGCCCCGCACGCCGATGTCGTGGCGAACGTCACCGTCGCGGTGGTAGGCGAGCAGTAAGCGCGCCGTACCGTGATAAAGGCCGCCGGCATGGCGGCCTTTTTCGTTGACGCGGATTCACATGATTTACACAGGCTGCCCACACCTTTCCCACTGCATTTCCACAAGTTGTTCACTCCCCTCGGGAACGTCGCGCGAGTAGACTTGCACGACTGGAGGAAAACAAAACATGGCCCAAGCCCAAGCGGGGCAACCCTATTTGCAGGCGGTCGCGACCGATTCGCAAGTCGCGGCGCTCAAGCTGCCACCCCACTCGATTGAGGCGGAACAGTCGCTGCTCGGCGGCCTGCTGCTCGACAATTCCGCCTGGGACCGCATCGCCGATATCGTCAGCGAGTCCGATTTCTATCGCGACGACCACCGGCGCATCTTCGCGCATATCCGCAAGCTGGTCGAAACCGGCCGGCCGGCCGACGTGGTGACGGTCTACGAGTCGATCGAGCACGCCAATCAGGCTGAGCAGACCGGCGGACTGGCCTACCTGGGCGAGATCGCCAACGCCACGCCCTCCGCCGCCAACATTCGCCGCTATGCCGAAATCGTGCATGAGCGCGCGGTGCTGCGCAAGCTCGTAACGGTCGGCGACGAGATCGCCGCGGCCGCGTTCAATCCCGCCGGCCGCGACGTCAAGGTGTTGCTGGATCAGGCGGAACAAAAGGTTTTCGAAATCGCCGAAGCGGGAAGTCGCGTCGGTCAGGGCTTCCAGGCGATCACGCCGCTGCTGGGCGACGTCGTCGACCGCATCGAACAGCTCTACAACCGCGAAAATCCGTCGGACATCACCGGGTTGGCGACGGGTTACAACGACCTCGACAAAATTACTTCGGGTTTGCAGCCGGGCGACATGATCGTCATCGCGGGGCGTCCCTCGATGGGCAAGACGGCCTTCGCGCTGAATATCGCCGAGCACGTCGGCATGGAGCTCCGGAAACCGGTCGCGATCTTCAGCCTGGAAATGTCGGGGCCGCAACTCGCGATGCGTTTCCTGTCGTCGGCGGGACGGCTCGACCAGACGCGCATCCGCACCGGCAGGCTGACCGACGAGGACTGGGAAAAGATGTCCGTCGCGCTCGGCAAGCTGCACGAGGCGCCGATTCACATCGACGAGACCGGCGCGATCAATGCTTCCGACCTGCGCGCCCGTGCGCGCCGCCTGCACCGCCAGTTTGGCCAACTCGGCCTGATCGTGGTCGATTACCTGCAGTTGATGACGTCAACCAAGGACAACGAAAACCGCGCGACGGAAATCTCCGAGATTTCGCGCTCGATCAAGGCGCTGGCCAAGGAGTTGCAAGTGCCGGTGATCGCGTTGTCGCAGTTGTCGCGCAAGGTCGAGGAACGCAACGACAAGCGCCCCCTCATGTCCGATCTGCGCGAATCCGGCGCCATCGAGCAGGATGCCGATATCATCCTGATGATGTACCGCGAGGAATACTACAAGCCGGACACCACCGAGAAGGGCGTTGCCGAGGTCATTATCGGCAAGCACCGCAACGGCCCGACCGGCATGGTGAAACTCACCTTCCTGGGCGAATACACCCGCTTCGAGAATTTCGCCCAGCCGGGCAGCTACTGATTACAACACCTCGGCCGCGTGATCGGCGAGCCGCGAACGCTCGCCGCGCTGCAGGGTGATGTGTCCCGAGTGGCCCCAACCCTTGAAGCGGTCGACGACGTAGGTCAGGCCGGATGAGCCTTCGGTCAGGTAGGGCGTATCGATCTGCGCGATGTTGCCGAGGCAGACCACCTTGGTGCCCGGACCGGCGCGCGTGATCAGCGTCTTCATCTGCTTCGGCGTCAGGTTCTGCGCTTCGTCGATGATGAGGAACTTGTTGAGGAAGGTGCGGCCGCGCATGAAGTTCAGCGACTTCACCTTGATGCGGCTGCGGATCAGGTCCATCGTCGCGGCGCGGCCCCAGTCGCCGGCATAACTGCCGCTGCCGCCGGCCTTGTCGCCTTCCTCGGCCGGCTTGTTGAGCACGTCGAGGTTGTCTTCCAGCGCGCCCATCCACGGCGTCATTTTTTCCTCTTCGGTACCCGGCAGGAAGCCGATATCCTCGCCGACCGGCACGGTCACGCGCGTGATGATGATTTCGGCGTAGCGCTTGGTCTCGAGCGTCTGCGTCAGGCCGGCGGCGAGCGTCAGCAGCGTCTTGCCGGTGCCGGCCTGCCCCAGCAGGGTGACGAAGTCGATGTCGGGATTCATCAGCAGGTTGAGGGCGAAGTTCTGCTCGCGGTTGCGGGCCATGATGCCCCACACGGCGTTCTTGGCATGGCTGTAATCGATCAGCGTCTCGAGTTCTGCCGTCTTGCCAGCGCCGACTTTTACCCAGGCCTGCAACGGTTGCGGACCTTCCTGCCAGACGAACTCATTGACCAGCAGGTCGGGACAGAGCGGCCCGGTGACACGGTAGTAGGTGTGGCCATCCTTCTTCCACGACTCCAGCCCCTTGGCGTGCGTGTCCCAGAAGTCGGCCGGCAGTTCGAGGCTGCCGGCGTAGAGGAGGTCGGTATCCTCCAGCACCTTGTCGTTGAAGTAGTCCTGCGCTTCGAGGCCCAGCGCGCGGGCCTTGATGCGCATGTTGATGTCCTTGGTGACGAGGATGACCGGCCGCTTGGGGTGCTGCTCGCGCAGGTGCAGCGCCACGGCGATGATCTGGTTGTCGGCGCGCGCGGTCGGCAACGACACGGGCAGCACGCTGGTGATCGCCTCGGTCTGCAGGAACAGGCGGCCGCTCGCCAGTTCGCGCGAGGGGCCGAGCAATGCGATGCCCTGGTGAATGTCGTCCTCGCTGCCGCTCACGATCTCGTCGAGCAGGCGACTGGCCTGGCGGGCGTTGCGCGCCACTTCCGACATGCCCTTCTTGTTGGCGTCGAGCTCTTCCAGCGTCATCATCGGCACGAACAGGTCATGTTCCTCGAAGCGGAAGAGGCTCAGCGGATCGTGCATCAGCACGTTGGTGTCGAGCACGAAGATCTTGACGGGCTTCTTCAGCTTGGCGGTCTTGGCTGGCTTGGCGGCGTGTTTGGCGTTCATGGGTATCCGGAGTGGTGGGGTTAGAGTGCCTGCAAGGCGGCAAGCACTGCGGCGGCATGGCCTTCGACCTTGACGCCGCGCCACTCGCGGGCGATGCGGCCGCTGCGGTCGATCAGGAAGGTGCTGCGCTCGATGCCGCGCACCTGCTTGCCGTACAGGTTCTTCATCTTGATCACATCGAACAGCTTGCAGGCCAGTTCATCGGCATCGCAGAGCAGTTCGAAAGACAGGCCCAGCTTGGCCTTGAAGCTCTCATGCGACTTGAGGCTGTCGCGCGAAACGCCCCAGATGCTGCCACCGGCCTTGACGAATTCGGCATGCAGGTCGCGGAACTGGCCGGCTTCGGACGTGCAGCCCGGCGTACTGTCCTTGGGATAGAAATAGAACACCAGCGGCTGGCCGCGCAATTCGCTCAGGCGAAAGGTCTGGCCGCTGGTGGCGGGCAGGCTGAAATCGGGGACTTCGAGGCCAAGGATGGACGGGGGGGTGGATTGGCTCATAGCGGGTTTCTCCATGCGGACAAAAATTCGTCGCCCTGCAACAGCACGGTACCGTTGCGTCCCGGTACCTTGCCCATCAAGATTTCATGTCTGGGCAATTTATCCACGACGAGACGGCGCGCCAGCGCCTGAATAGAGGTGACTTCATAGCCTTGTTCGCGCCAGCCGGCCAGCAGGCGTTCGATGTCTTGCGGTGCCTTGGCGAGCGCTGGGGTGGCCTGCAGGCTGAACACATGGCCATGCAATGAGGGATTGGCAGTAAGTGCCAGCAAAGCGTCGATGCGCTCGGCCGGATCCTGGCGCGGCGATGTGGCCAACTCGTCGAGCGTGGGCAGTGTCACGGGGATCTGCGGGCAGCGCACGATTTCGCCGTTCCAGACCGGGATGAACGGATGGCGTCCGCGCGTGTCGCTCGCGCAGGCGAAACCGAGTCGCTGCAGCAACCGCAGCGCGTGGGGATGGGAACGCCAGCCGGGAGCGGCATGGAGCTGCGGCGGCAATGCGAAGACCTCGGTGAAGCGGTCAATCGTGCGCCGCAGCCGGGTTTCGATCCATTCCGCGCTGGCGCTTTCGGTGTGCCTGACCCATTGCGCCGGCTGCCAGCCATAGGTGCCCAGGTCGAATGCCGCATCGCGTATCTGCCGTAGCGTGCCAACGCAGTGCCGGGTCAGCGAGCGCCCAAGCCAGTCCGGGCCGCAGGCGAAAACGAAGCTCGCCCCCGCACCCTCGGCACGCAAGAGGTCGACCAGCACCGGCAGTGCGGCGCGTGCCGCATAACCGGGGACGGCGATTCTCAGGGCGATGGGGGGCTTCATGAGTGTGACTTCATGAACGGGAATCATGATCTGGCAATGAGCCAGACCCCAAGGATGATGAAGCCGATGCCGAGCAGTTTCTGGGCGCCCAGCGCTTCGCCGAACCAGGCCCAGGCCGCGATGGCGTTGAGCAGGTAGCCGATCGAGAGCATCGGGTAGGCGACGCTGACCGGCACGCGCGAGAGCGCCATGATCCACACGACGAGGCTGACTGCGTAGCAGGTCATGCCGCCGAGAATGGCGGGGTTGGCCGCCAGCTTGAGTCCCACGGGCAGGGCGTTGCCCCAATGGAAGTCGAAGTGGCCGATGGCGTTGGTGCCCGCCTTGAGCAGCAGTTGCGCGACGGCGTTGAGGAATACGCCGGTCAGCACAAGGGCGAGGCTGATCGCGCTCATTGGTCGCCGCTCTCGACGATCAGCGCGGCGAGCACGATCCGGCCTTCGCCGACGAGGATGTTGTAGGTGCGGCAGGCCGCGCCGGTATCCATGATTTCGAAACCCCGGCCGCATTCGATCAGCGGCCGCAGCAAGGCTGGCGCCGGAAAGCGCTGCCGGCGGCCGGTGCCGAGCAGCACGACATCGCAGGTAAAGGTGGCCAGTTGCGTCAGATGCTCCGTGGTCAGCGCGTCGAAGGCATCCGGCCCCCAGCGTTCGTCGAGATGATCGGGCAGCAGCAGCAGGCTGCGTGTCAGCACACGACCATTGACGGCGATACTGCCGGGGTCGTAGGCAGTGACAACATG
>Ga0172367_10009219_pt1 | contig 10867 bp, 7 predicted proteins | sample Lak10m_FD_114542 | JGI IMG/M metagenome (GOLD analysis project Ga0172367, IMG submission 114542) | Freshwater microbial communities from Kabuno Bay, South-Kivu, Congo - kab_022012_10m | ecosystem: Environmental > Aquatic > Freshwater > Lake | place: Democratic Republic of the Congo: South-Kivu...
AAGCCGCAACACATCCTGAATAAGCCTGTTTAGTTAAAATTCCATCGCACACGGGCAAAATTTCGGTTATAATTTCCTGTCGTTCTTTTGATTCAATCCCGAAATTGACCTACCTTTCAACCTTCAATCCAAATAATTTAAACATTGGTAACCGACTAAAAATTGAATAACGATATTTCGCTACTCCGTAGCTTCCATTGCCCTCGTGTATTGATCTGACTATAAATATGTCGCTGCTCTGCAGCTATTCCAAAAGCGACAGAGTCGCGACATCTTTGTAGAGAATTTTGTTGGACAAAGAAATCAAGCTCCGGCGGAGCGAAATATAAATGTAAGTATTACCAATATTGGGATATCCGGCAGATTCAAAATATTTTGTCGGTCACTAATGTAATTTAAACCTAAAATAAATCTGAATGAAACGAATTGTGAGTTCATTGCTAGCCATCCTTCTGCTGATGGCTTTTTCGGTCAATACGGTATTTGCCGAAGTTAAACTACCGTCCATTTTTTGCGACAACATGGTGCTGCAGCAACAAACCGATGCTGCCATCTGGGGTAAAGCTGCTAAAAATGCTTCGGTAAAGGTAACCACCTCGTGGAACGGTAAAAGTTACTCTGCTACCGCCTCTGCCGATGGAAAATGGAAAGTGAAAGTAGCCACTCCCAAAGCCGGCGGCCCATACGAAATTACCATTTCAGACGGCAAAGCGCTGAAACTGAAAAATGTGCTGATCGGCGAAGTTTGGGTTTGCTCCGGACAATCGAACATGGAAATGCCCATGAAAGGTTACCGCAACCAGCCTATCCTGGGCGGCGGCGAAGCGATTGCCGTATCGACCAATCCCAACATCCGGCTTTTCACGGTAAAAAAAGCCACCAGCCTCGAACCGCTCGACGATTTTACAGGCGAATGGAAAACCTGTATTCCTGAAAATGTAGCTGAATTCAGCGCTACCGCTTATTTCTTTGGCCGTATGCTGAATCAGGCGCTCGACGTGCCGATCGGTCTGATCAACACCAGCTGGGGCGGAACCCGCATCGAACCCTGGATTAGCGAAGCCGGTTGTAAAAACTTCGACTGGGTGAAACTTCCGGAGAAAAAACCGGTGGAAAACCTCTCGCAGCAAACACCAACGGTATTGTTCAATGCCATGATCAACCCCATTGTGGGTTACGGCATTAAAGGTGGCATCTGGTACCAGGGCGAATCGAACCGCAACGAACCGAAAGAATATCAAAAGCTGATGCCCGGATTGATCGAAAACTGGCGCTCGGTATGGGGAATCGGCGAATTTTCGTTCTATTTTGTGCAAATTGCTCCTTTCGACTACGGACCTTCGGGATTAAGCTCGGCTTACCTGCGCGAAGCACAGCTGAAAGCCTCGACTGCCATTCCGAATATTGGTATGGCTTGCATCATGGACGCCGCTGAAAAAGACTGCATTCATCCGGCCAACAAGGAAGCCGGAGGCAAACGCCTGGCCTATCTCGCATTGGCCCAAACCTATGGTATGAAAGGAATCCCCTGCCTGACTCCGGTCATCAAGGAAATGAAAATTGCCGAAGGAGTGGCTAAACTCACCTTCAACAATGCTCCTACCGGATTAACCTCTTACGGAAAAGAACTGTCGTGTTTTGAGGTGGCCGGAGCCAATAAACGTTTCTTCCCGGCCAAAGCTTTTATCACCAACGCCGGAGTTACTGTTTTCTCTCCTTCAGTAGCCGAACCGGTTGCTGTTCGCTATGCCTTTAAAGATTTCATCGTGGGCGACTTATTCAGCACCGAAGGCATTCCGGTATCTTCGTTCCGGACCGACGAATGGGAATAAAAATGCATGTTGCGGGTTGCGCGATACGAGCTGAACGGCTTTTATCGCTCAACCCGGCTTCAGCAAACAACAGAATAACCTTAACCCAAATAAACAATTGATTGATGGAGAACAAATTTTCGCGCCGTAAATTTTTAAGTACAGCCGCTGCCGCAACAGCAGTGGCCGCATTGCCCTTCAATTATGGCTTTAAAAGTTTTTCAGAAACGCTGGCCGCCGGAAAACCAAATTCGAAATTCGGTGGCGTGCAGATAGGTGCCATTACCTACAGCTGGCGCAGCATGCCGGGAACACCCAAAGATGTGATTAACTATTGTCTTCAGGCCGGAATCAGCAGTTTGGAACTGATGGGCAATGTAGCCGAAGATTACCTGGGATTGCCGCCCTCTCCTCCCCGTCCGGCGAAAGATGCCACGCAGGCACAAAAGGATGCCTACGCCAAAGCGGCTGCCGACGCTGCCGAAGCCCAGAAAAAGTGGAGGCTTTCGGTGTCGATGGATAAATACAGGGAACTCCGGAAGATGTTTAACGATGCCGGAATCAACATTCACATCGTTAAATTTTCGCCATCGAACTGGAGCGACGAAGAAATCGACTATGCTTTTAAAGCTGCCAAAGCGATGGGCGCCAAGGGTGTGACCAACGAAATTGGCGACGAAGCCTGTAAACGATTGGGGCCGTTCGCCGAAAAGCACCAGATGTTTGCCATTTTCCACAACCACGGGCAACCTGCCGAAGCCGGATTTTCATTCGACAAATTTCTGGAATATTCGCCAGCCAACATGCTGAATTTCGATGCGGGACATTACTGGGGCTACACCGGGAACCACCCGAATGAAATTATCAAGCGGCTGCATAACCGGATTTTCAGCATACACATGAAGGACAAAACCGATCCGAAATCGACACCAGCCAATACGAATCAATCGTGGGGCAAAGGCAATACGCCCATTTCGGATGTTTTGCTACTCCTGAAAAAAGAAAAGTGGCCGATTTATGTGGACATTGAGCTGGAATACGAAGTTCCGGCCGATTCGGATGCCGCCAAAGAAGTAGCCAGGTGCGTTGAATTCGCCAAAAATATTTTAAGCTAATCGCAAATGAATGATGAAAACCGGCACAAAAGCCGGTTTTTTTATGAGTTCAGTGCTTTTAACCGCGAAACCAGCAGGGTGATGCCTATTCCGAAAATGCCGATCACCGCAAACGAATAGCGTAGCCCAAAAGCCTCCGAAATATAGCCAATGAGCGGCGGCCCCATCAGAAAGCCCAGGAAACTAACGCTCGAAACCGTTGCCAGAGCAATACCCGCAGGAACTTTACTGTGCCGGCCCGCCGCGCTGTACACTGTGGGCACAATGCTCGAAACTCCCAGCCCCACCATCATAAAGGCAATGGTTGACGGAATCAGGTACGGAAAAATAACGGCGGTAAACAATCCGGTTGAAATCATTATCCCGCAAATTTGGAGCAACCTTTTTCGGCCAATTTTCGAAATAAAATAATCGGCCACAAAACGCCCGGTGGCCATCATAATCATAAACGAAGTGTAACCCAAAATAACCAGCGACGACGGCGCTTCGACCACATCTTTAAAATAAATACCGCTCCAGTCGAACATGGCTCCTTCGCTGGCCATGCTGCAAAATCCGATGATTCCGAGCTGAACCAGAATGCCATCGGGCTTGCTAAAAAATCTGCGTTTGGGTTCTGCAGTACTTGTTCCCGATTTTCCTGAAATCAAATGCGGGTAGTTGATCCAAACGATGGTCCACACCATCAGGATAATGGTTACAAAATGCCAGTACACCGGAACTTTCAGGTTGATCATGAGCAAGCCAATCAGCGCCCCGGTAAATCCGGCCAAACTCCAGCCTCCGTGAAACGATGCCATGATCGGGCGTCCGAACAAGCGCTCGGCAGCCACTCCCTGCGTGTTGATGGAGATATTGCAAAGATTTCCGGCCAGCCCGAACAAAAACAAGGCAATGGGCAGTTGCCAGCCTTGTGTAACCAGCCCCACGTTGCTCAAACAAATAGTATAAGCCGGAAGCGCAAAGGTGAGCACCTTACGGCTGCCAAAACGGGTAACCAGTTTCCCCGAAAACGGCATCATCAGGAATTGACCGACAGGTAAGGCAAACAGGATGCTTCCAAAAAGGGCATCATTCAGGTTGAGCGCCGTTTTAATATCGGGAATGCGGCTGGCCCACGAAGCGAAACACAGGCCCATGCTGAAATAAACCAGGGCTACGGCAATGCGGATTCGGGGTAAGTTCGGTTCGGTTGGTGTAGGATTCTGAACTGAAAGTGCTGTTTCTGTCATGCGTAACGGAACAATGAATAACAGACACAAAGGTATGAAAACGCTCCAACCTAGTGTTCTTTCTCCTGAAATTTGGGGATTCGTTAAGAAATTGAAAAATAAAAGGCCAAAAGATTTCCGGACAAAAGCCTTGCTAAGCCTGTTCTACAATCTGGATTTCGTCGGCGGTGAGGCCGTATAACTGGTAAACCATGCGATCAATTTCGCGGTCGGTCGATTCGATGGTCGCTTTCAGTTCGAGGGCTTTTTTCTGTTCCTGCAGGAAATAATCTTCCCATTCGGCTTCGTCCGAAAGCGATAACTTTACTTTCTTCTTGCGCAACCCGGCGACGAATTCGGCATACGAGATATCCGACAAGGGGGCATCCGCTACTATAGAGAACCGGCGCTGCACGCTGCGCTGGAATTTCGCGTTGAGCCGTTGCAGTTCGCCGGGGGCCCGGGTGCGGTTGGCGGCCAGTTGTGCCAGCTCGTCCGACTGCTCTTTGCTGGCTTGCGGAACCGGGAAATGCTCGAAATAAACTTTGCGTATTTCGCGTGTACCACCCTGCAACTCCGGACAATTGTACCAAATCCACAACTTGGCCAGCGACGAGTTGAAAACGGCTGTGAGGAACATCAGTGAAACCGAATCGTTGAGGGCGGTGAGAATAAAACTTTTGTCGTTGCTGAGCAAACCACTTTCGTCGTACATAAACGGGAACACCGAAGTCATGTTCGGATAAATGATTTTGGGTTTGACAAACTCCCCATAATAAGCAATGCTATCCTGAGTTTCAAACCATTTTCCTGATGTTTTTTTGCGCGCCCCACTTTCGCCGGTTTGTTTCAAGCGGTCGTGCCCAAATGAAAGTAAATGGGCTTTTATCGCCGGATAATCTTCAATATCCAGTTTCAGCGACGGAAACGTCCCAATCAAATACTCGAAACCAGTTATTTCATACGCACCAATGTCTCTTCCGCGCACCATTGGCTTGATCAGTTCGGCGCTCCGGGCATCGGCAGCAATCAACTTTTGGCGAGTTTCCTCGTCAATAAAAAAAGCATCGTTGAAACCTGTTTTTATTCCGTAGTTTATGCTTATTGGCAAATCCTTTAGTTCAATGCCGTTCAATTTCATTTGTTCCAGTTTACGGGCATCGTGCAGTGGCTGAATGCTCCATTCTGCTTCGCCAAATTTGGAGGCTTTATCCGAATAACTATTGCTTTTCACTTCGCTCAAAAAATCGCCGTGGTAGGTTTTTCGGTTCAGCGAAAGCACTTTTACCTCGTCGGCAGGTGTTATTTTTTGGGTCACAAAAATGCAAACGTAGGTGGTTGCTTCCTGGAAGAATTGGATGTCGCCAAAATTCAGGATTTGCCTCAGCCCTGTCTTCGACAAGAATTTCCGAAGTGGTTTTCCGTACTCCACCAACATCCATTTGTTGGGCATAATGAACGATTGAATCCCGCCAGGTTTCAGCAACTGATAGCCGCGCTCGGTGAAAATACAGTAGAGGTCGGCCCCTTTGTGGAACGATTCGTAACCACATGCCGACAGTTTTTCGCTCATTTCGCCCATCGTTTGCAGTTGCACATACGGCGGATTACCGATCACCACATCGAAACCGCCTTTGTATTCCGCGATGGGCCATGCCCCATCGCCGACAACGGAGCATGCTCCGTTGTCGGGAAGGCCGTGCTTCGCACGGTTGTTGCGTATATAAGCGATTGTATTGCGGAGTTGTTCGTCGGAAGTGATGAGTTTGCGACCGAACTTTTGTGTCCACAGGTGCGCCTGCGTGGCGCCACGGTATCCGTACCCGCCGGAATCGCCGTCGTCGTTCACCCACTCCATATCCGACTCTCCGATACTATAGTCCGACGCAGGAGCAGGCTCCTGCGCTGACGAGGGAGCATGCTCCCTCGTTCTGCCCATCGCGATATTCGCAGCCCGGGCCGACATCGACTTTATCTTCTGTACGATCTTCGGCAGTTCTTCTTCTTCGCATACCAGCAGCAGGTGCATGTGGTCGCCACAAATGTTGTAGGCCAGCACATTCAGGCCATCTTTCGCCACAATTTCGGCAATCGTTTGGGTCACTATCCGTTCTTCTTCAGGAGTGAGCCAAATTGGTTCGCCTGTCTTCACGTAATTGTCGAACATGCGCTGCGAGTAGCGCGAATTGTGCGTTGCTGTTGTAACGTGCCAGGCTTTATTTTCTTTCAGCCTGAAAACGTTGGGGAACTCTTTTTGCCAGTTAAACGCCTTTTCACCGGCTAGGGCGGGGTTGTCAATCAGCGAGTTTCCGCATTTAATGTTGTTGTTCAGCGAGGTGAGTTTTCGTCCACGCTGGGCGGTACGCAGCCACAGCGAGAGTTTGGCAATCTCCACACTCTCCTCGTTAATATCCACCCCGTAAATGTTTTGCTCCAGAATGTGGTTGCTGATGTCCTGAAAAACGATGCTGGCCCCAAACAACTGGGCGTACAGCTCGTCGATGTAGGTATGTTCTTCAATCAGAAATTCGAGCGCCTGGTTCAAAAAAGCACCGCTTCCGCAAGCCGGATCGCAAATGGTAATTTGCAGGAGCCAGTTGCGGTAAGTCTGTAAATTATCGGCCAGCTTTTTTATCGTTTCCTTTTTGCGGTTACGGCGTCCTTTGGCATACTCTTCGTCCACAATTTCGAGTTCGGCTTTCTTTTCGTCGCAAAGCTTGCCCAGGGTGTTGTCAACAATGTATTTGGTAATGTACTTGGGCGTATAAAACACGCCGTCTTTTTTACGTTTGGTTTTGCTTTTATCAAGTTCCTGTCCTTCGAGTTCGGCGGTAATGTTTTCAATTTCGGTGAGGCTGTTTTCAAAAATATGTCCCAGAATATTCACGTCAACCTCAGTCTCGAAATCGTATTTGGTCAGTTTCGACACATGCACGAAAAGCACCTCATCATCAATCACCACATGGTCGAGTACCTCGTCGGGCAAAAACAAGCCGCCATTGTAGGCAAAAATGTCGCCTTCCGCAGTTTTGCCTTTTTTCCCCGTGTTAATGTAGCCGAAATATTGGTTGAAAATTTTATACAGCGGTTTGTAGGCATCTTCCTCTTTCAGCACTTCCCAACGTTTCAGTATTTGCGCAATAGAGTTGGGCGGCAACAATCCGCTGTCTTCAGCAAAAAGAATAAACAGGTAACGATCGAGCAGTTTCTGGGTTTTCTTAAACAACAACAACCGATCAGCTTCGGGGCTGTTCTTCACCATATTTTTCCACAACTCGGTGCGAAAAGCTGAGTAATCTTTATACAACTGTTTGGTTACCTTTTCTTCTTCGAGCAGGCTGTCTTCCTTCACTTTCAGTGGCACACCCTTCAGTAGGTTTTCGACAGCGAGGCACAACCACAGCAGGTTAAACTCGGCTTCGGTGAGCGTAAACAAATTAAATTCGAGGTAATCAACCGAATGATGAATGAAAAACCGGAGTTTCTCAAAGTTTGAAGTAATTACATAAATACAACCCGGATGATTGTTTTTGTAATTAAACGCCTGAACATTTATTTTATCGAGGTCTTTCGTATCGGTTCCTTTCAGCTCGATAACCGCCAGCGCCTTGCCTCCCGTAAGAATAGCCCCGTCGGCTTTCTTTGCACCTTTTTCGTTTTTTAGTTCGGTGGTCAGGTTATAGTTCGGCGAAGGGTTCAACACATAGCCCAGCACATTAACAAATAACTCGCGCAAAAAGCCTTCCTGAAATTGTTCTTCTTTGGCTTCGCGAATGTTTTGCTGTATTTCGGGATTGTGAAAATAAGCGGTAAACTTCTGCCAGGCAGAGTGTATGGATTCATGATCCTGAGTTTGCTGGTATTTGTGGAGTACCGAGTTTTGAAAGAATTTCATTGCTGTAGAATTCTGTTTGATTGTTCTGGTCGTTAAAAAACAAGCGAAATATGCTTTAAAATCGGCCTTGTCGGAAACAACCAGACAGGCAGATACAAAAGACCTTATTTCAAACCAAATGTAAAAAAGAAACAGCTTCTCTCCTTCCTATTCAACAAAAAACTTGTACTTATAAATTTTTTGCTCCGGCCACAACAGTATAAAAATCTTCAGGATTGAGGTACTTCCCTGCCAATCTCATTAATTCTTCGGAAGTTACTGTGCGGAGTACATGTAAATAGTGGTCGTAAAACGAATAGTCCAGCCCAAAATCGTTGATCGCCTTGAAACTTCCGGCCAAAGCAAACGGGCCGTCGAAATCGCGCAAAAACTCGCCCAACAGGTAACTTTTCACGGTTTCCAGTTCATTTTCCGAAATCAGTTCGGTTTGCAACCGGCGCATTTCAGCGGCAATCTCGTTCAGCGTAGGTTCCAGGTATTCGTTGCCCACTTCAGTCGAAACAGCCATATAACTGGCGTGTTTCAGCGGCAAAACAAAACTGCCGATTCCGTAGGTATAACCTTTTTCTTCGCGTATATTAGTCATGAGCCGCGAGCCAAAATACCCACCCAAAATAGTTACCAGCACCGAAAGCGCCTGATAATCGGGATGCGATTTGGGCACCCAAAACCGCCCCACCCGAATGGCCGACTGCACACCATTTGCCTTTTCAACATGATGGTATTTTTCAGGAGAAGTCTGCACCTGAAATTCGGGCTGAAAGAGAGTTTCATTACTCCAGTCGTGGTCGCCAAAATGCCGGTCGAGCAGTTGAATTACATCGTTATTTACCATTCCTGAAACAATGATCCGGCAATTTCCTGAATGGTAGAATTTCCGGTAAAAATCGAGCAGCAATTCACGGTTAATCCGATCAAAATCTTCAATTCGGTTGGTAATCGCGTACGGATGCCCTCCACCAAATAAAACCTGGGTAAATTTCTTCTGGCAAATGGTGCGGACCTTTTCGTTTTCGAGCAAAAATTTTTGCTTGTTTTTGGCAATCAGCACCTCCAGTTCATGTTCCGGAAAAACCGAATGTTTGATCAAATCTTCGGTCACTTCCAAAATTTTTTCCAAATGTTTGCCGAGAGTAATCACATTGACAAAACCATAACTTTGTTCGGCCACCAATTGCAGATAAGCCCCGTAAAAGTCAAATTTTTCGGCAATCTCAGCGGCTGTAAAATGCTCGCTTCCTTCTTCAAGCATGGCATTGCAGGTACTCGAAATCAGATTGGCCGACTGAAACCAGGTTCCGGCCTCGAAAATAAAATCGAATTTCACCACATCCTGCGAACCCGCATTGACAAAATAGACAGGGATTCCGTTGCGGAGCAATCGTTTTTCGGCCTGAGCCATATCAATGTGGTCGATGGAGTTTACGGTGGGTTGTATGGTGCGATGGAGCATGGGCTTACTTTTTGGCAATGTAATTCAATACTGAACAATTTTCTATCCTGAAAAGCTGACGTGATACTTCCTGAATATCTTCCGGAGTAACTGCCTGATAGCTTTCCACCTGCGTGTTAATCAGCGCAGCATCCTGCAAAATTTCGTTGGTGGCCAGGTTCATGGCTTTGGTAAGGTAATTCATCTCGCCATACACAATGTTGGCTTCCATTTTATTTTTCACCTTTTCCAGTTCGTAGGCGGGTACCAGTTCGTGCTTCATCCGGTCGAGTTCCGCATCAATGGCTTTGCGTGCAGTTTCCAGCGAAATGCCATCGCTCGGTTTCCCCGCGACTACAAAAAGCCCCGGCTCATAATCTCCGGAAATGTAGGCATCCAGTTCGGTAAACAGCTTTTGTTTCTGAACGAGATTCTGGTACATGCGCGACGAGTTGCCGTTCGACAGCACATCCGAAATCAAATCGGTAGTGTAGTAGCGGGGATCGAGCCGTCCGGCCATATGGTATGCCATGTAAATCATATCGTTCGGAACATCGCGTTCAACGGTTTGCTCGCGCAGTTCAGTCTGCTCCGGCTCTGCTGGCAAATTGCGCGGTTTTACATTTCGGTTCGGAATCGGGCCAAACCACTTTTTGGCCAGTTTTACAATCTCCAGAAAATCCACATCACCGGTAACTACCAGCACCGCATTGTCGGGAGCATAATGAGTAAAGAAAAAGTCTTTCACCTGCTGCATCGTTGCTTTTTCGATGTGGCTGATTTCGCGTCCGATGGTGGGCCATTGGTACGGATGAACCTTGTAGGCCAACTGGCGCAAAAGTGGCCAAACATCGCCGTAAGGTTGATTGAGGTAACGCTGTTTAAACTCTTCTATCACCACATTTCGCTGCACTTCCAGACTTTGTTTCGAGAAAGCCAGTTCGAGCATTCGGTCAGATTCGAGCCAGAATCCTGTTTCGATGTTGTTTTTGGGCAAGGTTAGGTAATAATTCGTCAGATCGTTTGATGTAAACGCATTATTGTCGCCACCCGCTTTTTGCAGGGGTTCATCGTACGACGGAATATGCTTCGAACCGCCAAACATGAGGTGCTCAAACAAATGCGCAAAACCTGTGCGGTCGGGATGTTCGTCGCGTGAGCCCACATTGTAGCAACCATCAACGGCTACCATCGGCGTAGTTTTATCCTGATGGACAATTACCGTCAATCCGTTGGCTAATTTGGTACGTTCAAAGTGTATCATAAAAAAGTTTTGAAAATGAAACGATTTGAAGTTTTGAAAATGAAACGACCTGAAGATGAAATGATTTCTGCTTTTTTAATCTTCAAATTTTCAAATTCCCAAATTTTCACATTTTAAAATTGTCCAATCGTTCTTTGGC
>Ga0172367_10009220_pt1 | contig 10866 bp, 5 predicted proteins | sample Lak10m_FD_114542 | JGI IMG/M metagenome (GOLD analysis project Ga0172367, IMG submission 114542) | Freshwater microbial communities from Kabuno Bay, South-Kivu, Congo - kab_022012_10m | ecosystem: Environmental > Aquatic > Freshwater > Lake | place: Democratic Republic of the Congo: South-Kivu...
AATGCAAATTCAGTATTTGAATACGGTAACTCCAGTGGAACTGAAAAATTTGCTGCACAATTGCAATTGGCGGTTATTTTGGCGGGGAATCACAATTTGGATGCTTCGGTTTTACGCATGCACTCCTTGAAAAAAGCCTTGTTCATCGACAACCTGCTCTTGCATGACATCAAAAATAGGGCTTTCCAGGATTGGCATGAATGGGGGCGATTTTTAAACATGACAACGCGCAATATTGCTAATACACCCATCATTGATTTGGCTAATCATGCAGAACAAGAGCCTGCTGCATTGAAGATATTGTTGGTGGATGATGACCGAATTCAATTGCATTTTTTACAGACATTTCTGGTCAAGCAGGGGTATCAGGTAAGTCTGGCGGAGAACGCTGAGCAGGCTCTGAAACTTTTGTTGATGAATAAACCGGACATTATCGTATGTGATTTTAAAATGGCGCCTATTGATGGCATGAAGTTCTGCCAGATGGTTAAAAAACACCCGAGTACGCAATCGGTTTATTTCATACTGATTACCGCAGATCATGACGAGAGCGTCATGTCCAGTGCCTTTGACAATGGTGCCAATGATTTCATTCTCAAGCCATTGAAGGGTGCCGAAATTGCAGCCAGAATTCGCGGTGCCCAGATATCCATCAACATGCAAAGGCATTTTTTTCTGGAGCGAGAGATGCTGCGCCGTCAGGCCTACGATTTGGCCTCAGCCAACCGGCACCAACGCAAGTTGGCGTTAACCGATCATTTAACCAATTTGCCTAACCGTCGTTACGCGACCAATCGCCTGGATGAACAATGGTCGATATTCATCAGACATCAAAGATGCTTTGCGCTGTCCATCCTGGATTTGGATCATTTCAAAACAATCAACGATCAATTCGGACATGCCGTTGGTGATCAGGTATTGATGCATTTTGCGGAGGTTCTACGTAATTCCATCCGTACTTGCGATTTAGCTTGTCGCATGGGGGGTGAGGAGTTTTTAGTGATCACTCCGGATGCCGATGAAGACAGTATTTACGGTTTGATTGAGCGGATCCGGCTGGAAGTTGAACTGAATCAACCCGAACACCTGAGGCTTTTGAGTCAAGTCACCGTGAGTATCGGTGCGGCTCTTGCCGATCAGGGGCTGGGCAGGACAGGTTGGCAAAATACCCTTGAACGTGCGGACGAGGCCTTATATCAGGCCAAGGCGGCAGGGAGAAACACTGTCAGAATCCATGGTCAGCCAAGGCAAGCAGAGTGAGGCCGGGCCACTATTCAGCTCAATCCTAAAGAATCATCAGCGTCAAATTCAGTTCGAAAATGCCAGGCCAGATTAGTTCTTTGTCAGATTAGAAGTAAGTCCGTTATGCCCACAGGGAAGCGGGCATCTGGCCAGGGAAGGTGAGCTTCGAACCATCCCTGGAGTCTGGATTCTGGCAATCCATGCCGGAATGACGGTCTTCGGTAAGGCGTAGTTTTCAGGACGACAGACAAAAAAAACAATCTTTTTCTGACATGACCCAGATTAATGGTGGAGTGAACGACTCCACACCAGCCATTCTTTGAGCTTCAAGTAGAGCGTTTCTAATCGAATGGGCTTTGCCATGTGATCATTCATCCCCGCCTGAAGACACTCGATTTTGTCTTCGACAAACGCGTTTGCGGTAGTTGCCAGAATGGGAACAGATGAATAGCCTTCAAGTTTTCTGATTGATTTGGTGGCTTCCAAGCCGCCCATGACTGGCATCTGTACGTCCATCATGATCAGATCGTATTTGAAAAGTTGGGCTTTTTCGACCGCCTCTTGCCCGTTACAGGCAAAATCAAATTTAAGACCAGTGTCCTCAAGCAAATTTTCTATCACGACCTGATTAATCTCATCATCTTCGGCTATAAGAAGATGACAACCATTGAAGTGCGTTTGTAATATTTCCAATGAATCCGTTGATTCGGAAACACTACTGGAATTCAAACTGATTGCTGAGATTTTCTTGAGTCTGGCCGTAAACCAAAACAGACTACCTACTCCGATTTTCGAATCAACACCGACGGAACCGTGCATCATATTGGCGAGTTGACGATTGATAGCCAGACCTAGTCCAGTACCACCGTATTTTCGGGTTATGCTGCTATCGGTCTGCTCAAATTGCTTGAAAAGCAGGTCTTTGTTTTCGGCACTGATGCCTATACCTGTATCCTTCACTCCGAAGTAAATCAGGACACTGTCTTCAAATTCCTCCTGAACAGAAACTGTGAGTGTCAATTTGCCGTTTTCGGTGAACTTGACAGCATTGTTCAGGTAATTGACAAGAATCTGCCGAATACGTGTGGGATCTCCTAATAACTTGTAGGGTAAGAGCTCAACGTCCTTGGATAGCCTCAGTTTTTTTGAAGCAATTTGATGCGTTAGAAGTTTCAAGGTGTCATCAATCAGTTCAGATAAATCAAACTCGATCTTTTCCAGTTCAAAGTGGCCCGCTTCAATCTTGGAGAAATCCAGAATGTTATTGATTATTTCCAGCAAATGATTGGAAGAGTGCAGAATTTTATCCAGGTTGTTTTTTTGGTCATCCGTTAGGCTGTAGTTTTTTTTGATCAGCATTTCGGTAAGCCCAATGATCGCATTCATCGGTGTGCGAATTTCATGGGACATGTTGGCTAGAAACACGCTCTTAGTGCGGTTGCTAGCCTCGGCAAGTTCTTTGGCTTGCAAAAGCTCTTGGGTTCGAGTGAGCACCAAGTTTTCAAGTTCGGTTTGTTGACGTAATAGCTGTTGTTCGGCAAGCATGCGATCCTGAATTTCCATATCTAGTAAAGCCTTTTTTGCCAATCCATCAGTCAGTGCTTCTGAAAGATTAATCACGGCATTAATTTCATGTATATCCCAGTGTTCTGAGCGATCCTGCCAGATTTGCCGCCAGATTTCGAATGATTTACGGGGCGTTAAACGAAAATCACCCGCATCATTCCTAACCAAACCCTCAGAGTAATTTCCCGCCCATTGAATGGTTTTGTCCCTGGACTTTCTGAGCCAGATAATAGATTCAGCCATGTTGGCGCAGGGGGCGGTCGAAAGGACACCGGCGATTGATTCACCATATTGGTCCCAACCCGGAATGGCCTTGGCCAATTGTTCGACACATACGAAAGATGGCGCTGTTTGAGCACCTAACCATTCGAACAATGTTTGCAATGCGGTGTCTCCGGGCATTTCTCCATGGAAAAAACGTTTACCACCGATACTGATAATGACGCCGCAGGAGTGGATTAATGAATTAAGCTCAGTCAGAGTATTTTGGACAACACAATCATAAGATTCTGTCGGTAATGTTTTCAACAACTTGGCGCAAATTTCGTATTGTTTCGCATATAAACTATGAGCTGTTAAATGCTGGTATGCACTCAGCCGGTCTGAAATGAGCCCATGGAGGTAGAGCACAACTTGCCGCATCGCGACAGACAATCCTTTGGGCGTTTTGTGGTGGCATGCAATCAAACCCCACAATCGACCGTTTTGTTTCAAGGATATGGACAGAGATGACTGAACGCCCAGATTTCGCAGATATTCCATATGGATGGGCGACAGGCTGCGTACCGCTGAGTTGCTCATATCCAGTGGCTGCCCGGTCAGAGGATTAATGGCAGGAACAATTTTGCTGGGTATGGCATCAATGTCTACGATGCCTCTTATTGGATTTGCCAGGTAAAGACGACGGGCTTGTTCCGGTATATCGGCTGCAGGGAAATGCAGCCCAAGGAAGGAGTCTATGTTTTGGTCACGTGCTTCCGCTATGACTTCACCGTTCCAATCAGGATCAAATTGATAAACCATGACCCGATCAAATCCTGTTAGCTTGCGTACAATGTCAGGGACTATCTGGATGAAATCATCAAACTCTAAAGATGGTCCGGCAAATATACTGTCATCATTGATCTCGTTGATCTGAATGTGTTGAATCAATTCCGAAAAACTCAATTGTTCCAACTCTATAACAACCGATTCGGAAGAGCGGTATGCATGAAGCAATAGGACTTCATTGGGTGACTGCAATGACGGTAGATAGTCAAATACTGTTGGTTGCATTTGAGTTTTTTCGATCACCTGATCAAGCTTTTTCACCACTTCACTGGCTAGGCAGTCAGCCAAGTTGGCGCCAAGAAAACATTCTGGCCCCACATTTAAAAATTCGCTGATATTTTCCGTGACTTGCAGGATTGTGAAAGGTTGAGACTCACTAATGACGAGCAAACCCGCATGCGGTTGAATACTGGGTATCAGGTGTATTGCTTCACTTGCACATTCACGCAATGCGCGTTCAAAATCTGAAACACTAGGCTGTTGGTTTAAATTTTCAGTTTCTAGTGAGCTCATGATTGTCCTAGATAAATAATAAGTTGAATGCTGAAGAAACTGCATTGCAAAATGACAATATTACGTTGACAGGATGTTAATGCATAGTTCTTTTTTCACAAACCAGATAGCTTAGCGATATTGAAATCGGGAGTGAAATGGAATGCCGTTTGGCGTGCTTTTAAAAACAACCGATAAAACAAATTTGCTATTATTATAATTTTTATTTGTCAATATCTGTATGCTTGAAAAAGGTAGTTGGTTTCTTAAACTATTCGCCATTTTAGGCTGTGCTTTACTATTATCTGGTAAAGCCGAAGCGATTATCGGCTGCTCGCCCTATATCGGGAAAGTCAAAATCAACGAAGTCCGCATTTCTGTTAGCGGTTCATCCTCTACCAGTAATCGAATCGAACTCTATAACCTCGATAACATATCCCCTTCTATCTGGCAAAAATGGCAATTGGTAGTCTATTACCAGCGCTCTGGCAGAACAGCCAGTAAAAAGGGCGGTTACTATCTATCAACAGGCTTTACGGCTAATGGGCAGTTTATCTACAACAATAACAAATCGATTTACCTGGTTAACCGAACCAGTCGATTTATCGACATTGCACTCGTCGACCAAAACGGCAACTTCATTGATTACGTGGCTTTGGAAAATAAAATCCAAACCGCGCCAAGCTGCATGGGCACGCCCAAGGTAGTCGATGTCACTGCATCGGGTTCACAAGGCGATGCTGCACGAAATCCAGATGGCGGTAATTGGCCCACTGCCGTGAACAACAGCACATTGAACACCATAGGCCGAACCAATGTCTGTACCAGCTCAGGCAGTGATTTATTCGTCAGTAATACGGCCGACAATGCTGCCCTGGTTGTTAATCCTTTGGTGGGTGTGACACCGGTTACGTATACCATCGACGTACGTAATGTCAGCTGTTCTCAATCCATCTCCAATATAACCCTCACTGATACCAATATTTCGACCAACAATTTTTCCAATCTGTCCTATACCAAAACTCAAGGTTCTTACACCCAGGATACTAATTCGCTTTTTTGGAATGTGGGTAGTATCAATCCTGGTGGTAGCGCCACGCTGACAATCACAGGCACACCTAAAAACGTAGGCACTCTGACGACGACTGCATCGATTTCATCCCCAACCAGCGGCTTGGTAAACACCGGCGATGATAGCGATAGCGAAACAGTGACGGTCAGAGACTATAATTATGTCGGTTTTGAACTGGATAGCGACCAAATTACTGAAGGCACCGATAGCACTTATTCTGCAGTGATTGGCTCGATGGTCGTTGCTTCTAAGCCTATCACCGTCAACTACACCCTCTCCGGCACCTCGAATAGCGGCGATACCAGTCTTTCCAACACAGGCTCAGTGACCATTAATCCTACGGATGCGACTTCTCCCAATGAAATTAGTATCGATTTCACTGTCAAAAATGACGCCATTTACGAACCACCCAAAACAATTGTTTTGACCATCACCAGCATTAGCAGTGCTGATGCAGCTGTAAAATTGGACTCGCTCGCCAGCAGCATGACCATCACACTCAAGGATGACGATAGTCCCAGCTTGATCGCGGAATACCAGATGGATGAAATAAGTTGGTCCGGCGTAAATGGTGAAGTAACCGATAGCTCGGGTTATGCTTTTGATGGCACAGCCTCAGGTAGCACAGGAAGGCCTACGACTCAATGGTTGGATCCCGCCAAGAACAGCAATCCGGGAACCTGCGCCTATGGTACTTTTGCCGGAGGCACTAGCCAGCAATCAGTGGATATAGGCGCAGTTGATTTAGGGTTGAGCGGTATGGCGGGCGTTTCAGTTTCAGCTTGGGTGCGCTGGACGATTAATCCAGCCAACGGTAACGCTTATGCCAATATCGTGAGTAACAATGCCGTAACGGCCAGTAATGTTGGGCAATTCTGGTTACAACACAACGCCAGTAATAGCAAATTCGAATTTGCGGTTAAAACCAATACAAGCCAGAACTATGTTGGGTCGAACACGTCGCCCGTAATGGATCAGTGGTATCACTTGGTAGGAGTTTTTAATGGTAGTCAATTGGCCCTGTATGTTAATGGCACCCTTGAAAACACCGTATCTTTAACCGGTACGGTTGCGGCCTATAACAACTTCCCGCTAAGCATCGGACGCTGGGGATACAACAGCCAAAATTATCGGGCTTTCCAGGGCAACATCGACGAAGTCAAAATTTATAATGGCCCGATTACAGCGTCACAAGTTGCCGATATTTATAATGAAGCCCATGGCTGTCCAGTCTATAGCAACGGTAATACGCCCAGTGAATTCAATTGTGTTGAGGTCGGTTCGTTGCCTGGCGGTAATCTTTACACCAAACTAGCCAACACGGTTTTTAATTTAGATGTAGTGGCAGTTAAGGCGGATGGCGCTATCGAAGCGGGTTATGTCAACTCTGCCGATAAACAACTGACAGTAGAACTGGTGGAAGGCAGCGGGAATACAGCTTGCGAAAACCGCGCCTCATTAGGATCAGCACTGAACCAAACCCTGACATTTGCTGTAGGCAACTTGGGCCGTAAAAGTTTAACCGTGGGTCCGGTTAATGACGCCTATCCCAATGTGCGTTGTCGGCTAACCGATGCCAATCAAAGCCCAAGCATCGTCCGTTGTTCATCGGATAGTTTTGCCATCCGCCCTAGCGAATTGAGCCTATCCACAACAGCCTCGGCAGATGTCAGCGGCCAAAGTGCCAGTGCAACGCCAGCCATTAAAACCCATGCAGCATTCCAAATCACAGCCACCAGCGATAGCCTGGGATACAACGGCACACCCAAATTGGATGCCAGCAAATTGACAGCGCATAGCGGTGCGGCGCAAACCGGTTTGCTATCTGGGAGTTTCAGTAACGCCGATCCGGGCACCGGTATCGCCACGGGCAATAATTTCAACTATTCGGAAGTAGGTTATTTTGCACTAGCACCTCAGGGTGTTTATGACGACAATTTTGCCAGCATTGACAGTGCTAACGGCGATTGCACCGCCGATTTCTCCAATCAAAGCATGAACGGCAAAATTGGCTGTAAATTTGGCAACTTGGCGCAAACCAGCTATTTCGGTCGTTTCATACCTGACCATCTGTTCACGGAAGTGTTGAGCGATGGTGTGTTTGCCCATAGTTGTTCTACTTTTAGCTATACCGGACAAACCTTGCGTTACGCTAACGCCAATCATCCTATGCTGGATGTTTATGCTTACAACGCCGCCAGCCCTGCAGCCATCACTAAAAATTACCAAGGCAAATTTGCCCGCTTGCAGGCTGCTCAGTTCAATTGGCTGGTCCCAACAACTGATGCTGTGCAAAAGGGTAAAGACAATATCCACTTGTTGAATGTAACCAGCATCATGGCAACACCCTCGCTGAGGGATAACGGCAACGGTAACTTGACATTGATACTGGGAGACGACCAATTTAGCTATCAACGTGAAAACAACGCGATGATTGCGCCTTTCAATAACAATCTGGCCATTACCGTTGATCGAGTGACGGATAGCGATGGCGTCACAGCCAGCACGTTGCCCATGGCCTTACAGCCTCATGGGGAGAATATCAGATACGGACGTGTCATCTTAATGAACGCCTTTGGTTCGGAACTGCTTGATTTGAAAATGCCCATGGCAGCCGAATATTTTGACGGTAAAAATTTCGTTACCAACCTTGACGACCATTGTTCCGCAGCCACGGTGACTTTAACAGATGCAGCGGTCGGTGATCTGATTACAGTAACGGATAGTTGTGTTTGGGATAGCGGCAATCTTAGTGGGATTTACAAATGCCCAGGGGTATCCCCTATAGGTAAAAGTTTCTTGGCCGGAACCGGTTTGATTTTGGGTGATTTTAATTTGAATCTTAAATCGCCCACTAAGACTGGCTCGCTCAATGTAACCGCTACAGTGAGTGACTGGCTGAAGTTTAACTGGCAAGGTTCGGGTGATACCAACCCTTCAGCCACAGCCACGTTTGGTGTCTACAAAGGCAATAATCAGGTAATTTATTTTAGAGAAGTCTACTAATTCTTTGTCAGCTTAGGATATCGCTAAAAACAACTTCCCTGAATTCCTAAGGGCAGATCGACGATAATAAATGTTTTTGGAACACAAGATAAAAAGCAAGTGATCGGTTACGACCCAGCCATTGAAATCAAAATGAAGCGACTGTTTACAACCCTGTCTGAAAAAGATAAGCGTCGATACGCCGGCATAGAAGCAACGAAACTGGGTCATGGTGGTATCGATTATATTTCGAAGCTATTTGAATTGACCCCAAAACGATCCGGCGGGGATTGCAGGAATTAGACTTGGCCGATGAGCTATCATCGGAGCGGGTCCGAAAAAAAAGGCGGGGGTCGGAAATCGGCGATTGAACAGCGCCCTCAACTATTAGTTAATTTTCTGGCACTTCTAGCGGAATTCACCGCTGGCGATTCCATGCGGGAAGGCGTGTTATGGACCAATCTATCGCGCTGTGAAATCAGCCGCCGATTACGGGAGATGGGCACGCCGGCCAGTCGACGCACGGTCCGCAAACTTTTGAAAAAACACGGACTGGGTCAACGCAAAGCGTGCAAGAAAAAATCCATGGGCGCTCATCCCAATCGCAATGCTCAATTCGAAAATATTGCTCGCCTCAAAGCGGAATACTCGGCTGCGGGAGATCCTGTAATCAGCATCGACACCAAAAAGAAGGAATTGATAGGCGACTTTGCCCGTGAAGGTCATACCCATACGCAAGCCACCATCGAAACCTTGGATCACGATTTCCCCAGTGCCGGTCAAGGCAAACTCATTCCGCATGGTATCTATGATATTGCTCGGAATGAAGGCTCAATTCACCTGAATACCAGCCACGACACCAGTGAATTATGCTGCGATAGCATCGCACTATGGTGGCGACAGCATGGCTATCGTCACTATCCCAATGCGTTGCGGTTATTAATCCTGTGTGATGGCGGTGGCAGCAATGCGGCTAATCGGCATGTGTTCAAAGAAGCGTTGCAGAACCTGGCCAAATTATTGGGACTGGAAATCCGTATCGCACACTATCCACCGTATTGCTCGAAGCATAATCCGATTGAGCATCGATTGTTTCCTCACATTACCCGTGCCTGTCAGGGCGTGGTGTTTTATACGGTCGAGATTGCCAAGCAATTTATGGAAAAGGCTAAGACCACCACCGGATTAAAAGTCACTGTCGACATTTTGGCTGGTATCTATGAAACCGGCAAGAAATGCTCCGCCAGTTTCATTGAAAACATGCGGATCGCGTTCAATGATTTCCTGCCTCGCTGGAATTACCGTGCCCTGCCTCAAGACGGATAATTTCGGGAAGTTATTTTTGACGGAATCCTTAGCGAACTTTCGCTACAACTCACTCGTTTCAGTTTTAGAAGATATGGCTATAATATTGGCCATTATATTGCCGAGGACTCGATTATGAGAACAAGCACCATCGCTGAAGCAAAAAACAACTTGTCGCAGTTGATTCACCAACTTGAAACTGGAGAAGCCATCCATCTCACTCGCCATGGCAAACCTGTTGCAGTGTTAATTTCTGAACATCAGTATCAACGCGTTATCGGAGCTAATAACAGTCTGAACTCAGCCATTTTGAATTGGCGCAGTCAACTCAATCTGAACGACGACATCGGATTTAACGACAAGGAACTCCAAACCATTCGTAAAGAATCAAGCTCGGGTCGTGAGTTTGCATGGGAAGAATAGTTTATCTGTTAGACACCAATATTCTGTCTGAACCTGCTAAGAAAAATCCCGACAGTCATGTGATGCAACGGTTTGAACAGCATGATGGCCAATTTGCCACCACGGCAATAGTTTGGCATGAACTTAATTACGGCTGTGCCTCGCTACCTGACTCAAAAAGAAAATCAGAGTTACAGTCTTATTTAGCTACACTGTCCAATAACGGTTTACTAATTCTGCCTTACGATCACGCTGCTGCGGAGTGGTTCGCTCAACAAAGAGCTGCTTTAAAAGCTTGCGGCAAAACCGCTTCATACGTTGATGGGGAAATTGCCGCTGTTGCAGCGGTGAACAATTTGACTTTAGTGACGCGCAATAAGGATGACTTTCAATTTTTTGAAGGCTTGGCTTTAGATAATTGGTTTGAAAAATCGTAATTATTCAGCGTAGGTTAGGTGCTAGCCGTAACCCAACAAGACTGCTATGCCAGTTCCGATGACTTTGATTGTTGGGTTACGCTCTGTCGAGCTAACCCAACCTACAGTATTTCGACTACCTCCCACTTGACCCGTCATCCAAGCTAGAGCGATAACTTTGCCTGATCAATCCCGGTATCAGTCGCTTGCAGTCCGTCAGAACGCTTTGAGTGGCAACAATTTTTTTGCGCTTCTTCCGCCCGAACCTACCGCCGGTAAGGTGGTTTTACTATCGGTGGCCTCAGCACGATTCGTGGTGGACGGTGCGACCGAAAT
>Ga0172367_10009221_pt1 | contig 10865 bp, 9 predicted proteins | sample Lak10m_FD_114542 | JGI IMG/M metagenome (GOLD analysis project Ga0172367, IMG submission 114542) | Freshwater microbial communities from Kabuno Bay, South-Kivu, Congo - kab_022012_10m | ecosystem: Environmental > Aquatic > Freshwater > Lake | place: Democratic Republic of the Congo: South-Kivu...
GTTTGATATTTTGGTTTTGAGATACCATTTTGGAAAATAGATTAGGCATAATACCAATTCTCATAGTATCTATTGAATAACCATAAACAGAACCTAAACGTAATATAATATAATCTTTATTTGAAGATCTAATATCTTTTTCATTTTGAACTTTGCTTGTAGAATAAGTTAAAACAGGACAAACAGGTTCATTTTCAGTAATATTGTGTTTTGTTTCTTCAAATCCTTCATACACAACATGGGTTGAAGGAAATATTAATTTACAATGAGGAGGAGTAAAATTTAAAATGTTATTAGTTCCCTCAACAGCTGTTTCAATAATATTTTTATCTTGTTCACTATTAGATTCAGTTTTAACATAAGCTACATCTGTAACTCCTGCTAAGTGGTGGACAACATTAGCATCTGCTAATATTTCTTTCATTTTATCTTTATCAAGAATAGATGCCTGGATGAATTCAAAACCCCAATCTCGTAATTGTTTTACTCTTTCTGATATAAATCTATTATCTGTAACTATAATATTTTTAAAACGAGTTTCTCCTGAATAGAGTTTACATAATTCACTACCAATATAACCTAAACCTCCTGTAATAACTATTTTTTCTTTCATGTGTATTTTTATAAAACCTAATATATTAAAAACTATTTAATTATCCAAATTAAAAATAAGTTATTGTATTATCGTCATTATTTTTATTTAAAGTTTGTTTAATTAATTCTTTAGTTTCATTAACTTTAAGATTTAATTCATTATCTGCTATACTAAGTCCTGTTTGTTCTTTAATTTGTTCTAAATTATTTTTTATTTTATTTAAATAATCTACTAATTCAGGATCTAAATTTGCTTGTTTTGCTTCATTTTCATCAATAATTCCATCATTATTAATATCAGCCTGTTTAAATACTTGATCAATTTCCTCAGCTTCAACAACACCATCACCATCTAAATCTAAGTTAATTGATTCAGGATCTGGTTCTTCATAATAAAATTTTCCTGTTTTAGGATCAACCATTACCGGTACACCTTCTTGTTTTAGTTCTTCTTCTTTAATTATTGGAGAAGGATTACCATATTCATCCCATTCTAAAGTTTCATCAACTAAAGGAGCATCTAACCACTCTTTATCCTCTTCAGTTAATTCATGTTTAGGATCTTTACGGATTTGAGCAAAAGCAAAGTTAGCAGCAATTACCAAAGATACAGCTAGTGGGTCAAATACAAAAATAATAACAAGTAAGAACCAGTTAATAATTTTATCCATTGGTTGACCAGTTAAATTAGAAATGTATTTAAGAGGTCCTAATTCACTAGTTGCTTCACTGTTTACCTTAATTTCTAATATTTGATTTTCTAAACTAAAAATGGAATCATTTATAATATCAATTTTACCTGATAATTTTTCATCTGATTTTGATGCTGATTCAATATTACGAATAGCTGCGTTGTTTGTTCTTACTACTAAATTGCCATTTCTATCAGTATATTGAGTTGTTGAACCTTTAGATAAAGTTCCTCTTAAAGTAGCAAGTGATTGTTTTTCTTGTAGAATATTATTTCTACTATCTTCATATAGTTTCTTTTTACTTTCTAAAGCAGCAATTTGTTTATTAACAATTTCTGATTTGGTTGCTGTTTCTTGGTAAGCAGCAGATAAGAAACCATAGATACCAGCTGATGTAATTAATACTAATACACAAGCTGCTATAGTAAGATATGTTCTTAGGACTTTATTTAATTTTTCCCAATATTGATACAATAAAGAAGCAATCACCAATTTAGCTACTTCTAATGAAGAAGCCATTATCAATACAGCAAAACTAGCTCCAGCAAATAACATACTGAGGCCAGTCACTGAATAGAATGCGGCAGAAGCCGATACTGACAGGGCGGAGAGTGCTATTATTAATGGTAATAAGTACTTTTTCATAGTTATAAATATTTATTTTTTATATATAAATTTGTATCCTCTTATTTGGGTAATAGGAATACCACTTCGATTTACAAAATTATTTAAAACATTCCATATGGCTTGTTTTTTTACTCCTATAAAATCAGCAGCTTTTTGTTGATTAGGAAATTCTTGGATAAAATTATTTTTTAAATCATACATTAAAATAGGACAACGAGGAGCATTTTTTACTTTTTCTTTAAATTCTTCTGTATGTTGCCATTTTTTTCTATTAACACCAAAGTCATCTGGTTTGGGTTTGCTATTTGCTTCACTTATTTTACGTTTAGATTCTTCTGTATGGGAATTACATCCACTACCACCACCATTTGAATTTAGACCATTATAAAATGTATCTAACTTTTTAATCCAATAACGTTCTCGTTTACGAAGAAAAGCATCACCCTGACTTCGGTTTAGAGAAGAAATATCAACTTCTTCTATTATTTCAAATTGATGAGAATCCCCACCATATTTGGTAAGGGATTCTTTCAATTTATAATTTGCTTTATGTTGAGCATTCTTGTGACTTTCCCAACGTGTTTCTATTTTTTTAGAATAACCAATATACATTTTTCCTTCAGGATTTGTAATTTTATAAATTCCTACCATAATATTTTTTATTATAAATATATGGAAAGAATTCAAAGCGCCATTACCCATCACAAGAAATACAATTTACAGTACGTGAACCTAAATCACCTTTAATTACTGAATCAGTACGTAGATAATATAATGTTTTTACTCCTAATTTCCAAGCTTCCATATGTACCTGGTTAATCCATCTTGGGGAATCTTTAGGATCAAAAGCAAGATTTAAAGATTGTGTTTGATCAATATAACGTTGACGAATGGCTGCTTGTTGTACTAATGCTAACTGGTTAACTTCAGGAAATGTCAAAAACACTTCTTTTTCATCTTCAGTTAAAATATCGTGTGATAAATTTTGTACTGAACCATTATCTGCTAAGATTTGATCCCAAACTTTACTATTATTTTTACTTTTAGATTCTAATAATTTTTCTAATTCAGGGTTTTTAACAATAAATGTTCCTTTAGCACCATTAAATACATAAACATTTGCTGGTTGGGGTTCAATACCTGCTGAACAAGCATTAATACGTGAATTTGATACTGTGGGAGCAATAGCTAACAAGTGAGTATTTCTCATACCAGTACCTTTACACCAAGTAGGTTCACCATATTCTACTGCTAGTTTACGAGATGCTGCTTCAGCTTTTAATTTAATATCACTAAAGATTGTATGTGTCCAAGCTGTTGATGCTATAGAGTTAAATGGTAAATTTTTTTGTTGTAAAAAAGTATGCCAACCCATTACACCTAAACCAAGTGCACGACCTTTTTTAGCATGTCTATGAGAACGAATCATTGAATCCTTACCATTTGTTTTAACAACAAATTCTTCCATTACACCATCAAGAAAATAGATTGCAGTTTCAACTACATCTGTATCTTTCCATTCATCGTACTTGGCTAAATTAAGTGAACTTAAACAACAAATAAATGAATGTTCCTCATCTGTGTGTAGTGTAATTTCTGTACAAATGTTAGTCATAGAAACATCTAAATTGTGCATTCTATATGCTAAAGGATTATCTTTATTAACATTATCCTTAAACATAATATATGGTTCTCCTGTCTCTACGCGCGATTTAAGAATTTCTAACCACAATGCCATAGCTTCGCTATCACGGTCATTTAAACGCTTCATAAACATATCATCAACAACTACACATTGGTGTAGATTAAGACATTGACGGTTAGGATCACCTTTAGGTCTACGAATTTGCAAAAATTCTTTAATATCAATATGATTAATATCTAAATTAACAGATGCAGCTCCTCTACGTACTGAACCTTGATTAGTTGCAATAATAGTTGAGTCATAAATTTTAGCCCAAGGAACTACTCCTTCGGATTTTCCATTTCCGGTAATATTTGATCCTCTACCTCTAATTCTTGAAAGGGAGATTCCAACTCCACCTCCGTAAGAGGTAAGTCGCATAAGTTCAGCGTTTGTAAGGCCAATACCTCTGATTGAATCTGGAGTATCGATGCCAAAGCAGCTGATCGGTAACCCGCGGTCTGTCCCTGTGTTTGAGAGTACAGGGCTAGCCAATCCAATCCAGCCATTCCAAATGTATTTAAAAAATTTATTTTCTAAGTCAGGGCGATTTAAACGCATTGCCACAGCGTGTGCTACTCTTCGGTAAGCTTTTTTTGGTGTTTCACCTGGTAGTAAATAACCTTTAGAAATGGTACTTAATGCTACTTCGTCAAAATATTCGGGATAGTCTTTACCACGCTCCCATTGTGTATAATCTATTGTTAAATTATTATCCATTTTAAAAAATTAATTCAGCATCCCACTCCATATGACCTTTACTATAATTTGTTACTCTGTTTGCAAAGAAATCAGTATGTTGTTTTCCAGCAGACAAATGATCAAACCATTTCATTCTTTCAACTGCGGTCATATCTACATTTGAAATAATAGGTTTGTATCCTAAATCACCTAATTTGGTATTTACTCTATTTTTAATAAAGTGTTCTAAATCATATCTTGAACAACTTTCTAAATCACCTAACTTATATACCTTATTGATAAAATCAAGCTCAAGTTTAAGAGAAAGTAATGCTGCTTCATTAATAGCAGCTTCAAGTTCTTGAGTTTTGAGTTTAGGATTTTCTTTAACTAATGTTCTAAATAACCAACAACCTGCTTCTGAGTGCATTGATTCGTCTCTAATAGACCATTCAACAATTTGTCCTACACCTTTAAGTTTATTGCTCATTTTAAAACTTAACAATACAGCAAATGATGAAAATAAATTTACACCTTCAGTAAATGCTGAAAATATGGCTAATGATTTTGCTACTTCATGCCAATTAATTTCGTCACCAAAACTGTCTCTAATATCCATCAAGTTTTGAATTTTAGCCATTGTAGTTTCATCTTCTAAAAATTCATCAAAATTATCAAGACCAAGTGTTTCATTCAACAATGAATAAGCTTCAGCGTGAATAGTTTCAAAAGCACCAAAAGTAGTTGCCATCATAATAACCTCAGGTTTACGAAACCATTTAGTTACTAATCCTGACCAGTAGTCATTAACAATAGTTTCTGTTTGAGCAAAACCCTTTAAGATAGAACCTACAATGTTTTTTTCTGTTTCTGTTAGATTTTGTTTCCAATCATTCAAATCTGACATCATTGGAACTTCTGTGTGTAGCCAGTGGGCTTGTTGTTGTTTGAGCCAATATTCATATGCTTCTTGGTACTCAAAGGGTTTATAAATGATACGGGGTTCTATTAATTTACTCATGAATTTAATTCAAAAAATTTGTTACGTAATTCTTGTTTATCCATATAATCAACGGTATTAAAAACCGGAGCTGAATTTTGTTGGGTTGGGGTTTCGTCCTCATCATTTTCTGCTCTTTCTGAAACTTCAAAATGGCCTGTGGATGTATCTGCCTTAACATTAAATGTCATACCGTCCATACCATATCTGTTTTTCATAATGTGAAATCTTCCTGTACCATTAACTTTATCTTGACGTTTTCTTGAAAGGGAAATAGCTACATCAGTAATCATAATTTTATCATATGATCCTGCTGCTTTATCTCCTTCAATAATATCATCTTTTGCACCAGCTCGGTTTACTTGTGAAACAGACCAAACAGGAATATTTAACTCGCGAGCCAAAGCTTTTGTGCTAACATAAATATCATCTATTTCATCCTTACGTTCACGATTCGTTTTTTTAGAACGAAGAAGATCTACATAATCGATAATAACCAAATCTGGTTTAAAGTCTTGGTCAATGCATTTCTTAATATGTGATTCTATAGTTGAAATTGATGCTCTTCCAGGCGAGTATTCTTTGATAATTAATTGTCCTTGAAGTGTTTCTACTGCTTCTTCTACTTTACTTCTATTCTTTTGTTCTGTGATTCTATTTACAGGAATGTTTGTAAAGAAAGCGTCATAACGGCGTCCAACATAATCTTCTCCTAATTCAAGAGTATAATGTAAAACATTGTAACCCATTTTAACAGCATATCCACCTAAAGCAATAAGTGTCCAAGATTTACCACCACCAGGATTACCAAAAATTAAACCAAAATCACCATTACCTAAACCACCTTGAAGTAACATATTAAATGCTTCCCAAGGACAAGGTACTACAGTTCTATGATCTTCTCTATAACGAGATTCAACTTCTTTATTATATTCGTGGCCTACATTTTTGTCTTGTCCCGCTTTTAATGCGTTATCAATTAATGAACGAATTGTATCATAGTCTCCCGCATTTAAAAATTGAACGCTGTTTAATAACGCTTTTTTAAGTTGTTGATTTTTGCAGAAGTTAGAAAATTCTTCTTCAATATACTTAAGATCTTCATCTGATGCTTTATAAGCTTCGCGAAGTTGTTCTTTAACAGATACTTGAAGTACTTCGTTATTAATTTTTTTTAGTTCCACTTTCAAAACATCCATTGAAGGTGTTGTGTGGTATTTTTGGTAATATTTTAAAATTTCTCCAATAATCCATTTGTGAGCTTGATTATCAAAATACTCTTCACTAATAACATCATGGATATTAAGTAAAAATTCTTTGTGTGTTAATAGTGAAGATAGTACCTTAATCTGGAATGCAGATCCATATTGGGAGAGATTAGATAGTGTCAAAACTTTTATTTTTAAATTGTGATTATAATATAATATTTAATTTTTATATTTCCAAAGGAAACCATATATAGATTTTCTTTTTCCATTACATACTTCAGTTATGGCTGCTCCTGTTTTTTTATTTAAGAAATAAGCTGCTTCTAAAACATAATTCCATTCTTTAATAAAATTTCCATCCATATCATATTGTATAACTTTTTTTCTTCTATTTGTATTTCCCTTAGATCTTTTACTTAATTTTTGTTTAAATTCTTTAGATTTAGGGATTCCTTGTGTAGCTTCACTAATTTTTTTCCTCCACTCTTCAGTATACATAGGGTGTCCTTTTTTACCTTTAGATATTTTTATTTTTTGTTCTTCTGTTGGTTTCCAACCTTTTCTTGCTTTAGATATTTTGGATTTACCTTCTTCTGTTTGGCCGGAGTTTCCAAAAGCTTTATTAGTTTTATTATAGAAAATAGGATTATGTTGAGCATCAAATCTATTTAACCAATATTCTTCTCTTTTAGATAAATGAATTTTATTCTCACAATATTCTAATATAATTTTTGTAAAATTTTCTTTACCATATTCTTTAATAGCTTGTTTAATATAAGTTCCGCTTCCTAGATAATGGGGATCATTATTGATATCTTTACCAATATATTTCATCCCATTAATTTTATTTTCAATTAAATAAACTACCATAATATTTTTATCATAAATATTAGGAAAATTATTAAGAGTCATATTATTTATTAAAACTGTTTAATACTTTAAATGTGTCGTTAACCCAAAACTCAACGTTTTTGATTAGATGACCTAATCCGTCATCGTGATAAAATCGTAAGAAAGCTTCAGTATTCAAAACTAAAGTATCATCTTCGGCAAATGCCTCTAAAAACTCTTTATCATCATCATCTAATAAAGGTTTCTTCAAATTCATAATTTTATAGTTTTGCTCTAATCTATCACGTTCAAAAGCAATACGAGCATACACTACGTGTTCTTTGTGTTTTTGTTCTGCAATTTCGAATATTTCATCTAGTGTTAATATTCGTTCAGCTAATTCAGGGAATTTTTTAAATAATCCCTTAACACCTAATCCTTTTACACCTGCTACTTTATCAGAATTATCCCCAAGTAACATTTTATATAAAATAAAATTATCGGCTAATACGCCGAATTTTTCTTTAACGGTGTCTTTGGTGTAATATTCTTTTTCGATTGGTCTATATACTATAACATTGTCATTAACTAATTGTATAAAGTCTTTATCCGAAGAAATAATAAAACATTTTGAATTATATGTTTTAGGTAAAATATTACTATAATAAGCAATAATATCATCGGCTTCAGCTTTATCAATAGCTACTGTTTTAACAGGTAAGCATTTTAGATAATGAGCAATGCGAACTATTTGATTAATTTTAGCATCATCTTCATCTTCAAAATCTTCAAATACTTCCCAGTTTGTAATTCGATGTTGATTACGACCTGATTTGTATTCGGGGAGTAGGTTCTTTCTGTTTGTGGAAGAACCCATCCCGTCGAATACTACAAACACAGATGTTGGTTGAATTTGATTAATTAAAGACCCTAACGAACGGATAAAACCACCTAAACCTCCTACGTGTACTCCCTGAGGGTTTACAATATTCATCATGGCAAAATTTCTAAAAAACAAATTTAAACCATCAATTAGGAGTACCCTATCGTACCTATTTACTGAGACTGTTTCCTGCTCCTCTAGGTTATTAAGGAGTTTAAGCAATTCTTTTCTTTTCATATTAATCTGGTTCTTGTGTAAAGATATTTTCGGGTTCAAATGTATCTTGTTCCTCAAAAATATCAAAATCCATACCTCCAAGTACTTTCATCCATTCAGATGCATGAGCATCTTTATAGTTTTTAAGTTCCTTGTCAGTATCATTAATGAATCCATGTGGAGTCATAATAATTTTTCCTCTTGATTGAACACCATTGATGTGGTTCTTATCAATTTGGATGTTTGTACGTTTAGCAAATTCAACTTGCTTACCATCTTTAATCGCTTTGATTTTAGATGTACCAGCGTTTGAAATATTACCAAATGTTACCACGAATGTAGCATCAAACCACATAGCAAATCCACCTTTATTCATCAACTTAGGTTGACCCATAGGTACTTCTGCTTTTGCAGTCCATACTTTATTAACACATACTAATGTATTAGTGTATGGTGATGATTCTTTACGTGATAATGTAATTTTTTGGTTAACATTGTTACCAAATTGGGTTGACATTGCTCCTGCATTCCACTCATTATTGTTTTTGTTTGACTTAACAGACATTTCACAAGGTATAGAACCAATTGAGTCCCAAAGGAACAACAAATCATAAGGTAGGTTACCTTTTTTCTGCTCATCTAACAAATCCAAAACAAATGCTGCTACGTCTTCGATTGTATGTAGTATTTCACGGTCAACATAAATAAAATTACCTTCGTAATTTAAAACTTCACCTGTTATTTCATCTACAATTTCATTAACTTGCAAACCCATTTGAGTAGCATGTTCCCAATTCCACTTCATTTCTGTGACAATAAATACAGGTAGAACACCTAATTTTTGAGCAGATACTGCTGCTTCAATCATTGCGGTAGTTTTACCTGTATCACTATGTCCTCGAAGAAGTACAATATGGCCCATTGGGATTCCTGGTACTGAAGTTACATCTTGAAATGCTGAACTCAGGGGAATCCATTTTTGCTCTTTGAATTTTACATTCGAATTGAGCATTTTCTTTTCCTTAAACTTAGTTAAATCAAATTTAGATTTAAGTTCAGAGGAGAGAGCAGCCGTTAGCGATTCGCTTTTTTTACTTCTTGCCATGTACGTTTAAATTAAAATGGTAAATCGTCGTCTTCTTCAAATAAAGCATCAAATTTATCTGCTTTACTTACTTGTTCTTTTACCGGGGTTTTGATTGAATAAGCTTTAGAAGGTTTTTCAATTACTTCTTCTTCTTTCTCATCATCAATAATAGCACCTTCTTCGTACTCATCTTCAGGAGTCAACCATTCTTGAAGGGCAGATTTCATTTCATCATATGAGTATTTTTTAAATACTTCCATAGGATTAGGTTGATTGTCTAACAACGCTTCAATGGTTGCTTTGTCTTCAGCCAACAAAGTTTCTTTAACTTTAGGCATGATTGTTGTTTTGTTGTAGTTTGTACCTGTTACTTCAGGACCTACAGTAGTCAATGTAATATCACGACCATTCATTACGTCTGTGAAATCACCAACATCCTCGTTATCAGCAAGATTCAAGAAATCCATATACAATTCCTTACCAAACTGCCACAACTTAACACCTTCAGATTCTTCACCACGTACAATCACAGGAACAAAAATACGCATTTTAGGATCAAGTTTCTTAGCCAAACGCCAGTTTTCCTTGTCGCTAGTAGTACGCAATTGTTTTGCAAATTCTACGATTGGATCTTTTTCACCAAAATTAATTGGAGACACCATAGTGTTCTTTCCAATACCATAATGGAAATACATTTCGGTGAAAGGGTTTTTCTTGTTGTACTTGGAAGGTACTACACGGATTACTTGTTTACCAACTGAGGGTTTCCAGAAGACAGATTTTTTCTCTCCGCTGCCTTTACCGGATTGCTTTGACTGCATTGCAGACAGTCGATTTTTCATTTCATTTAAATCCATAACTAATCAATTAATGTTTGTAACATAAATATAATAACCAATTTACAAATTACCAAACTAAAGTTCGACAATCTTATAAACTTTTGTATTAAGTTGTTTGAGATCTCCACCCTGAGTAAGGAGAATACAATTTTGATAGTGTTGCCAGTTAACTCGATAGTTAGTATCTACTACTCCACCATTTAATTTTTTAATTAAATCGTTTAAGGCATTAATTGTATATAGGGTATTTGTTTCTTTCTTGCGATGTACTAGAATCGTATTTAGAGGAATGTTGCTTACATTAGCTTGTTCAACATTATATGTAATAACATATTCACCTGTACTTTTAACAAATAAGACAAACATCTTATTGTACATGATTGAATAAGCTTTAGATATACTTGTAACCATATCATCCAGCACGGATTCATCTACAAATGTACAAAATAACTTATTATTCAAATCTTTGGTATTTAATAGGGTTGTCTCCCAATAAATATCGTGATTAATATTAAAAATCGTA
>Ga0172367_10009222_pt1 | contig 10864 bp, 6 predicted proteins | sample Lak10m_FD_114542 | JGI IMG/M metagenome (GOLD analysis project Ga0172367, IMG submission 114542) | Freshwater microbial communities from Kabuno Bay, South-Kivu, Congo - kab_022012_10m | ecosystem: Environmental > Aquatic > Freshwater > Lake | place: Democratic Republic of the Congo: South-Kivu...
CAGGCACCCGCGGGTAGCAGATCGCCAGCAGATCAACCAGATGCTGGCGGTCCGTCCGTCCGGTCACCGCCATCAACCGGAAGATATCGCGGCGGTCGCGCGCCGCCCCGGCCGGATCGTCAAGACGGTTGGCAAGCAGCTTCATGGCCAGCAGATAGTCCGGCGTCGGCAGCAACACCCGCAAGCCGACCGGCCCGCCGCGCGGATAGTCGCCGAATGGCAGCAAAGTCGGTGCAGGATTCCCCTTCGGCGGCGCAACCGCCCGCACGGCTTGGTTGAGCCACCCCTCGGGCAGCCGCAATCGGCGGCCGACCGCGTCGGCCAGTGCATAGCCGGCGGCCGACTCGCCAAGAAAAACCACGTCAACATCCCGGGTCACGTCCCGAATATTGCTGGCAAGCAACAAACAGGAGCCGCCAAAAACGGCGATCTCGACCACGACGCCATCCCTGGCCGCCAAGTCGCCCATCAACTCAAACGCCTGTTCGAGCAGGTCTCTGGTGAGGTCCATCCTTGACCCTCGCGGGGGGGGTTACTGCGGGTTACGCCGGGGGAGGAGGCGCCGGGGGGGGAACCGTGGGCGGAGCAAGGCGCAGTATAGTGGCAAGGGGCCGGGGGAGGCGAGCCTCCGGCGGCCAGGGCTTTGCCCTGGACCCACCAGGACCGGGCCGGTCCTGGACCTGGCGTAACTTATTGAAAGAACGAGTCATGGTTTTCAAAGGCCCGCGGCTTTTGGCGGGATGCAGGGGGGGGGAACTTCTGCATATCCAGTTTCACCCGATTGCCCTGCGACCAGGGGCACTGCCCCCGGACCCCGCTGGGGCCGCGGCTCCGAGAACGAAATGACGTGACCCGGAGGGGATCAAGGGAATGGACTTTACGCCTGATTGACTTTGGCGGCCATCCGGCTAGTGTCGCCCTCAGCCAACGAACCCTGGCGGGAGAGGCCGGTCCACCGCTGCCATCTCCCTTGTCTGCCCCTCCGCTGGCCAGCGGGAAGATGCCGGACAAGGAAGACGGGCAGCGGGCTCTTAAGAGGGATGCGCCCCAAGGCGCATCAAGCCGGCGCCGAAGGAGCAAACGCCCCACAAACTCTCAGGCCAACGGACCGCAGGGGGAGGCAACTCTGGAAAGCAGACACCCGCATCGGGGCAACCCGGCGCTGGTGTCTCACCGAAGGCGTAAGCCGCACCGGTGCCGGACGCGGGAACTGACGGCAGACGTCAGCACCCCGTCAGGTGCGCGGGTTTCGCGGTGAATCTCTCAGGTCGGCGACAGAGGGGGATCAGCACCGGAGTTCGTCGGACTCCGGGCATGGTCCTCTGTTGCCAAGGAGCCTCCATACATGGCCCCCTTCAGTCACGCCGCCCCCGCCGGTGCTCCCCCCACGGCGCCCGCTTCGGAGCCTGCCGGCACCAGGACGGCCCCCGGCGCGGACGCGCCGGATGCCCCTGCCACTTTGAACCGGACGCCGCTGGACGCGCTCCACCGCGAACGCGGCGGCCGCATGGTGCCGTTCGCCGGCTATGAGTTGCCGGTCCACTACCCGACCGGGATAATGGGGGAGCACCTGCATACCCGCGCCGAGGCCGGGTTGTTCGATGTCTCCCATATGGGGCAGCTTCGCCTTCACGGTGAACAGGCGGCGGCGGCACTGGAGTCGCTGGTTCCGGGCGACATCACCCATTTGGCGCCGGGGCGCATCCGCTATACCGTCTTCACCAACGACGCGGGCGGTATCCTCGACGACCTGATGGTCACCAATGCCGGCGATCACCTGTTCTTGGTGGTCAACGCCGCGTGCAAGGCGCAGGACCTTGTTCATCTCCAGGCCGGCTTGGCCGGACGCGGCGTGACGATCGAGCCGCTATTCGATCGCGGCCTGCTGGCGTTGCAGGGGCCGAACGCGGTGATGGCTCTCGCCCGCCTGCAACCCGCGGTCGCGGCGATGCCGTTCATGACCAGCCTCACCACCGAAATACTCGGCCGGCCGGCGATCATATCGCGGTCCGGCTACACCGGCGAGGACGGCTATGAGCTGTCGCTGGCCGCAGGCGATACCGAGGCGGTCGCCCGCGCCCTGCTGGCCGAGCCCGAGGTGGCGCCGATCGGCCTTGGCGCCCGCGATTCGCTGCGGCTGGAGGCCGGGTTGTGCCTCTACGGCCATGACCTCGACCCGACCACCACGCCGATCGAGGGCAACCTCGCCTGGATCATCAACCGCCGGCGTCGCACCGAGGGCGGCTTTCCCGGGGCGGCCGTCATCCAGGCCCAACTCCGCGACGGGCCGCCGCGTCTGCGCGTCGGCGTACGGCCGGACGGGCGGGCGCCGGCGCGCGAGCACACCGAAATCCGCGACCAAGCCGGCCGCAGCGTGGGCGTGGTGACCAGCGGCGGCTTCGCGCCGTCGCTGAAAGCACCGATCGCCATGGGCTATGTCGATGCCGCGAATGCAAATCCGGGGACGGCGCTGACGTTGATCGTCCGCGGCAAGGAACTGCCGGCACGGGTGGTGCCGTTACCGTTTGTCGCCCATGGGTACGCCCGCTAGGCCATTAATTTACGGGGTCTGGGGGCCGCGGCCCCAGTGGGGTCCAGGGGCAAAGCCCCTGGTCGCCGAAGGCCCCAACGTCAAACTTCCTCCAATTAACCAGTGAGACTCCCCCCAATGACCACAACCCGCTACACCAAAGAACACGAATGGATCACCGTTGACGCGCCGACCGCCGGGGCGATCGCCACCGTCGGCATCACCAATTTCGCCCAGAATCAGTTGGGCGAGATCGTATTCGTCGACCTGCCGCCAGTGGGCCAGGACTTGGTCCAGGGCGGCGAAGCGGCCGTCGTCGAGTCAGTCAAGGCGGCCAGTGACGTATACGCGCCGCTCGACGGCACGGTGGTGGAGGTCAACTCCGTCCTTAACGATGAACCGGCCAAGGTCAATGATGATGCCGAAGGCGAAGGCTGGTTCTTCCGGATGCGGATCGCCGATCCGGCCCAACTCGAGTCGCTGATGGACGCCGAGGCTTACGGGGCTTACAAGGCCGCTCACGGAGGCGAAGCCTGATGCGCAGCCTGCCCCTGACCGGAGCCGACCGGCACGCCATGCTGGCGGCGATTGGCGTCGACTCCGTTGACGCCCTTTTTCGCGACGTACCGGAGGCCGTTTATCAAACAACGCCGCTTCCGGACCTGCCGACCCACGCCGACGAGATCGCGGTGGAGCGCCGGCTGAACGTGCTGGCGGCCCGCAACCGGCCGGCCGGGGCGGGACCTTGCTTCCTTGGCGCCGGCGCCTATCGCCATCACCTGCCGGCCGCAGTCGACGCGCTGATCCAGCGCGGCGAATTCATGACCGCCTATACGCCCTATCAACCGGAGATCAGCCAGGGCACCCTCCAGGCGATGTTCGAGTTCCAGACCCAGGTCGCCCTTTTGACCGGAATGGAGGTCGCCAACGCCTCGCTTTACGACGGCGCCAGCGCCTGCGCCGAAGCGGTGCTGATGGCCGGCCGTGTAACCCGGCGCCGGCGGGTGGTGCTTTCGGGCAGCCTGCATCCGCACTGGCGCGAGACGGTCCTGACGGCCACCCGCTTCCGGGATGTCGAGGTGGTGGCCGCGCCGGTCGATCCCTGGGGCCACGAATCGTTGACAGCGCGGCTCGATCGTGACACGGCCTGCGTGGTGGTGCAAAATCCGGACGTCTTTGGCCATGTCCGCGATCTGACGCCACTGGCCGAAGCCTGCCACGCCCAGGGCGCGCTGCTGGTGGTGGCGGTAAGCGAGGTGGTATCGCTTGGCCTGTTGCCGCCGCCGGGTGAGATGGGCGCCGACATCGTGGTCGGCGAAGGCCAGTCGCTCGGCAATCCACTTTCTTTCGGGGGGCCTTACCTCGGCCTGTTCGCGACCCGGGAGGCGTTCGTGCGCCAGATGCCCGGCCGGCTCGCCGGGGCCACCGTCGATGCCGAGGGCCGGCGCGGCTTCGTGCTCACGCTCGCCACCCGCGAGCAGCACATCCGGCGCGAGAAGGCGACTAGCAACATTTGCACCAACTCAGCGCTCTGCGCGCTGGCTTTCAGCATTCACCTCACCTTGCTCGGCGAAGGCGGTTTCCGCCACCTGGCCGCACTCAACCATGCCCGGGCGGTCACCCTGGCCGACCGCCTGGCCGCGCTGCCCGGCGTTGAACTGCTGACCCCCGCCTTCTTTAACGAGTTCACGCTGCGGCTGCCCAAGCGGGCCGACCGCTTGGTCAAGCGCCTCGCCGCCCGCTGCAACATCCTGGCCGGGGTACCGGCGGCACGGCTGTGGCCCGAACACGACGAGCTCGGCCACCTGCTGTTGGTCGCCGTCACCGAAACCAATACGGATGAGGACCTGGACGCGGTGTGCAGGGCGATCGAGGGGAGCCTCTGACATGAACACCCAGGACAGCAACACCGCAGACGCCGCCGGCACCGACGTGACCGGTGCGCCGGCGGACGCCGCAGGCGCTGCGGACGCAGCCGGCACCGATGTGACCAGGACGCCGGCGGATGCCGCAGGCGCTGCGGACGCAGCCGGCACCGAAGTGACCATGGCGCCGGCGGATGCCGCAGGCGCTGCGGACGCGGCCGGCACCGACGTGACCGAGACGCCGGCGGATGCCGCAGGCGCTGCGGACGCGGCCGGCACCGACGTGACCATGGCGCCGGCGGACGCCGCAGGCGCTGCGGACGCGGCCGGCACTGACGTGACCATGGCGCCGGCGGACGCCGCAGGCGCTGCGGATGCGGCCGGCACCGACGTGACCGGGACGCCGGCGGATGCCGCAGGCGCTGCGGACGCAGCCGGCACCGATGTGACCGGGACGCCGGCGGATGCCGCGGGCATCGCGGACGCAGCCGGCACCGATGTGACCGGGACGCCGGCGGATGCCGCAGGCGCTGCGGACGCAGCCGGCACCGACGTGACCATGGCGCCGGCGGACGCCGCAGGCGCTGCGGACGCAGCCGGCACCGACGTGACCGGGACGCCGGCGGATGCCGCGGGCATCGCGGACGCGGCCGGCGCCGACATGACCGGGGCGCCGCCGGACGCCGCGGGCATCGCGGACGCCGCCGGCACCGACGTGCCCGGGGCGCTGGCGGACACCGCGGGCATCGCGGTCGCCGTCGGCCCCGACGTGACCGTGGCGCCGGCGGACGCCGCGGGCATCGCGGACGCGACCGGCACCGACGTGACCGTAGCGCCGGCGGCCACCGCGGGCATCGTGGACGCGACCGGCATCGACGTGACCGTAGCGCCGGCAGCCACCGCGGGCATCGCGGACGGAGAGCTGGCGGACGAGCGCTCAACGGACGAAAATTCAGCCGACGCGGATACGGAGACAGACGCCAAGGCGCCGGACGACGCGAATGAGGGGGCCCCGGCGGCCAAGGCCCCAGCCGCAAACACAGCCCGGAGAGCGGCCCAGAGGGGTGGCGCCGTCAAGGGGACCGCCTCGCGGACAAGGCACCCGGCGGCCGGCACCACCGCAACGCGCTCACCCGCCCGCAAACGCGCCCCGGCAGCGGCGGCCCGGGGACCAGCCCCAGCCGTGGCTCCCAACGGGGACCCGACGGAAATCCCGGAGTCGGCCGCCCCGGAGCCGGCCGCGGAGCAGGTTTGCGCGCAGCCCAAGGCACCGGTTCAAGATACGGCAACACCCGGTCCCGCTCCGCAGCCGCAGCAGCCGCCGCCGCCGGCCCCCCGCCCGGCCGCGGCCAAGCGCACGGTTACCGGGCACCGCGGCCTCGACCTTGAGGAGCCGTTGATTTTCGAGCAGGACAGCCCGGGCTCCTGTGGTGTCGACCTGCCGCCGCTGCCCGCAGTCGACACCCGCCTCGGCGGCTTGCAGCCGCGCGGGCACATCGGCCTGCCTGCGCTCTCGGAGCCGACGGTGGTCCGCCACTACACGCGGCTCAGCCGGCGCATCTACGGCATCGACATGGGGCCGGTCCCGCTCGGGTCCTGCACCATGAAGCATAACCCGCGCCTGAACGAAAAGATGGCCCGCCTGGCGGGGTTCGCCGACTTGCACCCGTTGCAGCCGACCTCGACCGTGCAGGGCGCGCTCGCCCTGATCCACGAGTTGGGCGGCTGGCTAATCGCGCTCACCGGCATGAGCGCGGTGGCGATGGCGCCCGCGGCCGGGGCCCATGGCGAGTTTTGCGGCCTGATGGCGATCCGCGCCGCGCTCGAACACCGCGAACGCGATCCCTCCGGCGCTGGCGCCGCCTCAGGGCCCGACGACGGACGTAGCGGCACCGGCGGCATCAAGCGGCGCCGGGTGCTGGTGGCCGAGAGCGCCCACGGCACCAATCCGGCGACGGCAGCCGCCTGCGGCTTTACGGTGGAGGCGGTGCCCGCGACCGCCTCCGGCCGCATCGATCTGACGGCACTCGCCGCCCGGCTTGGCGACGATGTCGCCGCACTGATGCTGACCAACCCCAACACCTGCGGCCTGTTCGAGTCGAACGTGCGCGAGGCGGCCCGGCTGGTGCACGAGGCCGGCGGGTATCTCTACTGCGACGGTGCCAACTTCAATGCCCTGGTCGGACGGGTGCGGCCGGGCGAGCTTGGCGTCGACGCCATGCACATCAACCTGCACAAGACCTTCTCCACCCCGCACGGCGGCGGGGGCCCCGGCGCCGGCCCGGTCGTGTTCTCGGCCGCGCTTGCCCCCTATGCGCCGCTGCCCCATGTCGTTCAGGGCGGGCGCAAGGGGCGCTACCGGCTGGTGGAACGGCCGACCGACAAACGGGCCTCGGGCTGCGAGGTCGGCCGGCTCAAGGCCTTCCACGGCCAGATGGGCATGTTCGTCCGTGCGTTCACTTATGTCCTGAGCCTGGGTGCCGACGGCCTCCATCAGGCCTCCGGCGACGCCGTGCTCAGCGCCAACTACCTGCTGGCCCATTTGCGGGACGTGCTGTCGGCACCGTTTGCCGGCCCTTGCATGCACGAGGTGCTATTCGACGACCGCAGCCTGGCCGGCACCGGGGTCACCACGCTCGATCTGGCCAAGGGCCTGATCGACGAGGGCTTCCACCCGATGACCGTCTATTTCCCGCTGGTTGTCCACGGCGCCATGCTGATCGAGCCGACCGAGACCGAACCCAAGGCCGCGCTCGACCAACTGATCGCCGCCCAGCGCGGCCTCGCCGAAACCGCCCGCAGCAACCCGGCGGCCCTCAAAGCCGCGCCGGAACTTGCCCCCCGGCGCCGGCTCGACGAAACCGCCGCCGCCCGCAAGCCGGTCTTACGCTGGCGGCCGACGCCAACGGGGAGGATATGAAAAACGGAGGGGTCCGGGGGGCCGGTCAGGCCCCCTGGTTGGGGGGGTCGGGGGGCGAAAGCCCCCTGAAAAATCGTCGCCCCAATTGTCGGGGGGCTTCCGCCCCCCGAAAGCCCCCTGATCCGGGGCCTGGCCGGCCCCGGAACCCCCTCTTTTCCAATATGAGAGGAGTACCTGGGCAGTCACAAATCGGCAAGAGGAGCAGGCGTGGGGAAACCGCATACGGAGACGGGTCATGATGACATCCCTTCAACGGCGGGACGGCTATTTCTTCATCCGCGTTCCCGAAACCGCCGCCGGTTTGGCCGGCTTGGCGGAAGGCACGACCCTGGACCTCTCGGTGACCACGGACGGCAGCCTGGTCCCGCGGCCGGCGGCCGACACCACGGATATTGACCGCTTGATCGCCTTGATTACTCCCGAAAACCGCCACGATGAAACCGACTGGGGACCTGCGGTTAGCGCCCCCCCGCACCCCTCCGGCCCAAATTGCGGCGAGTGCGAGCTCGCAGGCGCAGCAAAAACTGCTATGTTGCTGAGGGGGACAGCAGCAAGGAGCGCGACGATGGCCGAGACGCCGAGTGACATGAGTCCGGTTCTGGAGCTGGCGCGGGCGCTCAACTTCGCGGCACGCAAGCACATCGACCAGCGGCGCAAGGGCAGCAGGGCCGAACCCTATCTCAATCACCTGACCGAGGTAGCCTGGCTGCTGGCCGAGGCCACCAACGGCGACGACGCGCATCTCGTGGTCGCCGGCCTCCTTCACGATGTCATCGAGGATACCGACACCAGCCCGGAAGAACTGACGGCCGAGTTCGGCGACGATGTCGCCCAGTTGGTGCTCGAAGTCACCGATGACCGCCGGCTGCCCAAGGCCGAACGCAAGCGGCTCCAGGTGGCAACCGCCACCTCGAAGTCCGAGCGGGCCCGGATGATCAAGCTGGCCGACAAGATCAGCAACCTGCGCAGCATGAGCATCACGCCGCCCCAGGGCTGGTCACTCGAGCGGAGACGCGAGTATGTGCTGTGGGCGGGCGCGGTCGGCGACCACTGCCGCGGCATCAACCCGCGGCTTGACCAGTGGTTCGTGGAGGCGTTCTCCGACGGGATGGCCGAAGGCGACGAGGCACCGGGCCTGAGCGCAGGAGCGGGGGACGACTGAGAGAGGGGGCGTTCCGGCATCGTCCAGACGCCAACGCCTTGCCGACCGCAGCGGCAGCGCGAGAATCTTGCGATAATTGGCAAACGGCGCCGACTGGAGATACCCGTCGTCACAACAGGCTTGAGAACAGAATATTTGCGCTTCATAATGTCGCATGTCTCACGCATTCAAAAAATATTTATATAAATAGCGCGCGACTATTGACAACTGCCTCCCAATTGGGCAAGACATCGCTCCGCGCTGACCCGGAGAGGTGACAAAGCCATGCTCGCGCGGATGTCGTTAAAATTTCAGATCGGTCTGCTGGGACTCCTGGGCATCCTCGGACTGGTCGCAGTCGGGGCCGCCAATGGCGTCACTCTGGCCCGGCAGGAACAGGCCCTGGCCGGCATGGACCTGCTGGACGAGCGCCTGAACCACCTCACCGATCTGCGGTTCGCGCTACTGCAAGCGCGCCGATACGAGAAAGACTTCCTGCTCCGCCGGCAGGAACAGGACGTGGCCAGACATCAGCTCTCGATGGCGTCCGCCCGCATTTCCCTGAACGAGGGTGCAAAGAACACCGGCCCGGCCGGCAGCCCCACCGGCGAAGGCAACGGCAGCGACAAAACCCTCAGCGAGGATGCCGACATCGAGCGGCTTCTCGGCGCCTATGAGCGCCAGTTCGCTCTGGTGGTCGCACGGCAGCGGGACCTCGGCCTGACCGAGAACCAGGGACTGCTGGGGCGACTGCGCAAATCGGTCCACGAGGTCGAGGACGTGCTGAAGGCACAGGACCAGCCGCGCCTCCAGGTCCTGATGCTGATGATGCGCCGCCACGAAAAAGACTTTCTCGCCCGCCTGGACGCCAAATACGGCGACGAAATGCGAAAGCGCGGCGAGGCGTTCGCCCGGGAGTTGCAGGCCTCCGGACTGGGAGCCGAGGAACAGGCGCGGATTACCCGCCTGATGGAGGCCTACCAGCAGGACTTTTTCCAGGTCCTGAACGGCACCCTCACTTTTCAGCAGGAGGTTGGCACCCTCTCCGAGCTTTACGGGACGCTGGAACCGATTCTCGAACGCAACGTAGCGGCCATATCCGCGGCCCATCAAGCCGGTAAAGAGGCCTTGCGTGACCAACGCGCCGCGACCATCCGGACCCAATGGCTGATCATCGGGGCGGCCGTCTTGCTGGTGACGTTGATCGCCGGCGGTATCGCGCGCGGCATTTACCGGCCGCTCCGGGCCATGACCCGCTCCATGCACCGACTGGCCGGCGGCGACGTCGGCGGCCCCATTCCGGGCACGGCCCGTGCCGACGAGGTCGGGGAGATGGCCCGGGCGATGGTGGTCTTCAAGGACAACACCATCGCCATGGCGCGGATGCGCGAGGAGCAGGAAGACATAAAACTGCGCGCCGAAGCCGACAAACGGGCGACGATGCACACACTTGCCCAGCAATTCGATGCCAGCGTCAAGGGCGTGGTCGCCAGCGTGGGAGCCGCCGCCCGCCAGTTGCAGAACACTGCCCAGACCCTTTCCGCCAGCGCCGACCAGACCGGCCGCCAGAGCGCAGCGGTGGCCGGCGCTGCCGAACAGGCGTCGTCCAGCGTTCAGACCGTCGCGTCCGCCACCGAGGAACTGACCGGCACCATCCACGAAATCGGCCGCCAAGTCGCCGAGTCGACCAGAATCGCCGCGGTGGCCGAGGAAAGGACGCGGCGCACCAACGTCACCGTCACCAGTCTGGTCGAAGCCGCCCAGCGAATCGGCGAGGTGGTGCAACTGATCAATTCCATCGCCAGCCGAACCAATCTGCTCGCCCTCAACGCCACCATTGAAGCCGCGCGGGCAGGTGACGCCGGCAAAGGGTTCGCCGTGGTCGCGGGCGAGGTGAAAAGCCTCGCCAATCAGACCGCCAAGGCAACCGGAGACATCCAGACCCAGGTTGGCCAGATTCAAGACGCCACCGACACCGCCGTCGCGGCGATCAAGGACATCACCAACACCATCCACCAGATCAGCGAGATCATCGCCACCATCGCCGTCTCGGTGGAAGAACAGGGCGCCGCCACCCAGGAAATTGCCCGCAACATCCTGGAAGCCTCCTATGGCGCCCAGACCGTCTCCACCAACATCACCGATGTCACCAAGGCCGCCACCGAGACCCGACGCGCCGCCGACGAAACCCTCTCCGCCGCCGGCGACCTCAACCGGCAGTCGGATATCCTCAGCCGGGAGGTCGATGCCTTCATGGACCGGGTTCGCTGCGCGTGATGTTTGGCCCATTGCCTGCGGCGTCGCCGGCTCGCGCCGGCCGTCAGATACCGTGTTGGGCGTCAAGGACAATTTTCAGATGAAGTGATGCCGGGACAGGTTGAGATTTCCGCGATTGTGGCAGAGGAAGC
>Ga0172367_10009223_pt1 | contig 10863 bp, 13 predicted proteins | sample Lak10m_FD_114542 | JGI IMG/M metagenome (GOLD analysis project Ga0172367, IMG submission 114542) | Freshwater microbial communities from Kabuno Bay, South-Kivu, Congo - kab_022012_10m | ecosystem: Environmental > Aquatic > Freshwater > Lake | place: Democratic Republic of the Congo: South-Kivu...
CATTATTTGCTGTTGCTCAATATAGAAATGTTGAACTAGGAGCAATATTTACAATAAGTGATTCTCTTGCTGAATTAGAATGGAAACCTAAATTCCATTTGAAAAAAACAAAGACAGGTTTGGAAATCCTTTACAAAGTTGCAGTTGATGTTTTACTTAATCATTAATGGCGGGCTACGGCGGACTTTCTCGCCTTCGGCTCGAACCACATTGCATTCTCGCTAACGCTCGGGGCACATAACAGGCATTAACAGGAAACCTCGTTGCACTTCGGTTTCCCAAATTTCTTTCGCTTCGCTCAAGAAACTTCTGTTAATGCCGATGTTAGCGACATCGCTTCGCTCTGTCGCTAAATGTGCTCGGGTTCCCCGGTGTCGGCTTGTCGCTTCGCGACGTCGCCGAACACCGGGTATCTGCCACTTCGCTACATCCCGCCTGTCCGAAAACTAAAGTTTTCGTCCAGACGGGACGTCAGATACCCGAGCGCATTAAAGAAAAAGAATTTGCCGCCAAACTGGGCGAAGCCCAGAGTTCCGCTAAAAGCGGAACGAAAAACTTGAAATCGTCCAATCCGAAAGGGTCGCTTCTCCGCCAGAGGCGGACAGGTGCGGCGGGCGGAAGGGGGGTTTGGGGGGAATTCCGCCCGCCCTACAAATTTTGGGCGAAATCGGTTCGAATTTTTTCGAAAGCACACCGCCATAATAAAAATACCAACTTTTTGCTTGGTATTTTTATTATGGTGGTGTTTTTTTAAATTATATCTTCTGAAAAATCTACATTTCAGTTTCAAGATATTTATTTGCTTTTTCTAAATCAAATTTTGGGTTGCCTTCAAATTTTTTTATGGATGCTAACCATGCTCTTCTTTCTTTTCATCGTATGTGAATTCTTGTTGCTCTTCTTGGTTTGTAGATTGAAAATCTATTCTATGACCAATCTCATGAGCAATAATCGTAAATAAATCTTTAGAAAGAGGCTCTGTTAAATCCAAACCATATTCCCCGGAACGCACCAATATAACATCCTATTCTTTTAGATAACACACCGTTCCATGAGGTAAACACCCCGAGGTGCTTGTCTCATCATCGAGCGTGTAAACATCAGATCCAAGTTCATTCAATGTTTTTCTTTTATATACACCTTTTTCTTTTATCAGCCTATCTTTCATTTCAAGTGTTTGTTCAATTTTCAAGACATCAGATGACTCCTTTGTTGCCAGAAACACCCAACCGGCGGTATCTTTTATCATCGGAAGAATCTCTTCTCTGTTTTTTTCAAGTGGATTAAGGGTTTGTTCCGAGTGATAATTATCCATCATAATGATTGTGATTAGTATTCTTTTTTCCCTTTTATTTTTCGACTGTCATACGCCCAATGCAAAACCGCCTGTCTTTGCCGTGGACGACACGTGACATCTCCCCTCTTGCAGTTCTTTTTGATCTGCGTAATGTGACGTTTTATCGCAACCCATCGTTTGATCTGTCTTTCATCATCCACATGTCGTCTGCCCATATAATATCGACAATACCACTGAAACCAACCGCGCGGATCATCTGGATGAATCCATCCCTTTTTTTGCCAAACTCGAAGCGGCTGACTGGCATCGACCTTAAAATAATTCAATGATGCATCGTGTTTTTTTGGAGACAGCTTTGCTTTTGTAAACCAATCCGATGGAAATTCTTTTTGACAATCCGTCATGTACTTGGCACCAAAGACCCCTAACTGCAACATCTGTTTTGGTGTTAGCTCAGGCTTAAATCGAGGATCAAACGACTTTCCCATTGGTGCAATAAGCATGTACACATATTTTTTTTGCATTTTATCGTGCACAACCACTTTCCTTTCCAATCTTCTTCTTGGTTTTGTCATACACCAAATTTTTGAGCCAACAAATAGGTGATGGTTGAAACAGAGGCTGCCAAAACCGCGCCCCAACACAAATCAACGATGGTGATGAACAAAGGTCAATTCTCTGTCACAGCAAGGTTGGTTAAATCAAAGGTGGCATAGCAAACCAAGCCAAAAAGCGCTCCGTACATGAGCGCGTGCGACCACGACCCTTTTTGAACCGCAGGGACTATCACAAACACCACCAAACCAAAAATAAAGAGGAGATAAAAAAGAATGGCTGCGACCCAATTCACATCAGTTTTCATGAGCGAACCGATTTGTGTGCGATACAAATCTTTTGAGACAACTCCCAACCACACCATATCAATGGCAAAAAAGATGGGAAACGCAAGCATGTAGAGTTTAAAAAGCATAGATTATTTTTTAGCCATCAATTGTTGACGAATGGAATAAAGAAAAATCACAAGACAAACCAACAGGGTGATGATGACGCTTGGATATTGGCCGGCAAATCCTGTGGTGGAAATATGTTTAAACAATATACCAAGATACGCCCACACAAAAACAAATCCATAAACACTGGTTTTGTCTTTGCGCATTCTCCACAACCCAATGAGGGTTCCAACAAACAACACAAGGCTGGTCCAAAGCACCTCTGAAACCCCAAACCCCTTCCATCCAATACTGACCAAATACACAGCCACATTTGCTATGGTTGCGACCATAATCCACCCAAAATAGACAAAAAACGGTGTGTGGACAAATTGGATATTCTTTTTTGAAAGCGATGAGGCGTGCAAAGCATCAGCGATCATGATGAGCGTGAGCAGAAGCGCAAACATAATCAGCAAAGACAGCCAAATATAATTATAGTGCCAAGCGAATAGCCAGGAAGCATTTAGCAAGGCATTGATGATAAAAAGATGATTGATCTTTTTTATCAAAGCGCTTTTTTTGTTCCATTGATAGACCACGTAAACCCCGAGTAAGGTATAAATGATTCCCCAAATGGAAAACGTGAAGCCGGCCGGAGCAAAAAGGTTTGGATACGCGTCCGAAATGGCTCCCGTGTCCCTTCCGCCAAGCGGCAGAGAGATGGCTAAATAATTGACGCCAACCATAAGAAGGTAGGCAAGGATCGCAAAAATGTTTGTCATAGATATATCTATTTTACGATAATTTGAAACGAAACAAAAGATTCCTTGCCACAACCTCAAAACAAGGCCATAATTGTTTCAACATCTATGCAACACTATATTCCCGGGCCCCTTCCGGATCATGGCCGCAATCTTATGCGTAAACTCGGCTATGGAGAACTCCGCAAATTTGATGGCCAAATCAGCTATGTTCGCCGTGCCGGCCAAACGGATTTTCCACGATTCCATGCATACATTGAGGATAAAGACGGCGGCCTCCAGGTCAATTTGCACTTGGATCAAAAAGGCGCCACACACGAAGGTTCACATGCACATGCAGGGGAATATGAAGGGCCGTTGGTTGAGCAAGAAATGCGGGTGATTGTTTACAACATTGATCTCATGAAACAGGAAACCCAAACATCTCCACCAACACCACCAATCCCTCAAAAAAAATCTAGTTTTTGGGGATGAATAATCTCTTTAAAGAAAGAGCTATCACAACCATGATCATGGCCGCATATTGTGCTGGAGTTAATCCAAAAAAAGTCGTGTCTCCTATACGATAAAAATCCAGAATCAATCGAGTTAATCCATCGATCATCAAGAACCAAACAAGAAATGTTCCCGGGCGAACATGTTGTTTTCGATCAAGAAACAAAAATAATCCAAACAAGAAAAATCCTTCCAAGGACAACAAAAGTCCATGATCCAATCGAACGCCATCTGGATAGCGAACGCCGAAAAATAGATTGGTAAAAACGCCGGGATGATCATGAATCAAAAAACACCCCAAGCGACCAATACCAATGCCAAGCGGAAGCGCAAAAAAACCTTGATCCAAATATGGAAGGATGGGCAGTTTATGTTTGCGTAAATACCAAATCCCGACCGCGACCGCACCGATTAACCCACCCATCATACTCATGCCACCATCCCAAAGAAACAACAATTCGATTGGGTGATAAAAAAAATACATGGGTGAATACACAACATCAAACAATCGTGCGCCGATCAACGCCCCAAGAATCGACCAAAATGAAAGGTCCCACAGGCGATGATGATCCAGTTTGTGCTGTTCACATCGGTTTGCCGCCACCCATGTTGCCATCAATATCCCAAATGCAACAAATAATCCCCAAACATAGATGGTGATAAAACCGATATGCAATGTTGTAAATTGAAACCACGGGATCACAAAAAAACGTATCTTAATTAGCCACAAGTCTCTATCTATCCCGCCGACGCTTTGCTTTGGCGGGACCCCGCCACAGGCGGTGGCTATCTACTATCTACTTCCCCTCCTCATGCCACCCTGTCACAGACTGATACCACATACCGGCACGGAACAAGGTGTGTTCATCAAACGGTTTAGCCAACATTTGCAAACCAACCGGCAATCCGTTCACAAAACCACAAGGCATGGACAACCCGGGAATCGTGGCAAGATTTGCAGTGATGGTGTAAATATCCAACAAATACATGGTGATGGGATCTTGATTTTTTTCTCCCAATTTCCAAGCAACCGATGGACTGGTTGGGGTAAACACCACATCAACGTCTTTAAACACCTCTTCAAAATCTTGTTTGATGAGCGTGCGAATTTTCATGGCTTTTCTGTAATAAGCATCGTAATAGCCGGCGGAGAGTGCATACGATCCCAACATGATGCGGCGCTTCACTTCTTTTCCAAATCCTTCGCCGCGTGAATGCGAATAGGTTTCAAGCAAACTGTTTCCGGTTGAATGATATCCATAACGCATACCATCATATCGTCCAAGATTGGAGCTGGCTTCAGACGGCATCAACACATAATACGCCGCAAGCGCATAGGATGCATGTGGCAATGAAACTTCTTTTACCTCTGCACCCGCTGATTCGAACAAAGAAACCGCATCCATGACCAATCGTCGCACATCTTCATCCATGCCTTCCAAAAAATATTCTTTTGGAATGCCGATTTTTAATCCCTTCACATCTTTTTCAATGAGAGCCGGAACCGTTGTTTCGGATAATGCAACAGAGGTGGCGTCTTTTTCATCTTTTCCCTCAATCACCTGCAACAGCAAAGCCACATCTTCCACCGTGCGCGCAAACGGTCCGATCTGATCCAAGCTGGAAGCCATGGGCATGAGACCGTATCGAGAAACGCGACCATAGGTTGGCTTTAATCCAACCACGCCGCACAACGCTGCCGGCTGACGAACCGATCCGCCCGTGTCTGATCCAAGCGAGACGGTCACAAATCCGGCCGCAACCGCAGCTGCCGATCCACCACTTGATCCACCCGGCACACAGGATGTGTCCCATGGATTTTTTGTTGGGCCATAATGTGAGGATTCGGTTGAGGAACCCATAGCAAATTCATCCATGTTTGTGCGACCGATCAAAATGGCACCCGCTTGTTTCAGGCGACGAATAACAGTTGCATCATATGAAGCCACATATCCTTCGAGCATTTGCGATCCGGCCGTAACCTCCCATCCTTGCACCAATATGTTGTCTTTAATCAAAATTGGAACACCTGCAAGCACACCAAGTTGTTCTCCGGCGTTTCTCTTTTCATCCACCAATTTTGCTTCATGCAAAGCGGTTGGTGAAACCCAAATCACGGCATTCAATGAATCGTTCATGGACGCGATGCAATCCAGGGCTTCTTGCACCAAAGCTTCACTGGTCGTTTCATGTTTTTCCATGGCATGCACCATGTCTTTTAAACTCATCCATGTCATATTATTCTGTGCGAGATTCAAATACGGCCTGTACTTTTAACAAGCGGTCTTCTTTTTCCGGAAACGCTTCAACTGCTCGATCTCGTTCCTCTGGATCACAGGTGATTTCATCTGATCGAAAAACATTGACGCTTCCTTGCGCATGCTGCAATTCCGGCACATCATCTGTGTTCACTTCTTGCATAGTTTCCACATACGCCAAAATAGAACCAAGTTGTTCACCAAACTCAGCTCGTTCTTTTTCTGAAATATGCAATCGCGCAAGTTGGGCGATTTTTTGAACTTCCAAATCTGTCAGCATAGGAGGATTTTGTTGGAATGAGTGGTAAAACGCAAAATTTTAAATTTGTTGATTTTCCCCGGCCATCATAGCCAGAAACGCCTGTTCCGACAAGGTTTCAATTCCAAGCTTTTCTGCTTCGCGAGCTTTTGTGCCCGCACTCTCGCCCAAAATCACAAAATCCGTTTGTTTGCTAACCGATCCTGAAACCGAACCCCCCAAAGACCGAATGCGCTCTTTTGCTTCATCTCGGCCCATGGAACGCAAGGTTCCGGTGAGCACAAACGTTTTGCCAACAAACACCTCAGAGGTTTTTATGGCTTTCATGGACTCAACCACAACCCCATAATCCAAATACGATTGAATGAGCTCTTCATTATGCGATTGCGAAAGAAACGAAACAATACTTTGCGCCACCACCTCACCAACTCCATCGACGTCTGATAATGATTCTAATGTCGCATTCAAAAACGACGGAAGAGATTTGAAATGGTGCGCCAAATCAATCGCGGTTTGTTCACCAACGTTTTTAATCCCAAGACCAAGAATAAATTTTGAAAGCGAAATGTGTTTGTGCGATTGGATTTCATCCACAAGTTTTTTTGATGAGACTTCGGCAAACCCTTCAAGCCCCATCACATCATACGGCTTTAACAAAAACAAATCCGATGGACGATTGATGAGTTTGTGCTCATGCAACGTGGCGATAATTTGCGGACCAAGCCCATCGATTTCAAACGCGCGCGCCGCATGCAACATTTGCTCTCGATCTTGCACAAAACAAGATGGGTTTGGACATACAATCGCCACTTCTCCTTCTTTATGAACCAACGCGGTTCCACAAATCGGACAATCGCTTGGCGCCTTTGTTTTGTGTGTTTTGTTTGGACGCAAATTTATGACCACCTCTTTGATTTTTGGAATAATGTCTCCGGCCTTAAACAAAATCACCGTGTCCCCTTCTCGCACATCCAATCGTTCAATTTCATCCAGGTTGTGCAAGGTGGCGTGTTGCACGGTTGTGCCGCCAATCCAGGTTGGATCCAAAACCGCAACAGGCGTTAACACACCGGTTCTTCCCACAAACCATTCAATTTTTTTCACGACCGTGGTTGCTTCTTCTGCGGGAAATTTCCAGGCAACCAATCCGCGTGGTGTTTTTCCAACCACACCAAGCGCATCAAAAATTGAACGATCATTTACGCGCACCACCATGCCATCAATCCAATAATCCAATGAGGTTCTTTGTTTGATGAGCGATTTCCAATGCGATTCGATTTCTGAAAGCGAAGAACACACCTTGGCATTTGGCGCGACCTTAAATCCAAACGATTCCAATTGATCAAAGGCGAGTTTGGCGGTTTTGGGTTGTGGGTTCATGATCAAATCCCATGCCACAAACGCAAGTGGACGTGAAGCGGTAATGGATGGATCCAACTGTCGAATGGAACCGGCGGCGGTATTTCTTGGATTGGCAAAAATGGGTTTGCCTTCTTTTGCAAGTTGCTTATTAAACGCTTCAAACGCCTTTGCCGGAAAATACACTTCCCCACGAACCTCAACGCGATCCAACACATGTTCCCCGTGCAGTCGCAAAGGAATCGAGGTAATGGTTTTGATGTTTTGCGTGACATCTTCCCCCACACGTCCATCACCACGCGTTGCCGCATACACAAGCACGCCACGCTCGTACACAAGCGACATGGCAAGCCCGTCAATTTTGGGCATGCAAAAATATCCGTCAATGCGATGTGATAATTTTGAAATGCGTTCAATCCACTCTTCCATTTCCGGATGCGTAAACACATCTTCCATGGAAAGCATGCGATGCGTGTGCGAAATTTTTTTGAACTGTTTGAGCGGCTTGCCGCCAATGCGTTGGGTTGGCGAATCCGAGGTAATCAAATCCGGAAATTGTTGTTCAAGCAAAAACAGCTCATGTTTCAATGAGTCAAGCGCAGCATCGGACATGGTTTGCTTATCAAGCACATGATACGCATACCGATGTTCTTCAATGGTTTTTTTCAATTTTTCTATGCGTTCTTTTGCTTCTGTTTTCGTCATACCTATTTTTGATGATATTCATGAGTGTTTGAATGCAGCGAGGACGGTTGTAGCACCATTTTCCAGCTTGAAAAGCGCAGAAAATGGGCGCCCTTCCGCAGCCAGTGAAAACACTCATGAATGTCATCTTATAATCGAGATAAGGTGTGCAGAATAATGGAATGAGTGGCAACCGAATGGGGCCCCCGACGGCGCGGAATAAGATGAGCACCGGCGGGGTGATGAGGTTGACGAGGCTCATTCCATTACACCATTTGCAACGGTTGTATTGTATCATCAAAATCTCTCACACTTGTAACGAATTTATAAGCAAAAGTAAAATACAATTATGGTTTTCTGACTTGGGGCTCCGACCACGGAAGAAAACAATGATTGTATTTTGCTTATGCGGCATGGATGAGGCTCATTCCATTACACCATTTGCAACGGTTGTATTGTATCACAAAACAACGGGGATCAACCCGTTGTTTCTTGGTCTTATTTATGGGCACGCACCAGCCTGCATTTTGCCGGGAATCGCGCAATTTACACCTTTTTGCAACCCTGCCGTTGATAATCCATTTTCGAGTTCAAACTGAATCCCATACAGTTCGCCATTTTGCTTCTGTGAATAGCAAAAAGCGTTTCTTGCCGGATTTCCGCATGTAACTTTTCCTCCCAAACCACCTTCATACGTACGAGGCACAATCCGGATAATGGTTGCCACCTCTGCTGAACAATCGCCGTGGAATCCGGTTGTAGACAAACAAGCGCTTTCGGTCGCATCGCCCAAAGGAAGCGCATCACCATTTGGATATTGATTTGTTTCATTGTAGTAATCTTCCAATGCAGATTGTATTTGTCGGACATTGGAAAGCCGTGTGGCATCACGCTGTTTTGATCTGGCGGAATTGATGGCCACAAGAGAAAACACTAAAACCAACGCAAGAATGCCGACAAAAACCAAAATTTCTAAAAGAGTGATGTTTTTTTCTGGAGTGTTCATATGAGTTTTTTGATGTTTCGCAGCAAATCTGAAAGTGAGATGTGTCCTTTGAGCCAATACACATGCACGCCGGCTTGCTTCATGTGTTCAATATCTTTTCGGGATCCGGATTGAGTATACACCAAGACCTTTGGATGATGATACTGCGGGTCTGAAATGAGTTCGGCGATCACGGATTCAGGGCAAACCTCAAAGGCCGGATCAAAGAAAAAAACATCGGTTCTCTTTTTTTGCAATTCTTTTTTTGCGGCTTCGAGTTGTTTGATGCGTTTTACAGACCACCCGCTTTCTTCTAATCGACGTTTGATGATCTCAACCAAATCCGAGTCCGGATCCAACATCAGCATGGCGGGTTTTCTCTTTGGCATACGATAATAAACGAAGAGTTGTTAGATCATTTTAGCTTTTTGATTGCAATGATTTATTCTAAATCTCGCATAGCGAGACCTATCGCCACACTCATTCTCGGTCCAATCTCTTGCAACACACCGGTCAAATCTTGCGGATACACAACGCGCGCCCATGGATCCCCGCGATACACATTCATGTTCAAGGTTTCAGACAAATATTCTGCCAAACGTGGAAGTTGAGATGACCCACCGGTTAAAATAATTTTTTCCACGCGTTTGATTTCTGCAATTTCCATGTTTGCGTACAATTGGAATGCGTAGCGAATTTCATTGATAAGAGGAAGCACAAACGGCTCAAGCATTTTTGGCAAAGAGGTGATGTCAGAAGAAAGGCCTAAATCTCGTTTGGCACGCTCAGCATCTTCTTCTGAGAGTTTCATGGTTTCTTCTATGCGCTTTGTCACAGAATCTCCGCCCAAATTCAAACTCCGTGCCACAAACGGAATCCCTTTTTCCACAATAAACAAATTCGTGCGCTTGGATCCCACATCCAAAATCATGATCGCCCCTTTATCTTTTCCAATAAGCGAACGAATAAGAGCAAACGCCTCGGTGTCAATCGCCTGCAATCCCAATTTGGCGTTTTTAAAAATCTCAATATATTTTTGCACCAATGTTTTGGATGCTCCGGTCACAAGCACGCGCGCAAACTTCTTTTTGATATCCTCCGGAGATCCGGCTTTTGGTTCTTCCGGTTTAGCTTGCGTTCCTTTTGTGGCCGGCTTTTCCTCTTTTTTTACGCCATCAATCATGGTGGAATACGTAATCATTTCAGAGATGGGAAGCGGCGCAAGCATGCCAAGCTCACGATCGATTTCCCCTTTCATGGATTTTTCATCTTTTTGTTTTGGCAAAGACAGAATAGTTGAAAACACACTCGCGGTTTGCAGCGCAGTCATGACCGATGTGCTTTTCACATCCGCTTCTTTACACACACGCGCAAGCAGCTCACCGGTTTTTGCGGGTTGCTCAAACAAAGAATCCCCGCCTTCATGTGCAGGGACTTCAAGATACCCGTACGTCATCAAACGTGCGCGGCCTTTTTCTGTTGATAATTCAACGACTTTGATACTACTTGCCCCAATATCGACCCCAAGAAATGTTTGTTTTTTTTGTCCTCCGAACAATGACATAGTGGAATTATCATACCAGATAAAATTCCAATATACAAATGCCAAATATCAATCCAGCCTCTATCTACCATCTTCTATCTACTGTCTACTCCCCCGCCTTCTCATCCAACACCTTATTCACCAATGCATCAGCCTCTTTGTTAAATTCGCGGCGCACATGTTTAATTTTTACTGTCTCAAATTGTGTCATCAAATTTTTCACTTCCAAAAACCGCTTGGCAATTTCCGGATTTTTGATGCGGTATTCCCCTTTTAATTGTTTGGTTGCC
>Ga0172367_10009224_pt1 | contig 10862 bp, 9 predicted proteins | sample Lak10m_FD_114542 | JGI IMG/M metagenome (GOLD analysis project Ga0172367, IMG submission 114542) | Freshwater microbial communities from Kabuno Bay, South-Kivu, Congo - kab_022012_10m | ecosystem: Environmental > Aquatic > Freshwater > Lake | place: Democratic Republic of the Congo: South-Kivu...
GGCCCTGGCGGCACTCGGCGTGTCCCTGGTCGGCTTTGGCTGGGTCAAGGGTGCCAGCCACGTTCAAGCGCGGTGGGATGCCGCCATCGCGCAACAAACCGTGCAGGCCGCCGCCGTGCGCGAGCGGCAGGCGCAAGCCACCGTCAAGGTCGTCACCGAATACGTTGACCGCATCCACGTCGTCCGTGAGAAGGGCGACACCATCGTCAAGGAGGTTCCCGTTTATGTGCCCGTTCAAGCCGACGCTGCTTGCACTATCAACCTTGGCTTTGTTCGCCTGCACGACGCTGCCGCCGCCGGTGAATTGCCCGAGCCCGCCAGAGATGCTGATGCGGCCGCCGCAGGCCTTGCGCTCTCTGCCGTCGCCGGAACCGTCGCCGCCAACTACCAGACCTGCCACGAAACAGCCGAGCAACTGAGGGCGCTGCAGGAGTGGACTGGAGAAATAGCGCCTGCAGAACACTGAAGTTCAGTGCCACTGAGCCGAAGGTTCGCGTAGCCTTCATGGACTTCGTGTGCAACCGTTGGGATGCACGCAGACTTGGGAGCTTTAGACGCAGACGATGAGCGAGTGAAAAAAGCTGTAACCTAAAGATTTGGCCACAAGCGTACTTGACGTGAAGTGGTGCATGACATCACAAACGTAGATCAGAGCAAAGGTTTCCTCTTCTTGTCTTTTTCGCTGTCTTCACAGATAGCTTGGTTAGTGTTTTTCTGAGAAAATAAATCCACTTGTCAAGTTCGTCTGCCGCACTCGAGGAGCCCTAAGGCGCTCAAAAACGCCTTGAAAGAGCTATTTCAAATCCACTCGAAAAAGAATCAATTGAGGGCATGCCGTGATTCGCAATTCGGCAACGGCTGGGGAAAGAACTTTAAATGGAGCATATCCTTTGAAACGTAAGAGCTTTCATATTCATGGCGATAACATTGTTGAGTGTATTCGAGCATTTAACTACGTTGTTGCTGGCCTTGGTGAATCCATTCATGAAATTAATGGACCAAAATTTTCAGTCACTTGCCCAGTGTATACAATAATACTGGACGGAGAGGAGTTGAACTTTCAATTTCTTCCTGGCTACGGCGAGCGTCGCTGGAATCAAGATGTTCTCGCTTTCGTTCAGCGCTCAGGAGGGCGCTTGCGGGAGGCTGCTGACGCCATTATCACATTGGTTATTGATGGCAAAGAGAAACCAATCGCTGCTATCGAATTCTGTGGCGCACTTCCAGCGGGAAATCAAGCATGGCAACGGCAAGGACGAGCTTTCTCTTTTGCTCACGCCAAAGTTCCTTATTTTTATGTGGCTGAACTTGGGGGCTTCGAATTAGATGCCGATAGAGGCCGAAAAGCAGAAAGGATGCCCAATCCCGCAATCCCCTTTAGCTTCTTTGCCATGACTCGGTATAAAAATTCAGTTTGCCTTCCTGTTTACGAAGCAAACGCCGGGGCTACAAAGGAGACTATAAATAATTATAACTCCGTTTTTGGAAAGACCGATTTTCTTGAGTTTTTAAGGCGAGCAATTCTTGGGGAGGACACCAAAAAGGCTGCGGAACTTTTAGCTGAAAAATGTGTTGCCCTCGTCGAACTTCTTGCAAAATCAAAAAAAAGAAAAGATGGGCTCAGTGGCGATCAATGGAAAGCAGCTCATCAAGCTGTTCTTGCCGGACAAAACATACCTAACTTCCTGGAAATAAACGCCCGACTTCCATGGAAAAAAACTGCCTACATTGATGGGCTTACGCATAGTGCTAAGCAGTTCATGGCCCTAGGTGCGGAGCAGAGCATCGGCTTGACTTCAAACACCCTGCCACTCTCATTTGTCCCTAAAAAAATTCGACCTCAGTTCAGTCGTAACGTAAGAGGTATATATAGAGATATCTCGGATGAGTTCGCAGAGTGGCTCGCAAGGGACGATAAACCACTGGCACTATCTTGGGTTATGGGCTTTAAGCCGCGCGGGGATGATGCACGACCTGACCGCGGTTTAACACCTTTGGCACGTATGCTTGTTGGAGATGATTGCGATTTAATGACGTTTGTTTACGGCCCTGCCCCAGTCGCACATTGGAATGATCTCGCGAGCAACCCCTCCGGGCTCGCAAGTCGAAATGGCTTGTGGGAGTCAGTCCTTGCAGTTAGTGATGGTGTTTTAGTCGATGCTGAAACTAAGCCTTCTAGCACTCCGCGTGGTTATCTGAAAGATGCGTGGTGGAGCGTCCTCAGCCAAGAAAATATTCCTCTACGAGTACATCCGAATGTTCTTAGCTTTGGGGAGCAGGATGTAGATACGGCACTGCACGTTGCTTTTGAGTCTCTTGGAACAGAAGTCATCTTCGAAGGCATGTGTAACCCACCGGGGGGAGATTGGTCAGGTATTTCATTCCGATGGGACCACTCTGAACCAGAACATCGATGGCTGACTTTGCCTCGTGTATCAGCGGATGGAGCAAAGAGGCCGGACCATGTTTTTTCTCTTTTTGGGCATGGTGATCTCCCCATATGCCTCTGCATAGAGTCCAAAGAACATTCTCGATCTCTTGATGCGAACATCGGACCTAGGCTCATTCGCTACACTGAAGCCTTGTTTGAAATTGCACCCAGCATACATAGAGAAAGAAAAAACGACCCCTGGAAGATTTTCGAGGACAAATGGAAATGCCGTGATTTGATCTATATTTCGGCAGGCGCGTATTTGTCAACCGGAGCGAATCCGCTCAAAGGTGTTCCCGTCGGGACCGGGTTAGATATTCAAATAGGAGTGGAATTCTCGGGCGACGGTCGCCAATGCTTCTTGCACATGCGAGGTGACACCGAATCAGGTCAAAATTTAGTGTCCTACCTTGCTAAGTTGCCAAGCTGGGGGAAGTTCGTCACCCTGAAAATTAATAGCTGAGGTAGAGACTTTCTGTCACCACCTCGATGGGGCCGTTAAGTACCTTGGCCACAGCACTGTGACCACTGTTAAGCCTCTCGACTCTCTTATAAATCCCCGGCGGCAATGCGTAGTCATACTCGGTTTGACCACGGTTGCCGTCAAACGAAAGAGCCCATTTGATATCGCGACGATTTAGATCGTCCAAAAATTTGTAAAAGCGATCGACGTCGAGATCGCCTATATATCTTTGTTTATTTCCAGCATATGGTGGATCAAGATAAATAAAATCGCCACGTCTTGCATCCGCTGTTGTTTCCTCAAAATCACCATTACGAAATTCGACACCCTGGATTCGGGTCGACCATTCACGCACGATTTTTTGAAAGCGATTTGGCAACATTCCCTTTCTCGATAAGTGGAAAGAGTTATTAAAATCGCCTTTTTTACTGAAGCGAACTATTCCATTAACACAAGTTCGCATCAAAAAATTCAGATCTTCAGGTCGTTGCTCCGCATTAAATCTTTCGCGAACTATGTAATAGTAGCCGGGGAGATATTCCTGCAAGGCTGCCCATTGGGAGGCGTAATCTTCAATTATGCGAGATGGTTCGTCACGAACCATTTTCCAAAATGAAATTAGGGGTGCGTATATATCACCACCAATGGATCTTTGGCGACCAAGCATAAAAAGCATGGCGCCCCCCCCCAAGAATGGTTCATAATAGCGATCAAATTGTGGCGCGAAGGCAGATATGCGCGAAGCCTGGCTACGCTTACTACCTGTCCATTTCAGTAGCGAGGGCACATCACCGCTAGAGGAATGATTTTCCTTGGGCCCCTTATTGGTTGGCGTCGAAGGAATTTCAAAATCAAAGAGATAACGGTTTTCCATTTTAATTAATTACCGCCCTGACGAAGTCTTGTGACTGCAAGGTCGACATAGGCGGCGTCGGTTTCAAATCCGATGTAGTGCAACCCTTCCACTTGAGCGGCAACACATTCGGTTCCAGAGCCTGCAAAAGGTACAACACAAATGTCTCCAGGTCCCGCTGAAAGTTGAATGAGACGGCGCGCAAGGCGTACGGGTTTTTGTGCTGGATGCTTGCCGTGTGCAAGCTCTTCGCGTGGTTTATTGTTTGGTAGATCCCATACCGTACGCATTTGCTTTCCAGGAGATTTTAAAACATCGTCCGAAAAGTCGCCATTTTTCGAATGTTCGTAATTGAATCTATAAGACCTCTTGCCACCCCTGTGCGCCCATAGAATGGTTTCATGGCTAGCGGTGAGGCGCCTGCCGGCAAGATTAGGGAAGCTGTTGCGCTTGTACCAAATAATCTCATTGATTATTTCAATACCTATCAGTTGCATCGCGACGTTTGTAACCCCAGCACTGTGATAAGTTCCGTGAACCCACATCGATCCGGTTTGCTTAAGAATTCGTCGGGCTTCCGTTAGCCAGTTCATTGTGAAAGAGAGATAGTCTTCAAGAGACATATCATCCCAAACTTGACCAATTTTTTTCCAGCTCCCCCCCATTCCTGCAAGCGACCCATATTCCAACGCTAACGACTTTCCTTTGCTGGCGTTGTATGGGGGGTCGGCTATTATTAGATCAACACTTTGATCAGGGATGTTCTTGACCAATTCCAGAAAGTTTCCGTGATAGATTTTTTGGGTCTCTAAACCGCCAACAGTCACCGGCTTCAAATCGCTTTGCCCTCGTGAATTAGTTGGAAAATCAAAACCATCTTGAGTCATGATTGGTTCATTTTTTGATCTATCGCCTTGCATCGCATCTAAAGTCTCTTCTGAAGTGAGTCTGTTCATTTTTGCCTGTAATTACTGTTTGCCAGAAGTGGCAAAATGGATTATGAGATTGATGATCTCAATATATCTCATGTTGGATTTTGAGGATTGGACTGCTTTAAAAATTCGCTTGTTGCACGAACAAATCCTCATGTGGCGATTTCGGTTGGGGATTGCTTAAGTAATTGCCGCTCATCCCGCCAGCGATTAATGAGCTGAAGAGCTGCCTCATCGTCCAGCATACACAGCAGGTCAAAGACGACCCGCATTCCGACAGGCGAGTTTGTTCCTCGTAGATACTCCAGGTACGTCCTAGATGAAACCCCTAGTCGGCTTGCCATAGTTGCTTGACTGATCCTTCCACGTTCTTTTGCTTCGACTCGATGGTGAAGCTCTCGAAGAAGGTCGCTGACTGTCAGCCCGGATTGATGCTCATTTTTCATACATAATTGCACGCAGTGTGGATATAATTCTTCACATTTTAGCACCAAAGGCTCGCCTTTGGAACGCTTTTCACCACAAAACCCATACTTGGAGACCACCGTGGCTCGTTATTCGGAACACGACACCAGCAAGATCTATCAAGCGGCGGAGTCCTTCCGGGCCAACTGCCTGCTGCGCGACGGGTCCCTGCTGTTCGGTGATGCGTCTGTGTGGAGGCCGGATGTCCTGGATCGCATCCACAAGGCTTTCGTCGCCACCCCGGACGAAGGCGACCGGACGTTCATCGACAAGTTCAAAGACCAGGTGGGTAAGGCCGGTCAGGACGTATCACGTCTTGCAGCCGAGATCTTGAGCGTGTACTTCCTGTTCCCCTCCAGTGTCGGTGGCTTACGCAAGCGACAGGTCGTGAACGAGGTGCTCGGCTGGGGCGGTGACAGCCTGCCGGAATCACACCCTGTGTCGGCAGCCTTCGCCAACGGGATCGGCAGTGGCGGCCAAGGCTACAACACCCGCCGCCCCTTCGAGATCGCATTTCTGATCGAACTCGCCATCGCGTGGAAGAAGTTGCCAAAAGATCGGCAGGTAGAGGTGGCGGACGATCCGTGGCTCTTTCAAGAGGTCGTGGACAGCCTTGAGGATGCAGAGTCGAAGCAGCTCCGGCACATGCTACTTCATCTCCTGTTCCCCGAGGACTTCGAGCGCATAGCAAGTGGCAATCACAAGCGCAGAGTCATCAAGGCTTTCGCGGGGCTGGTCACTGCCGAATCAGAGGATGATGACCGGGCGATCTGGGCCATTCGCCAGGAGCTCGAAAAGCGGCTTCCCAACCAGGAGCTGGACTTTTACTGGTCGCCGCTTGTCGAGGCTTGGTACGACGACAGCGAGGGCGCATCTGAAGGCGCACCGCTGGAGATAATCCAGCACAAGAAGCAGATCGTCCTATATGGCCCGCCGGGTACTGGCAAGACTTTCCGCGCCAAGAAGCTGGCTGAGCGTGTCATCCGATCTGCGGCACTGAGCCAGATGGGGCCGGCTCGCTACTTCCAGTCGCAATCTGCTATCGAGTCCGCGATCCGCGACAACGTGCATCGACTACAGCTGCATCCGGCCTACAGCTACGAGGACTTCATCCGCGCACTCCACATTTCGAATGGCGGTGGCACGGAATACCGAGCTGGCTACCTCCCCAAACTGATTGAGGACATCGAGCAGCAGCCACGTGCGGAACGTCTGCCGCACATCCTAATCCTGGATGAAATGAACCGGACGGATCTGAGTCGGATGCTCGGCGAGTGCTTCTCCTTGCTTGAAGATCGAAATCAGACGATTGAGCTTCCTGCGCGCAATGGCGACGGGGCAGCAATGATGCTGCGCATCCCTGACGATCTGTTCGTGATTGGCACGATGAATCTGATTGATCAGTCCATCGAGCAGATCGACTTCGCGCTGCGCCGCCGGTTCCTGTGGCTACTCTGCCCGTTTGACCCCGAGGCTCTGGTCAGTGCCGCTGAAGCCAAATGGCAGGATCTGAAATCGGGTCTGGAGTGGGATCGCATCGAACCGGACTTCCGCAAATTGGCAGCAGCGGCGGCGGCTTTGAACAGGCAGATCCACGACAGCCCGCTGCTAGGCTCGCAGTACGAGATCGGGCACACCTACCTGCTCGACGTGGTCGTGTTCCTGCGCAATTTCCTCGGTGCTCGACCTACACGCAAGCAGAACTACCTTTGGAACAAGAAGGGTGAAGCGCTGGAGCCCGTCGTGCAGGTGTGGAACCTGTCCCTTCGCCCATTGCTGGAGCAGTACCTCGCTGGACTGGACGCAACCGCACGCAATGTCGAGATCGAGCGGCTGTCCAAGGTGCTTCTCAAACCATCGGTGGCCGAGTGAGACTTGTAGCGCGCGACTGCTCGCCGCTTGTTCCGCAACCGACGGCGGCAGAAGCCAGCTGGCTACGTAGGCTGGCAAGCAATGTCCGAGCCTCGGATCTTGTCGTTCCCATCTCAGGCGAGAGGGGTGAGGGCGAACCCATCGTCTACTGTGCCTGGGACGGCACTTGGTGGGCTGGCCGGTACGTCGGTTCGATTTCCTTCGAGGGGCACAGTCTGACCATTGAGCCACGTTTTGGTCTGACCGCGCTTCGGAATTGGCTCTTTGAAGCAACGTCGGTCGTGCTGACTGACGCGCCCGGGAAACTCCGGGAGGACGAATCCTTCATTGCCCAACTTCTCGCGTCCGTTTGGGCCCATGGCTTCGTCGAGGCGGCTCGGCATGGGCTGCCTGCGCTTCGCTGCGAAGTAGCGACGAAAGGCGCGACGGTTAGGGGGCGGCTTGATGTCCCCGCATCACTGCGCTTGATCGCCACAGGTGGGGGACAGGTCGTGTCTATCCGTTCGGAGAGGTCGTTGGGTCACGCAGCATCCGATGCCATCGTCGCCGCCTACGAGGTTCTGCGGCGGTGGCTTGGGGTGCCAGACGAAAAATGGCTGCCTACGCGTGCCAAGGAACTCCTTCCCCATCTGATGGGTGTCACCGGTGCGCGACCACGAGTGCCTACGAAGGCCGAACTGGACCGGATTCGCTACACGCCGATCACGGCGGGCTTCGCCCCTATCGCTGAGCTTTCGCGGCAGATCGCCAACCGCAGAGGCCTAGCTGCGGACATCGATACCAGTGGTGAGACAAAGGGCGTCCTGCTTGACGTTGCTGAGCTGTGGGAGATGTACGTGCTCAGCGTGTTGCGCAAGGCTGCCGCACCGCTGACCGTGACTCACGGTACCCGAGAGAAGGCAGCCACCAAGAAACTGCTCCACAGCGATGTCTCGGGCCAAGGTCTGGGCACATTGATACCCGATGCCATCCTGCTCTCAGGTTCCGCCATCAAGGGAGTGGTTGATGCCAAGTACAAGTCCCTCCATCCATCTGCCAGCTCACCAAATGGGCCGCAACGCGACGACCTGTACCAGATGGCCGCCTACCTGGGGCGCTTTCAAGCACCCGTCGGAATAGAGACCTGGGGCCTCTTGGCGTATCCCGTCGACCCATCAAAACCCGAGACGCCCAATGCCGAGCAGAACAGCCCATGGAGCCTTGATGACAGGAAGAAGATCGGCTTTGCCACTTTGCCCCACAACCCCACCGACGCAGTGGCCAAGATGCGTGCGCTGATCTCGCAAAGTGCCAAGCCCGTCGCTTTATCAGTCACATCGTAGATCTTTGGTCGCCAAAAGTGCTTCGATCTGGTGCGGATCTGGCATCTATAAGTCTCGGCGACTACAGTCGCACTCGCATCATTTTATTGACAAGACCCTTTTAAGCGAAACTATTTGATGATAGAATCCGCTTGAACGAAATCCGATGACGGAGTTGCCGATGGCCCAGCCGAACCAAGAAACGATCCATGACCTGCTTGTGAGGAATATCTCGCGTGAGCTTGTCATGGGCCTCGAAGAAGCCAAGCTGGTCGGCGCTCAACGTGCCTATGCTGCAGCGCGAGGGATGGATGACGGTCACTTGCCCAGCGTGGTGGGTCAGTTGCGCCACTTCCATATGAATGAGTCGTTCCATCGCGCACTCGCCGTTGCAGACGCATCCCCTTCACCGCTGCGCGGCAATCAGATCGTCACAGGCCGGGCTGGGATCTTCACCTTGGCACGGTTCAACACCAAGTATGGGGTCTGGAACAGCGGGCGGCGTAGCGAAACCCGAAAACAGATGTCCCTGGCGAACGCAGCCATTGAGCCACTGGTTCAACCCGGACTCTTTTCAGGCTACGTGGAGCCATCTCAAGCGGTTGTATTCGTCGTGGCCTGCTTTGCAGGATCGCTGCACAGCCAGCCGGACACGCCCGTCTCCATCGAAATCGCGGTCCCAGATCGCCACATGCAAGGCTGGCTTTTCCGGGAACCCATTGACGCATTCGTCAAGCGCTACGACCAGCAACCGACAGCGGGCCAAGACGACTTGGCAGTACCGAAGCTGAAAAAGAACATTGGCAAACAACAAGACAAAGACGGAACAGGATCATGAGCAGGGGCGGTGTACAAGGATTTCAGAAAGATCGACTTTGCCAAATTCTTGCGGCCCGTCGTCTGACTCAAGTCCAGCTGGCCTCAATGGTCGATGTGTCTCCGGCGACCATCAGTAAGTGGCGCGCAGGAACGCAAGCGCCCGAGCGTGACGCACTTGAACGTCTCGCTGGCGTGGTCAATGTCACGCCGGAATGGTTTACGCGTGCGCCCGGGGCGAAGTTGTCGTTGCCGCTTTTCCGCAGCAATGCGTCTGCGCACGTCGCTGCACGAGCCATGCTGGAGGCCCGACTTGAGTGGGCCCAGGATGTGGCCGCCGCCCTGATGGAGTACGTTGACTACCCTGATGTCAATTTGCCCTCTCGCGATTACACCGATCCAGAAGAGATCACTAACGAGGACATCGAGAAGGCTGCCAGCGAATGCCGGGACCTGTGGCGTTTGGGCCGTTCGGCGATTCAAGACTTGGCGCTGGCCGTGGAAGGCGCTGGAGTGATCGTCGTCCGGGAAGAAACCGGCATCGCTCAGATCGAAGGGCTGTCGGCTTGGAGTGAAGTATTGGGGCGACCGCTCATTCTTTTGTCCGCCGACAAAAACAATGGGTACCGCAGTCGCTTCGATCTTGCCCACGAGGTCGGGCATCTAATCCTGCATCGTCACATTCAGCGCACGACAGACAACGCGCGCCACAAAATGATGGAAGCGCAGGCGCACCGTTTCGCAGGCGCATTTTTGCTGCCCGCCGAAACGTTCGCCAGCGAAGTTCGCGTGCCACCGACTCTGGATGACTTGTTGCTTCTGAAGCGCCGTTGGGGCGTGTCGGCGGCGGCGATCATCATGCGGCTGAAGGCTCTTGAGTTGCTGGATGAAGATGGCGCTCTGATGCTTTTCAAACGGCGCTCTGCTCGGTGGGGTGCAAAATCGGAACCCGGAGACGAGGACCGTCGACCAGAGCAGCCGCGCCTGCTTCGTCGCACCATTGATCTGCTGGTCGAAGAGAAGGTCATGCCCTTAGAAGCCATCCCGAGGCACATCGGACTGGCTGCGGGCGACGTTGAAGCACTCGCTGGGTTGTCCGAAGGTTACTTCCAGGGCAAAACCAATGTCGTGGAGTTTGCGCGACTAAAAGCAACCCAGAAGCCGGTTGATGACCAACCGGCCCAAGGCAATAAGGTGGTGCCGTTCCGGCCCGTCTCCAAATCCTGATGTGAAAGGAGCAGTGATGTCCAAGAACACAAAGCAGACGTCCTCACGAGTTGGTCGACTGGCGTCGGAAACGCTACAAAGCAGTAGTTCGTCGCAAGTGGCCAAGAGCCTAGCCGCTTCGGCACTGTCTCAGCGCAGTGGCGACAAACAGACAGGGGCCAAGATGGAAGACAAGGCTGCGCGCGTTTTGGCCAGCGACCGATACGCAAAAGAGACCAAGGAACTTGCGGCCTCGGTACTGTCCCAAGCCAATAAGCAGCGTTGAGACTGGAAGCCGACTCCTCTCGTAATGGCCAAATCGTCGAATCCACGTCCTCACGGCCAAGGCGTTGCTATCTGGTTCTGGAAGCGGACGCGGGTTCGGTTCCGTGTTCCACCGCGCGGAAAGCCAGGCCAAACGCGCACGCGCCGCCGACTAATCGGGGTGATGTCGGCGGCAGATCAATTCTTTACCTCCCCACAATAGCATCCACCTTTGCCGCCCATTTCTGCCCAAGCACCA
>Ga0172367_10009226_pt1 | contig 10860 bp, 8 predicted proteins | sample Lak10m_FD_114542 | JGI IMG/M metagenome (GOLD analysis project Ga0172367, IMG submission 114542) | Freshwater microbial communities from Kabuno Bay, South-Kivu, Congo - kab_022012_10m | ecosystem: Environmental > Aquatic > Freshwater > Lake | place: Democratic Republic of the Congo: South-Kivu...
GACCACTCCGATTTCGCAATCGCAGGTGGAACCTAGTCCGCTCGACTCGGATGAGCTTTTCTAAATAGCTCAAGTCTCTTCGCTATATCTGACTCACTAATTAGTTCTGGCTCGAGCTCTTCTGCGCTAGCGGCATAGAAGAAGCTTGCGCGAATCCGCTCCAGTGGAACACCGAGGCTTCGACCAAGCGCGATGCGATAGAGAGATAGCTGGATCGCCTTATCGCTCAGCTGTTGACCAGTTGGCATTTTCCCGCTCTTCCAATCGACCACCTGATACTCACCATCAATTAGGTAAACGGCATCCAGCTTGCAGACGACGATTGTTCCCCCGAGTGCAAACTCAATCGACTGCTCGACGAGATAGGGATTCAGCGAAGCAAAACGGCTGTTTTCAAAGTTAATCCCAAGCTTTTTCTCCTCCTCGGACCAGCTCGAGAAATCTAGTTCGCTTCCAGAAAGAAAAGCTTGTTCCAAGTTGGCGTGGAAGTCAGTGCCCAGTTGCGCAACTTCTGAGAAGAGGGTGGGCATGGGCCTGGCGAGTGAACGGGCAAACTCTGCGGGGTCAGTCAAGAGCTTCACGATTGCCGATGCCGAAAGGCGAAGTGGAAGCTTTGGCTTAGGCGCAGCGCTTGCAATTTTTTGCTCTTTTAGTAGCAGCACGATCTCAGAGCTGAGCTTTGCTGGCTCTGCTTTCTCGACCTGCTCCGCAGCCTTTTCCCAATCCTGACGAGTAAGTGGCATCGGATCCTCCGGCCAAGCCCTTCGCTCGATTTTGCTCGCCGGCTTGCTGGTTGGTTTTTCGGCAAGCTCAATCACCTCGGCCAAACCACCAAACAGTTCGGTTGGGAACTCGGAGTGCTCAACGGCTTTTTCAAATCGGTCGTAGTAGTGACTAGCCGATACGTGTAACTCTTTAGCGGCTCGAGTGAATGCGACATATGCTAAGCGGCGCTCCTGCACGCGAGTGTGTTTTTTATGCAGATCCTTATAGCCCTCCACCCGCTGATTGAACTCATTCTGCGTGGCTACCCCGTGCCAAGAAAGTTGAGGGATTGCCTCTTTGTCTAAGCGAAACTCAGGTGGCAAAATCCCCCCGGCCAACCAGCCCTTTTGCTCTGCTCTGGCTCCGCCCGGGAAAATGCCCTCGCTCAGCTGCGGAACTGCCACAAAGTCCCACTCGAGTCCCTTGGCGGCGTGGATGGTCATTAGCTGAACGACACCCTTCTTTGCCCCGGATCTGGGAAGCTCAAAGTTCTCGCTCTTGATTGCATAGTCAAGCCAAGAGATTAAGGAGAGAAGATTGGGCCGCTCGGCACTGGATTCAAACTCGCTGATTCGAGAAATGAAACTTCTCAAACTTGCCAGCGGGTCATCGAGTAAAGAGTGGGCGTAGAGCTCGATGTCTATTTCAAAATCCTCAACGACTCTCCAGGCAAGTTCTGTCAGGCTCAGTGATGAAAGTGTTCTGAGGTAGCGCAGTGACGAGGCAAATTCGCTAAGACGCTGAATACTCTGCTCGCTAAGGCCGATGTGCTCCTTCACTGATGGCAGCTGCAGTTTGTCCACAACCTCCAGCAGCGTTAGGGGCCGGTTACTTGGAAGCTTCCACACTCTAGTGAGCTTGCGCCTGATCTGACTCAGCTCTGCGATATCAGATGCCGCCAGGCGATATTTAGGCCCGGTGATGATTCGCAAGAAATCAACTGAGGACTCCGGCCTTGCCACCATTCGCAAAATTGACATCAAATCAATTACTTCGGGTTGATCGAGCAGTCCGGAAAGCCCCGTAATCTCGAAAACTAAACCCAGCTTCTGAAGCTGATCGGCATAGCTACGCATCGAATCCTTTGTTCGAAAGAGAATTGCTGCGCTTTTATCTGCTGCGATTCTGCTGGCAATCCAGCTCGCCACCTCCTGAGCTTCAGCTGCGCCGTCCGTAAATGTGCGGGCAAAAACCTTCGAATCAATCGCCTTACCCGCGCTGAGAGTTAGAGGAGTGAGTTTGCCGTTGTCAATCGCAAGGGCAGTGTGATTGGCCGCGGCCAGGATGGCTTCGCCCGATCGCCAGGAGGCAGAGAGGGTGAAGCTTTGGCCAGGACCAAAGTCAACAAAGAAGTTTCTGAGATTACGGATGCTGGCTCCGCGCCAGGCGTAAATCGATTGGTTGGGATCCCCTACCGCCATGACAGCCTTTTGCCCGAATAGTCTGGCGAGTAGCTTCACCTGAACCTCAGAGGTGTCCTGATACTCATCCAGCATCACAAATCGAAATGGAATTAGCTCGCCATCAAATTGCTCAACCCGCAGCGAGAGCGCGACCTGATCGGAGTAGTCGAAGAGATTTCTGTCCTGCTTAAACTTTTGAAACTCGCTGGCAAGTTCGAATATCAGCTGAGCTTGACTGGCCTTTTCTAGAAAGTCCTCGGTGTAGGTAAAAAGCCCAGTCTTACCAGTGTCATTCTTTGGAAGTGATTTCAAGTGATTGGCAAAGTCCAAGAAATATTGACTGACCCCACTGCTTTCAACCTGGTGGTCAGTTAGTTGCGCACTCGCTTGCAAAACCTTCTTTGCCAAGTTGTCGAGGTTTTCCTCGTATTCGGCCAACAGCGCATTGCCACTCGACTCAATCATTTCCTTGACCAGGGAAATTGCTAGCGCTTCTGTGAGCAAGGTGGAGTCCGACTCGAAACCAATCTGCAGTGCGTGCGAGCGAAAAATTTCGTTACCAAAAGAGTTGTAGGTTGAGATTTTTGCCGGTGCGAAATCATCACCAAGCTCCTTGGGCCAAAGCTCACTCTCGCGCAGTTTGATAAGTCCTAGGTTGATTCTTCCCCGCAGCTCGTTGGCGGCTTTTTTCGTGAAGGTGAGACCCAAAATCTGATCCGGGCGTGCATAGCCATTGGCGACCAGATACATGGCCCGCACCATCATCAGTTCCGTTTTCCCAGATCCCGCACCAGCTATTACGAGCGATGGTGCATCGATAGCCGCAGTTTCCACAATGGCTATCTGCTCTTGCGTGAGCTGATTCGTGGAGTAAATCGAGAAAACTTCCTGCGCACTATAGCTAGCCACTGGTTATCACCCGGCTCAGTAGCAGCTGGCAATTACCATCCCCGCTGCAGTGCTCATCAACGCTGGCACTAACCACATTTGAACCCAGCTGATCCGTCATTGCCTGTGCGAGCTGGGCGATCTCCTCGCGAAGCTCCTCGCTCATCGGAGCCTGCTCGCGCTCTTGAATCTTTCCCCCACCGATATAGATCAGCTTCCCACCAGCTGCAGTCGAGCCCTGCTCAATGGCTAACTGATAGATCGCTAGCTGGCGGTTCTTCTGAGCCTTTTCTTTACTCTCAGCAGCTCTTCCGGTCTTGAGATCGACTGCGACATCGCCGCTCTGCGTTTTTTCAATCCGGTCAATTTTGCCCAGTATTCGAAGACTGCCAACTTCAATCTCAAAGCCCTGCTCGGCAGCAACCAGTTCCGACCCGCGCCCAAGATATTCCTCCAGCAGTTTTGCCATCGCCTGGGCATCTTTTCTCAGCTGCCTTTCGGTGAGGTGAGAATCAAATTCCATTTCCTGCCAGTTGCGCTCAACGAAACTCGACGGAGACTGCTTCTCAGCGTTTTCGAGTGCGCTGTGGAGCAGGATCCCCAAAGACGCCTTGAGGCTGGTCGCATCGCTGGCGAAGGTGGTGATAAACCAGTGCAGCGGACACTTTTCAAATGCCTCAAGTCTGGAGGCGGCCGCCTTATTACCAACGCGGCTCAGCGGCAGTGAATCTGAAATCGGCAAAAGCCCCTGCCAGCTGCTGGGGTGAGCACCCGGCACGCCCTGCATGGCTAGCGCTGCTAGAACCGGAGCTGCAGTTAGGTCTTTTTCGTAGAGTCTTCTTCTCAGTCGGCCGGTGAGTTTGCGCAAGTCAAAATCCAAAGCCTTAGCCTCACTCAGTTCGATCTTGCCAAGCTGAAAAAACTGAGAGGGCTGCTCTGTTTCATCGGCTAGTGCGGTGAGAAGCAGTTCTTTCTCCGCCGCGGCAATGGCGCGATAGAACATTCTCAACTCATCCGCCAGCTCGCTTCTAGCGGCAGACTCCGGTGAAGATATTCGGCCGAGCAGAAAGGCCTGCAGCGAGGACGCTCCAAGCAGGGCATTGCGAGGAGTCAGATTGGGCCAGATTCCCTCCTGCAGCCTGGGAATGGCAACCACTTTGTACGAGCCGACCAGGTTGGCCGCGGTAGAAAGAGTGACCGCTGGTTTTTGACTTATCGGCGCAAGTGAGTCTTCAGGAATTCTGCTGCGAAGCTGCTGCTGAGCGAATTCGAGAGCAGTTCCCTCACCGCGATCATCAAAGCGCATCGCTGCCGCAAACACCTCAAGCGCTGCATCTATATCAGAATCTTGCAGCCTCCCTGTGTCTGCATCGGCAATTAGCGTCCAGGCAATTGACACTGCTCGATATGCGCTCTGGTCATCGAGATCTCTGAGCCTCTCAAGAGCCTTAGCCAATGGTGCAATTAGTCTCACAGGCTTGGGTTCAGCAAGTAGCTCGATCAGCGCTCGGGCTTGGTCAAGCCCTTCCATTCGGTAAGGAATTATCAACCTGCGAATCTCGCGCAGCTCAATTGAGTCAAGTCCCACCAGCGGCGAAAGAAGCAGCTGCTCAATCTGCTCCAGCGAAGGGGTGCCTAGAGCCACTTCTACAAAATCCAAAATCGCTCTGGCCATCGGCTGATCTCGGAGAGCCCTTTGAACACCAATGATTCGAACCGGCACTTTTCTTGCACTGAGCTCCCGAGCCAGCTGTTCAAGCTGAGTTCTGGTTCTGGTCACGACAGCGATTTCGTCAAAACCAAGTCCACTGATTCGACGAAGCCGAATCTGCTGGGCCAACCAATCGGTTTCTTCAACTATCGAGGAAAACTGATAACCGATAACTGCATCACTGCCGGAGGGCCGTGGGCGATGATCGCTCACTAGAGACACCGGAATTCTCGATGAAACTCGGTAGAGCAGTTGATTCAATTCCGGGCTCGCCGGCCTAGGCGCAAGACTCAGCTGACTAAAACCTCGTGCTCTGGCAAGTTCGATGAAGCTGGTTGGAGTAGAGCCGCGGAATCCCAAAGTGGCGGTATCAGGATCTCCAAAGAGGAAGCAGGTGGCACTCTCAGCGAGTTTTTCAACTAGGCGAAGCTGTCCTCGGGTTAGGTTTTGCGCATCGTCAACCAGGACATATTTATATGCTCCTGGAAGGTAAGCATCCATGGCCGCGATTGATAGTTGAGCGGGATCCAGTAGCCCCTCTTGTCCTAATCGCTCCCGATAGACAGGTAGCAAATCGATTGCCACCTGTAGCCGCAGACCCTGATACTGCGTCTGTAGTTTTTCAAGATCCGCAGTGCTCAGCGAGTTTTCGATAATGACCGCAAAGAGATCTCTGAGCTCCTGGACAAAGCCCTGCAGCCTTAGTGTCTGAGGATCTATCGACCAGCGAGCGCCGGCTTTTCTTGCCTGAGCCTCATCAACCAAAGATCTCAGCAGGCGCTCTTGGGCTGCACCAGAGAGAAGGCGAATGTTGGAGTCTTCGCCAAGTGTTGCAAAGGAGAAAGATGACACCGAGCGAGCTCTTGGGGCAGAGGCCGCTAACTTTGAATCGAGGGCTATCTGATCACGCAAGATACTGGCCGCCAAGCGGGACGGCGTTAGGACCAGGATGGAATCTGGCGGAGCCTGCTGTTCTAGTTGATTAACTATCTGCCGAAGCAGGGTTGTCTTGCCGGATCTGGGAGATCCAACTACCAGCAGCGGTCCAGAGGTGTCTATGCCTTCTACTTCTGGTAGGGCAGAGTACTGCTCGCTAGCGAATAGGTCCTGTCCCACCCGAACAATCTATTTGCTGCCGGTGACATTTTTATATGCCGTAACCTAGAGGCGAAAAGGAGCACCATGGAAGTCAGAATTGGGATTCGCGAAAGCGGCCGAGACATAACGCTAGAGAGCAATCTCGACAGTAAGAGCTTGATCGGGGCGGTCAACCGGGGATTAGCCGATGGCACCTTGGAACTAACCGACAGCAAGGGACGAATCATTATTGTTCCCTCTGGTGCTGTGGCTTTTGTTGAGATTGGTGCCGAGGAAAACAGAAGGGTTGGTTTCATCTCCTAATGGAAATTGCCGTCATCGTCGTTTACGCGCTGATCTTGGCGCTGGTTGCTCCGTTTGTTCTTCCGCCCTCTGATCACTATGGAAAGTTTGTTCCGGCCGGGATTGCCCTGGTGGCAGGCTGCGCAATCTGGCTGGTTTTGACCTGGTTGGGACTGAACTACCAGGAAGCCTGGATTTGGTTTGCGGTGATGCTGGGAATGCCAATCATTGCTTGGTTTGGATCTCGAGCGCTCGATCGAATTCGCAAAAAGCAGGAGATTGCAAGACTCGAGCAGATCCGGCTAGGCGGTAAGGCCTAGTGAGTCCATTCTCAGGGTGTGGTTTGCCACAAGCTCTGAGGTGATTGGCTCCAAAATCTTGAACTGCTCCCTGGTCAAATCAATCTGGTTGGCTGGTGGGTTTCTCAAAACGTCATCGAAACTGACGCTGTCCCTCACCTCTAGCAAAGCATCGGCGACAATCGCCCTACCAAACAGCGCTAGGTCGTTGGAAAGCTGAGGAAGATTGGCGATGGCATCAGCCAGGGCCAGCTGGCAGAAGTCATTTAAAGAATTATCCGAGAGCATCGCCTCGATTCGAATTCGGCGGGCGGGAGTGAGGCCCTTGGAAATCCGCAGGTAGTTATCTTCCAGAAGCGAGAACACGATGAAGATTCTCATGATGTTCTCCGGCCAACCCTTGCCCTCGGTTCGGTGGACCAGGCTATCGAGACGATCGCGAATACTTTGCTGCAGATCCATGTAGCTCGAACCCAGCTTGATTAGGAGCTCCTGGATTTCCTTTGCTCTGTCTGCATATTTGTTTGACAAAGCTCGCTGCTTCTTCGCCCACTGCTCTGGAGCAGCATTGGCATCATCAGCTAGCAGCTGAGACACGAGAAGGTGGTGCTGAATCAGCTGAGAAAGGAAGACTTCGGTGGCAGGAATGAGCCTGGCTGGATTAAGCTGTGACTGACTGCGTGATTGAGAGTCACGGGAAGGCAGTGAAAGAGTCTGCGTGATCTTCCTGAGCCTTCGAATCCAGTCGAACATGCTGCAAGTTTATAAGGGTGGCTATCTTTTATGCCTCCCGAGCGATTTATACATTCTGGAGAAGTAATTGACCTTTCGCGATTTAGGCATAGATGAGGACATCTGTCAGGCCTTGGAATCGGTATCCATCACCGCACCATTCCCAATTCAAGAGCAGGCGATTCCGCTTGCCCTAGCCGGAACAGACGTCATCGGGCAGGCAAAAACCGGAACGGGAAAAACTTTTGGCTTTGGCCTGCCAATCCTGCAAAAACTTGGTCCAAATCCAGAGCATTTGCCCAGAGCGCTAATAGTTGTTCCCACCAGAGAACTCGCCCTGCAGGTAACCGAAGATCTTCGATTGGCATCCAAGAACAGAACCACCAGAGTGGTTGAGATATACGGAGGCAAGTCTTACGAGGGTCAGCTAGCCGAGCTGACCAAGGGTGCAGACCTGGTCGTTGGCACTCCAGGACGACTGATTGATCTTCACAATCAAAAGCTAATCGACTTCACAGCCATCAACTACCTGGTGCTCGATGAAGCTGATCGCATGCTCGACCTAGGTTTCTTGCCAGACATAGAGAAGATTTTTTCAATCCTGCCAAGTCAAAAGCAGACCCTGATGTTTTCGGCAACAATGCCCAGCGAGATTCTTTCTTTGACCAGAAGATATCAGGAGCGGCCCATCCACATAAGGGTGAGCGATCCCGAAGAGGGAAAGACCAAGGCAGATATAAAGCAGGTGGTCTATCGCGCTCACTCTCTGGACAAGGATGAGGTGGTCGGCAGAATCTTGCAGGCTCAGGGCCGGGGGAAGACCGTCATCTTTGTCAAAACCAAACGGCTTTGCAGCAAGCTGGCAGATGAGCTAATCGACAGAGGCTTTAAGGCCGCTCCGCTGCACGGAGATATGGCCCAAACCGCCAGAGAGCGATCCATGGCTGCATTCCGCGAGGGTAAGAAAGATGTCCTGGTGGCGACGGAGGTGGCGGCCCGAGGAATTGACGTTGACGATGTCACACACGTCATCAACTACTCAGTTCCGGAGGACGAAAAGGCCTACCTCCACCGAACCGGGCGAACCGGCCGAGCCGGCAAGCTCGGGGTGGCCGTGACGTTTGTCGACTGGGAGGACATGACTCGCTGGCAGAACATTAATAAGGAGCTGGAGCTTGGCATCCCAGAGCCGACCGAAACCTACTCCTCCAGCCCGCATCTGTTTTCAGACCTATCGATTCCTGAGGGGACCAAGGGAAGACTGAAAAAAGCAAAACCAGCTCAAGATAGGCCGCAGCCAGCCAAAACTGAAACCCCAAAACCAAAAGCTCGACAGCGGCGCAGAAACTATAGAAGCGGCTCGAAGCCAGTTGCCTGATCAACAATGCGGGCAAGCTGCTCAGGCGCTGTTACGTTTTCACCCAACTGATTCTCCTTAGCCCCATCACCGTGGTAGTCAGAAGAGCCAGTGGTGATTAGGTTGTGTTTCAAGGCAAGGTTAGTTAGCCAGCTCTTGGCAAAATCAGGAACCGATCGGTGATTGATTTCCAGCCCATCTAGGCCTGCGGCGATCAGTTTCTCAAAGTGTTTCAGGGGAAGATCGAGCTCAGATTTCCCAGCGGGAAAATCAATCAGCGGGTGAGCCATTACCGAGACTCCCCCGGCCCTTCGAATCAGCTCTATTGCAACGCCAGTGTCAACTGAATAGTCAGATACGTAGTACTTGCTCTTCTTGCTAAGAATTGATGCAAAGGCATCTGAGCGCGTTGGGACTATTCCAAGACTGACCAGTGCATCGGCTATGGCGGGTCTTCCAATAGTTGCCCCGGCTGGCAGCTGATTTTCAACATCTGACCACGCAATTGGGTAATCGACGCTAAGTCTTTCGACCATTTCTTTTGCCCTGGTGATTCTGGAGCTTCTGGTTTTAGCAAGCTCTTGTGCGAGGGCGGGATCCTGCGCGTTTGGAAGATAAGCAAGGATGTGAACGCTGATGCTTCTGCCCTCAACCAGCGAGCGGGTGGAGACTTCAATGCCAGGAATCAGTCCGATTCCCTCGGATCGGGCAGTAGTCAGCGCCTCCTCCCAGCCGTCGGTGGTGTCGTGATCCGTGATTGCCAAGACCTTGATGCCGGCGGCGCTTGCCTTTCTCACCAGTTCAGACGGTGAATCCTTGCCGTCCGAGCGGTTAGAGTGCGCATGAAGATCAATCACAGGAGCAGAATAGTCGCATGAATAAGAAAGAAACCCCGAACCGTTCCCGCTTCCCGCAGAGCAAGAAGTTCATGAAGTTCATAGCCTCTCAGTGGGAGGACCGACCTGCCTCCACTGCCGTGAGGTGGGAGGTGGCTGATTATGCGCAGTCAAGGCGCGAGCGCTTAGCAAAGCTTTATCCGGGCAAAGTCATCTTGATTGAAGCTGGTTCGATGAAGGTCAGATCTAACGACACCGAGTATCGATTTCGTGCCGACACAGCCTTTACCTATTTCACCGGTTGGGGAAGTGAAACAGTTCCCGATTCTGTCTTAGTCATTGACACTCGCAAAAAGACCCCAAAAACCAAGCTCTACCTCAGGCCAACGGCGGGAAGAGACACCAGTGAGTTTTTCGCAAACTCCATGATTGGTGAGTTTTGGACTGGTCCCAGGCCAACCCTGGAGGAGATCGAGACCCAGCTCGGTATTCCAACCTATGACCTCAAAAAACTTGAATCACACCTAAGCGATTGGCCAAAGCCGCTTTCGATGAAGAACGCAAAATTCGCCGAGAAGATTTCTGCTATGCGATTTGTTAAAGACGAATACGAAATCAGACAGATGCGACAAGCAATTGAGGTTACGGCAAGAGGATTTGCCGACATCGCGAAGGCGATGCCCAGAGCCATTCGCTCGACCCACGGTGAGCGCATTATCGAAACAACCTTTTTTGCTCGTGCCCGAGAAGAGGGTTATGACCTCGGCTACGAAACAATCGCAGCCAGCGGAGCCAACGCCTGCATCCTGCACTGGAACAAAAACACTGGACGCGTGGGCAAGAATGACTTGGTTCTAGTTGATGCAGGCTGCGAACTCAACTCCCTCTACACAGCCGACATCACCAGAACTATCCCTGCCAGCGGAAAATTCTCCAAAGCGCAGCGCTGGGTTTATGAGGCAGTGCTAGAGGCAGCCGATGCTGCCTTTGCGATCGTGAAGCCTGGAATAAAGTTCCGCGAGATTCACAACGCAGCGATTACGGTTATTGCTAAGAAGGTTGCCGAGCTTGGGCTGATTCCGGTCAGTGCAGAAGAGGCTCTGAAGGAAAACAACCAGCATCACCGCCGCTACATGGTGCACGGAACCTCGCACCATCTCGGACTCGATGTTCACGACTGCGCCAAAGCAAGACGCGAGCACTACCAGGACGGAATCTTGAAGCCCGGCATGATCTTCACAATCGAGCCCGGCCTATACTTCCACGCCGATGATCTAACCGTTCCCAAGCAGTACCGAGGCATCGGCGTAAGGATTGAGGACAATGTGCTGGTGACAGAAAACGGCTGCGAGAACCTATCTGGCCTTCTTCCGAGAAAGGTGGATGAGGTCGAGAGTTGGTTTGCGTCTAACCAGTTAGGCGTCGCTGGCTAGACCGAGTAAGTTTCTAGCTTTACCCGCTTCAGCATCTGGAACAACCACTTCCCACC
>Ga0172367_10009227_pt1 | contig 10860 bp, 8 predicted proteins | sample Lak10m_FD_114542 | JGI IMG/M metagenome (GOLD analysis project Ga0172367, IMG submission 114542) | Freshwater microbial communities from Kabuno Bay, South-Kivu, Congo - kab_022012_10m | ecosystem: Environmental > Aquatic > Freshwater > Lake | place: Democratic Republic of the Congo: South-Kivu...
AAGTGAGTCGCTGACACAGGCGATCTTTGAACGTTATGGCAGTCGTCCTCTATCCGTGAAGGCTCTCTTCTCTTTGGATCGTATTCAGCGCCTATTGCGAAGTGGCGATCTGAGCGAGGTTGATATTGAACGTTGCCCCACCGATCTGGAGTCACTGCTGAGAGAGTATTTCGATCAAACTCCTAAATCTGTCCAGAAGCTAATGAGTTTGGCGTCTCTGGCAGGCTTTGAATTCAATCGGTCGCCGGTGCTCAAGGCTGGAGACGAACTGAGCATCCCAGACGCCGGACTGTCACTTGCGCAAAGCGATGAGCCCTATGGGCTGATTGAAGTTGCCAGCTCAGATGTGGCCGAGTTTGTTGATCCGATACTTCACCAGATAGCAGAGCGAAAATCTCACGATTTCTTTGGTACGGCCGAACGGCAAGTGATCGTCGATCAACTGGTCAGGTTTGCGCAGTCCTTGGATGCAGATGTGGATACCGAAGAGACGTGTCGAATTGGGTGGAGTATTCATGTCTCACTGGCAGAAAAAGGGCTAGCTAATCAAAATGAGGCAGTCAAGAGTGCTCAGAATCTGCGCAATCTCTATTCAAAACGGTATTGTCACGAGTTGAGTCGAAGGTACGCCCAATTAGTAGTGGAATGGACGCCAAACTCTGAGCGAACTGGTGAGACCTTCCGAGAATCGCAAGCCGAGCTAGCCAACCTCGAATACGTGATGGGTGCTGAGGCTAGAGCCGAGAAACTGTATGCCGAGCTCCTTGAAAACAACGACAACTCGGCCAATCCAGACCGAGAGAAGTCTCTATTTTTCCGCCACATGCGCGGAGTTTGCTTAAAAAAGTTGGGACAACTCGAGGAGGCAATCCAGCTCCTTGAACAAGTTCGACTCGAGCGAATCGAATTTAGCAGGTCGTTCTCAGCCGAAACTAACGAGGCGATTGACTCAGATCATCGCGAGCATCTGCAGCAAGTGAAAAAAGTACTTCGTGACGCCTATAACTCTCAACATCATGTGTCAATTTGTCGCCGATTGATGGGTCAACCTGCGGAGGCCGAGACTGAAAATAACCGTCTCCTCGCGGAGCAAACTCACTGGTTGGGGCCAGAGCACGAGGACTGTATTGCGACGGAGATAGAAATTGGCCGATGTATGTTTGATCGCGGTGAATTTCTATCCGCAGAAGCGTGGTTTGCGAACCTCTATCTTCGGGCTGAGAGAATTCTCGGGAATCATCCCTACCGCTGGATTATTCTCGGTGAGCGATCACGAGCTCTGGCTCAACTCAAGGAGCTAGCTCAAGCAATTTCAGTGTGTGAGGCATCCCACGCTGGGTTGGCCAGATTGCTTGGGGGAAGACATCCACAGAGTCTGAGGCAGAAGAAAGAGCTTGCCAAGATGCTGGCTCATACTGGCGACACGGCGAAGAGTGTCTTGCTTCTTCAGCAGGTTTTTGCAGCTCAAGAGTCAGAGTATGGGGCTAATGACGAGCGCGTGAATGCAACACGTTCAGACCTGGAACGCCTGCTTGGCATCAGTAATTGAGACATTCGTAGAGCGGACACCAGTCGCCATTAGGAACAAGCGCTTGGTGTCCTCCAGCTACTAGTCCGTCCAATCGATCTCTGTGAAGACGATGCGGGGAGTTATCTCCTGCTCATGCTGCGGCTGGGTGCTGCGGGCTATTTCCATACACCATCTGGCGAGAGCCGAGCGACGAAACCCGTCAGTTCCCAATCGGGGCTGGGAATCGTGGTGGTGCCGAACTTGACCTTGCCCGTAATGACGCCCGCGACTATCACTGTGCCGTCAGGTGCCACATCGACATCGTCGATGCGGGTGCTGACATCATTGTCCTTAACAGTATTTGTTTTGGTTCCGCTGACCCACATCCACTGACCTGCGGAGCTGACTTTGGCGACGAATCCATCTCTGCCCACACCCTTCGTAAACCGCAGTTTTCCAAGCGCCACTGAACCCTGATGGATGTTTCCCAGAATCACCGCACCGTCGTCCGGTGTTGCCTGAACATCAAGAAATATGTCGAGAAACTGTTGCACGGGAATTCGCTGCACCCAACGCCAGGTGCCCTGAGGATCAATTCGGGCAACGAAGTTACCCCGACCGGGGTTCTTCACGACGCGATTGCCAAACTTCCATTCCCCATTCCTCAGCCAACCAATGACGATGAGGTCGCCGTTAGGGGTAAGCGTTGCGCCAGAAATACCGGAGTTCTTTCGAACATTCGAATCGACAGCCTCCGTCTGTGTTACTTCTCGCACCCACTCGAAAGACAAGTCCTGGCGCACTCGCGCCACGAATCCACCACAGTCACCTTTTTGACCACGTGACTTACTCAGACTCGGCAAAGTCAAGGAGCCGAACGTGACTGTGCCGCAGTAGCTGCCGACAATCAACGATGATCCATCAGCGAGAGATGACGCAATCTGGAAGTCAAGCGATGCGCCTTGATTGTCCGCGAAACCCGGGGCACTGAGGGTCGTGGGAACCGAAAAGACTCTCCGGTTTGATCCGTCTTTGGCGACGATCATTAGAAAGTGCTTCTTTGAAATCTCATCATCAGGGTCAGGTACTGAATTTGTGGAGTCTCGATACCAGCCCGACAACAGAATCGAGCCATCGGCTGTTTCTACCGCACTTCGAATCTCGCTTCCACCGCTCCCTCCGATGCCATCCGCCCAAGCCCACGATCCGTCAGGCATGAGTCGACCAAAGAATGCTTGTGACGAAAGTCCATACCAGTCAGCTTGCGGGGTTCGTGTAGCCATACGCTTCGAGCCAAGTGTGATGTCGCCGCGCCAGCGGCCCGTGACAATTGCTGAGCCGTCTGAAAGCTGAACAATTGGGCCAATGGGCTCGAACACGGTTGGGCCGGACCCACCAAATCGTTCGGCTGCCCTCCAATCAAATTCTGGTGAGATTCGTGCGAGGTATCGATCTTCTATTGAGTCTCGATTATCGGGTGAGTTGCCCCAGTAGGGCTGATTTTCCCGAATCGTGATATTGCCAAACGTCGTTGTTCCTGCAAAGCGACCGCTTAAGATTGCGGAGCCGTCACGCATGGCCCTGAGATAAATCGAGCCGCTCATATAACCTAAGCCAAAACCAAAGCGCGGAACTAAGAGCACCTTGGCGACACCTGACGCGCTGCCGGCGGTACTCTTCCAACGCAGTACCCCGTTCGCATTGCGTACGCATCGCTGCTGTGTGCCGTTCACCGTGCGCTCGGCGTTTTCTGTCGAGCATCGAGACGATACTGCGGCTTGGATGTCAAGGGTTGTGGGTGATGTGGTCGCGAGAGAAGGTGCGCCAGATGCGAGCGTCACAAGTGCGAAAAGCGTTGTGACTCGACTGACGCGTGGCCTAGGGATTGACATATCAGAGATAGTACGCCATTGAAGTTGTCACTAAATAGTTATTGCACTCGCAGGTATACAACGACAATTGATGTAAGTGTCGCAGTTCGACCACTAATGCTGATGGTGCACAGCCCGGGCACTGAGCTGGTGATGACGGCACGTTTATTCGCCGTGAGAGAGCAACTTCCGGTACTGCTATACGAGAGAACGCCTGTAGGCAGTGTGGTGAACGATCGAAGAGGAGTCTTGGACGAAAGCGGAACTGAAGCTGTCACGTCGCGACGTTGAGTGCGTGACACAGAGGTGCCGGCGTCACCTCTGGTAGCGGTGGATGACCTGCACCGACCGTTCGGATTTCCAGAGAGCGAGAACGTGTGAACTGCATCGGCACTTGCACCCCGCGAGTCGGTGATACGCAGTCGAACAGAGAAATCGCGTTTCGTGCCGTCGAGATCAATGACCGCTGACAACCACTGTGTGACACCACCGGCGGGCTGCGTTACCGCAAATCGTGAGTTGTCGCCTGAACCATCACCATCAATCAGACTCATGCTGACCGGCACATCGCTTTCACGATCGTTGAAGTCCAATCGGGCAATCAGCGCACCCTTCTTTGAGCACGTGTCGGCAGAGCCTGTCGTGAGTCGCACAATGCTGGGCGGGAAGTTGCTCGGTGCTACGACCACGTCATAGGTATACGACGATCTAGGGCCACCGTTTACGCCAGTGACGTTGACGGTGTATTTCTGATCGGACGAGACCTTGAGCGGGGCACGCTCGAATCCCGCCGGTACGAACACGATTCGACCAGCGCTGCGATGGTCGTAAATCACGTCCACCGGCCCGTTCGGACCGGTCACCGTAACGGTGGCGTTACTGAAATCTGATTGTGACCCCCATGGCGCGAAAGTCATCACGCTCCAACGTGGGTACACCACGTGATACGGCACGTAGCCAGGTGGAGGCCAGGCGACAAAGCCGTCACGTGATGCAGTAACGGACCAATCAACATCAGCCACACGTATTGCGTTTGTTGCAGAAGTGTTAGCGGTGCGTGGAAGATCGCCCGAGGTGATCGTCTTCAAGCCAGGATGAAAGAGCCACCAACGATGTCCGACTGGTTTGTTGTTGTCACCCAAGTCGTCGATGTAGGCATCAACTGCACCTACGCCGCTGATCCCTAGAGCGAGATTGCTGGATCTGTTGGCGTCATAGCCGGCTTGCGTCCAGCACTTCCATGACGAATCGGGGGTGTGGCTGAGGGAATTGTTGGCCGCGCTAATCAAGGCACCGGCTTGTTGCTGTGCGTTCAGGTCGGCACGATACGAGATGTCGGGAAGCCCTGCCATGTTTCGAAACCAATTCACTCGTTGCAAGATGCTTTGCTGATACATTGCCGAGGTTGTACCGCCATTGCAAGCGCTAGCGTCGCCCGTCCATTCGATTGCGGGCTCGGTGCGGTTGTATTCGGTGGTCCAAGCTGCGAGCACAGCATCGCGATCGGCAAGATTTATCGAGCTGCGAGACTGGCTGTGGGCCACGGCCCCGGAGCCAAGCAGGAGGGCTGTAGCGAGCGCAAAAGCGCGAGTTAACGGCACCAGAAGTGTCTATCACTAATGAGTGGCGACGTCGTCGCAGAGCGTGTAATACTTCTGTATGTGGGCGCGAAGAGTACCTATAAAGATTCATCTCATCGAAGTTTCTCACCAGCGAGCCGAATTGCACTGCTGATGCGCGTCATGAGAGTGGTCGCAGTCGCGTTGGTCATCACAACAATTCCTGTGTCGCCTGTATCTGCTACGCCCATTGCTGATGGTCCGTGCAAGCGTCTTGGTCGAGAGCAAGCAACGGCTCTTGGGGCGTTGCGTTGTGAGCGGGTGAAGGGGAGTCTTCGCTGGAAATTGGTGAAGCCCGTCGCTGGAGTGAAAGTGATCGACGGTTTGCCCTTTGAGCGCACTCTCCCTGCCGGACTCACCGCGCAGGAGGTCGCCTTCCGTTTCGCGAAGGACTGGACCGCGTTGATGGCCTGCCTGGACTGGGGTCCCGACAACCACAACGACACCGGGAAGAACGAGCTAGGACCGGTCACCTCGAAATGCAACAAGGCGGTGTGGGGAACCACGAACGCGTTCATCGACTGGTACGTCCGCGGGAAGCTCAGCAACGAAGGGTACTACGGCCCCGTCACCGCACTCTGGCAGAAGTACGAATCCTACGGGGTGCTGCTGCGACACCCCGAGTGCCCTGAGTCGGGTCCGTTCGAAATCCTGTGCACCGGCTTCCCACGCGGGTACTCGGGCTGGTACGAGGGGCGCACCTTTACACATCACTTCTTCTACGAACGAATGCGGGTCACCTACGCCGGTGAGACATGGTACGTCCACAATATAGACGGTCCTCAAAGTATCGACTCTGTACTGCGTATGATCGATCCGTCGAACCCGGAGTACAGCCCTCGTGGCGCCGCGCAGTTCGCCTGGACACCGGTGGTCGCCTCGTACTGGGAATACCCGGGATGTCGGATGCTCGGCCGAGAGACCTGGGATGACAGCGGCCGCACCTGTGAGGTGTACTGGGCGTTCCGGGACCTCTCGGGCAGGCCGTAGCGCGCACCGCCCCTGTCTTGCCCTTGGCGGGTACCGCCCTAACAGTGGGGGGTGTGAAACTCCGCCCTCTCTCCCGCTTGTTCCCGGTACTCGTCATCTTCATCGCGTCGGCATGCGACGGCGGGTTGCCCGGGGCCGTCGAACTGCCGCCAATCGACCCTTCCACGTTCGCTCCGGAGGTCCGACAGCAGATCGAAGCCGTCAACAACGCCGTCCCGTACGTAGCGGCCGAGACGCCGGTCGTAGCCGCAGCGGTCGCCTCTGGTACGGTCGAGAGGACCACGGAGAACTACCAACGGGTCGGTCAGTTCCTCTCCTGGCAGCCCGACGACATGCCTCGTGGTCGCGTGGAGACATCCGACCCCGATATCTGCAGCAGGAACCGCAACGAGTGCCACCGCGGTAACATCGACGCGAACCGGGCGAAGCTCGTCGACCACGTGGTGACCCACGCGGGTAAGGGCGGCTCGACCGTGACCTGCGACGGCAGCGTCGACGCCCGAAGCTCCGGTATCGGCGCAGACAGGCAGGTCGAATTGGCAGGCAACCGTGGTAAGGACTGCGCTAATCTCGTCAAGCGCGAGATCCGGAAGGAGGCGGATAAGCGTGGCGTCTCCATCCGCGTTCTCACTACCACGGAGGCTGAGAGGGCTGGAGTAGAGTGCACCGCTGTCGGGGTGACGTGCGTAGACGGTCAAGCTTCCAAGCATGTGATCGACGCCTGTCAAGGCAAGACCGCAACTCAGTGTAACAAGGGCCTCAAACAGCGCAAGGAACCCTGCGTACAAAACGACTTCGACAGTTGCACCCGTGGACGCGGCGCCTCCGCGAAAGCAGTCTTCTCAACAGTGACGCCGCCGCCGGTGTGCCCTGACGGAACGAAACTCGCCGGACAACCGATCCCCCCCGACGGCAACTGCGACCCGAAGACGCCGTGCCCTGACGGAACGAAACTCGCCGGACAACCGATCCCCGCCGACGGCAACTGCAACCCGGAGCGGGTGTGCCCTCCCGGAACGAAACTCGCCGGACAACCGATCCCCGCCGACGGCAACTGCAACCCGGTGGTGGTCGTCATCACCTGCGTACCTGATCCCAGCATCGGTGTGTTCTGCTCGCCCGACACGAACAGCCCTGGCAACCCGGGCAACGGAGGCAGCGGCAACCCGGGCAACGGAGGCAGCGGCAACCCGGGCAACGGAGGCAGCGGCAACCCGGGCAACGGAAGCAGCAGCGATCCGGGCAACGGAAGCACCGGCACCGACTCCTACTGCGAGATCTACCCCGAGGACTGCCTGAGCCTCCGCGAGATCCTCGACACCGTCACCGTTCGCATCGAACTCTCGGCACCGAACCCGTTCGTCGTCGGCGGTACGCTCCGAGAACATGACGTACGCGTCGCGAGCCTCGCCGTGTACTGCGGCAACGCGCCGTGCTCGGCCACCGCGGGCGTCTCCCTGAACACGTTCGAAGGACGACTCGACCTCGTCTCCAGCAGCACCGCGAAGTACACCCGCTGCGCCACGCCTTCGTCACGCAACTGCGCGTACTACCTCTCGGGCGACAGCAGCCTCCAGGTCGTCTACAACGGCCGCGGTCTCACCGGGAACCTCCTACGGGCCGGGTTCGTGAGCGCCACCCCCAGCGGCGTCACCGTCCGACCGACCCTCGTGGTAGAAGAAGTCACCGTCACCATGCTGGAGTACGAATGGGTCGGAGGCGAAGGCTGCAACGTCGACCGCCCTGCCCGCTCCTGCTGGGAGGAGTACCTCGGTGACGCGATCGACATGACCGGACGCACCAACGTCGTGGTCATCGGATCCGGGTCCACGATCCGCTCGGGCGATTCCTTCTACGTGAACCGGCGCGTCGTCGGAACAATCGGCTCCTGACCCGCGAGATACCCCAACCTCTGCCGTCAGGCGTTTCTACGACTCAGTCCCAGTTCGTGTCGAACCAGGTGAACCGAGACGTCGCGAACTCGCTGGCGAGGTACCAGAACTCCCGCCACTCCTCGCCGCGCAGCGACGCGAGGTACCCGGGGAGGTCCGCGTCGCTGAGTCCGATCTTCCCGAGGAACGCCTCGAAGGCGGCGTGGCGCACCCCCACACGGGACTCGGAACCCGAACCGCCGGTCGGCGAGCCATCGGAGAGCACCTCGAGGGCGATACCGTCGGCAAGCAGCGTCACCGTGTACGAGGTGCCGGCGTAGGATCCCGAGATCGTCTGCACGCCCTAGATCGTCCCCGCGGGAATGGTCCCGCGCACGACTCGGTCCCGTGAGGGAACCGGTACGACCCATGGCGGCGTGCGCGACGCGCCCCTGCGGGGACCGTCACACCGATGAGCGCGGAAAACCCCTCCAAGAAGAGCTCTCTCGTTGTCGACGTCTCCGACGCAGTCTTCACGAGCACTGTCGTCGAACGCTCCCGTGAACTGCCCGTCATCGTCGACCTCTGGGCGCCCTGGTGCGGTCCGTGCCGCACCCTCGGACCGATCCTCGAGAAAGTCGTCACCGAGGCGGGTGGCAAGGTCGTCCTAGCGAAGGTCGACGTGGACACGAACCCGGCAACGGCACAGGCCTTCCGTGTACAGTCCATCCCTGCGGTGTACGTAATGCGCAACGGCGAGATCCTCGACGGGTTCGTCGGATCCCGACCCGAGCACGCAGTCCGGGAGTTCGTCGCCTCGGTCATCGCCGCCGGCTGAACCGTACCTGTGGGCATCCCCGTCCCGGTTCTAACCACACCGTCGGCCGCAACGGTAAGCTAAGTTCCCATACGAGGCCCTCGGGCCAGAACCAACGAAACGAAAGGAGGACCCTGTGACCCGACTACGTCAGGTACAGATCTTCACGTGGCTCTCCGAGAAGGGGATCCGCATCGAAGCACCCCGCTGGTTCATCGAAACCAGTACTGGACGCAGTGACGCTTCCCGGATCGCACACGTCTGCTCGACGTGCCCGCGAACCCGCACCCCGCTCGGCGAGGAGAGCACCCCCATGGGTTTCGAGGAGGCGGCCGAACAGCACCTCATCTGCGAAACCTGTCTACCACAGGCCCTCGACCCTTCCCTGGAACCCGAGCAGGCAGGAAGGCTCCTCCGCGAGCTTCTCGGTCTGCAGCGCACCGGCATGCTCATCGAGCACGCCGCCAGCACGTTCCACGCGGTGAACGCGAAGGAGTACCCGGCGCTGCACGCAGCGACCGTCAACGACGTACTTCCCCACCTCCGCAGGGAGTTAGAGAAGAGCGTCGGCCACGCGATCTACGAGAAGGCGCGTACTTCGGTCAGTCTCGCACTCGACGCGGTCGTGGCGAGCCTTCCCTACGACGAGCAGAGTGCTTGCAACGAGGCGATCCTACTCGCCGCACGCTGGCGCTTCGTCGAGTTCCGCCAAAAAGACCTCTTCGAACGCAAGCTCAAGGAGCACAGCGACCCGGTGCGGGAACTAGGTACACGCCTGCTCGAGTCGGTACGCGGACCCGGTCAGGCGCACGCAATCGCCGAACGTCTCGTCCTAGAGCATGCGGCACTCGCCGCGGAGCTCCCGTCACTCGGCGGGATACTCCGTTCCTGGGCCGACGTCCTCGACGAAGCTCTCAACGACACCGCTCCGACGTACTTCGCGGCCGGCGGCCTGCCTCTGGGCTTGACCTCGATCCCCCGAACCGCCATCCGCTGGATGGTCTGGCACGGGGTGCGGGCGCACCACCACCACTGGGGTATCGGCGAGCTGCCGAAGGTGCTCCTGGAGTACGTCGCGTACTCCTGTCGTACGAGCGAGATGAAGGGGAACGTCGAGATCATCGACGCCCCGCACGAACCGCTCTCAAGCGAAGCCTGGCTCACCGCCGGCGCGCTCTGGAAGGAACACATGAACATGCGGCGCGACGAGGTGCTCTATGCCCACCCGGGCGAAGCCATCCTCGCAGCAGCACGGCTCTGAACCTCCGGGAGACCGGTACACGAAACGCCACCCTTCGGGGTGGCGTTTCTCGTTTCCGGGACTCAGGACGCACCCGGTACATACGCAGAAGACCCCCACCCGTTAGGGTGGAGGTCTTGTTCATGACTCGAGGAGTCGTGCGGCTTCGAGGACGCCGACCGCTGATTGGTACGGGCCCTGCGATCTGGGTTCCCAGAGGGAGTTCGCCACTTCAAGGATCTCCCCGGTGGGGACCCCTTCGAGGAGATCGACGATCCAGATCCGCGTGTGCGGGGAGTGGCGCTCGATCCTGCGGTACAGCCAGCGCGGTAGCGTCATGATCCGGTACCCGCCGTTGAAACGGTTCCCCGTCATCTGCCTGAGCAGCATGTGGAGAACGTGTGCGCGGGGGCGTCCGAAGCTCGTGGGGTCGACCCGGATACCGGCAGTGACGATATCGTCGTCGCCTGGTTCGGTCGGGTACTCGCTTCGGGCGTACGTGAACGTCTCCGCTGCGAGGAGTTCGTCCTGCTCGGCCGCGAAGAGCTTCTCGGCGATCGCGTCGAGCGTTTCCAGGATGTCCTCGACGAGATCCGGGTCGATCCGTTCGCCATAGTTGTCGGCGCGATCGAGTGCATCCCCGAGCTCCGAGGAGATCTCCTCGTGCATGCGGGCGTGCTGCAGAAACGTCTCGAGGTTCCACGTCGTGGTCCCTGCGATTCCGGCGAGCAGATGCGCGGTAGCGGTGACGAGTTCGGGGGCGAGAGACTCGTACCCGAAGAGTTCCTCGTCGGCCGCCGGGTCGTGGTCGACGCTGGCGTCGTTACGGTGTTCGGTGGACACGGGGTCCTCCTTTCGCGTATATGGATACCATCCACCGTCGCGGCCGTCGGTCCGTGCCAAACGGTGCGGGAAACCCCTCAGTGGCCCGGGGTTGCCCGG
>Ga0172367_10009228_pt1 | contig 10860 bp, 8 predicted proteins | sample Lak10m_FD_114542 | JGI IMG/M metagenome (GOLD analysis project Ga0172367, IMG submission 114542) | Freshwater microbial communities from Kabuno Bay, South-Kivu, Congo - kab_022012_10m | ecosystem: Environmental > Aquatic > Freshwater > Lake | place: Democratic Republic of the Congo: South-Kivu...
CAGGAGGATGACGCGGCGGGGGACGCGGAAGGCGCGCCGGCCGGCGAGTCCGCGGACGAGTCGCTCGGCGACTCGCCGGTCGCGGAGACACTCGCCGAACTCGCGCTCGCGAGCGAGTGGGGCCGCTCCGAGCGCTCCGCGGCCGGGCGCCTCGAGCTCGACGGACTCTCGGCGCGCTTCGAGGACGGGCCGACCCTGCGCGCGCGGCGCGAGCCGACGCTGGTCGCCTGGATGGGGTCGCGCGAGGAGCCCGACCTCGTCCAACACGAGGTGGGCGCGGGGCGCATCGCGTTCTTGTCGAGTGGCTCGGTGTTCTGGAACGGCGCGCTCGCGAGCGAGGACAACGCGCGCGTCCTGGCGCACCTCGTCGAGAATGCGCCGCAGCCCCGCGTGCGCTTCGTGCACGGGCGCGACGAGTCGCTCCTCTCCATGCTCTTCGAGCGCGCGCCCCAGTTCGCGTGGGCGGCGGTGGTCCTCGTCATCTTGGGGCTGTGGCGCCTGACCGGGCGCTTCGGACCGCCCGTCCTGGAGCCCGCTCCACAGCGCCACGACTTCGCCACCCACGTGCTCTCGAGCGGGCGCTTCCTGTGGCGCCATTGCGGCGCGCTCGCGCTCGTCGCGCCGCGGCGCCGGCGCGTGCTGCGCACGCTCGCGCGCCGGCGCGCGCTCGACGTGCGCGACGTCCCGGCGCTGGTCGCGACCCTCGCCGAACAGGGCCTCGCCCCGGCGCCGCGCCTCGAGCGGCTCCTGCTCGGGCCGGTGCCACGCGACCCCGCTCACGTCGTCGAACTCCTGGCCGACCTCCACCAGCTCGAACGAGCCCATGACTGACACGCCCCTCTCCACCGCGACGGACGCGGCCCACAGCACCGACTCGCCGAGCGCCGATCTGGCCCGCGCCGCCGATCTCGCCCACCGCATGCGCCGCGAGGTCGAGCGCGCCTTCGTCGGCCAGGAGCGCGTCGTCGACGAGTCGATCGTCGCGCTCCTCGCCGGCGGCCACGTGCTGCTCGAAGGCGTGCCCGGACTCGGCAAGACGCTGCTCGTCCTCGCCCTCGCGCGCACGTTCGGCGGCCAGTTCGCGCGCATCCAGTTCACGCCCGACCTGATGCCGTCGGACGTCGTCGGGCACGCGATGTACGACCTCGACACGGGCACGTTCCGCGTGCGGCGGGGCCCGGCGTTCACGAACCTCCTGCTCGCCGACGAGATCAACCGCGCGCCGGCGAAGACACAGTCCGCGCTGCTCGAGGTCATGCAGGAGCGCCAGATCACGATCGAGGGCACGTCGGAGCGGCTGCCGCCGCCCTTCATGACCTTCGCGACGCAGAACCCGATCGAGCAGGAGGGCACGTATCCGTTGCCCGAGGCGCAGCTCGACCGATTCCTGTTCAAGGTGCGCATCGAGTACCCCGACCTCGAGACCGAGGCCGCCATCGTCAGCCACGTCACACGCGGGCGCGCCGCCGTCGGCTTCGACACCGCGGCGGTGCAGTGTGTCGCCACGCCCGAGGACGTCGTCGCCGCCCAGGCCGCGACCGCCCTGGTGCGCGTCGAGGACCCCGTGCTGCGCTACGCGGTCGAGCTGGTGCGCGCCACGCGCGCGTCGCAGGCCGTCTCGATCGGTTCGGGACCACGCGGCGCGATCTCGATCGTCGCCGCGGCGCGGGCGCGCGCCCTCGTCGCCGGGCGCGCCTTCGCGACGCCGGACGACGTGCGTTCGGTCGCGTTGCCGGCGCTGCGCCACCGCATCGCCCTCGCGCCCGAGATGCAGATCGAGGGGCGCCGCCCCGACGACGTGCTCGAACAGGTCTTCGCCCAGGTGCGGGCGCCGCGCACGTGAGACCGTCGCGCCGCGCCGTCCGACTGCTCGCGGGCCTCGCGCTCGCGGGCATCGTCGTCGCGCTCGTGCCCGTCCTCGTCGAGGCCTTCGTGGACGAGGCGGCGGGTGACACCGCGGCGACGCTCGGCGCAGGCGCCTTCGCGCTCGTCGCGGCCGTCGCGTTCGTCGCGGCTCTCGTCGACCTCGCGCTCCCGACGTGGCGCGCGCCGCTCGACGTCGTGCGCGAGCCGCTCGAGGGCCTGCCGGTCTCGGTGCCGAGCGACGTCACGCTCGTCATTGCCAATCGCGCAGCGGTCCCGCTCGAGTTCGAGGTCTTCGACGGCGTCCCGAGCGACTTCGCCTCCGAGTTCCTGCCGCGCCACGTGCGCGTCGATGCCCACAGCAGCGCGCGCGTCACGTACAGCGTCCGCCCGCGGCGCCGCGGGCGCGCGCGCTTCACGCGCTCCGAGCTGCTGCGCCGCTCGCGGCTGGGGTTGTGGGAGCTGCGCCAGTTCGCGGGCGCGGAGAGCGACGTCGTCGTGCTGCCGAACTTCAGGCCGATCGTGCGCTACGCCCTGCTCGCCGTCGCGAATCGACTCGAGCAGATGGGCATCCGCAAGAAGCCGCGCCGCGGTCTCGGCAAGAGCTTCCACCAACTGCGCGAGTACCGCGACGGCGATCTGCTCCAACAGGTCGACTGGAAGGCGACCGCGCGCCGGCGGCAGTTGATCAGCCGCGAGTACGAGGAGGAGCGCGACCAGCACGTTGTCCTGGTGCTCGACTGCGGTCAGCGCATGCGCTCGATCGACGGCGAGCTGTCGCACTTCGACCACTGCCTCAATGCGCTGCTCCTGCTCGCGCACGTGGCGCTGCGTCAGGGCGACAGCGTCGCGGTCATGACCTTCGGCGGCGCCGAGCGCTGGCTGCCGCCCGTCAAGGGCGCCCACGGCGTCGAGACCGTGTTGCGGCACGTGTTCGACCTGGAGCCGACCGACGCGCCCAGCGACTACGCCGAGGCGGCGCGGCGCGTCCTCACGCTGCAGCGACGCCGCTCGCTCGTGGTCTTCATGACGAACCTGCGCGGCGAGGACGCGAGCGACGTCCTGCCTGCGATCGCGAGTCTGCGTGCGCGCCACGTGTCGATCGTCGCCAGCCTGCGCGAGGCCTTCGTCGACGAAGCGCTCGCCGCCGCGCCGACCGACTTCGAGTCGGCCCTCGCCCACGGCGCGTCCGCGGTCTACGCCGAGGAGCGCGCGGCCACGGTGGCGGCGCTGCGCAGCTCCGGCGTGCGCGCGCTCGACCTGCGCGCGCCGGAGCTGGCCGTCGCACTCGCCAACGAATACCTCGACGTGAAGAGCGGCGGCGCGCTGTGACCGCGGCCGCACGCGCGCCGTCGAGTGCGCGCATCGAGTGCGATCCGGCGGCGGCGCGTGGCCGCTGCGCGCGTCTTCATGTGTCCAGCTCGTGGGCAGGACTGCTCACGAGCGCGCTCCAACCGCGCCAGCGGTTGGGCCATGGGCATCGCGAGAGCGTGGTGTGCGGCGCGCAGCGTCGATCGCTGCTCACGCGCCGAGTTCGCGTTCGAGGTGGTCGACGAGACCCTGTTCGAGTCCGAGGCGCGCGGCGAGCAGCGCGAGCCAGGCCTTCTCGGCGGCCGTGTCCGGGTCGATCGCGCTGCGCGCTGCCACGTAGACCTCGGCGGCGAGTTCCGGCGTAGGCGCTGCGGCCACGAGGCGGTCGACGTCGACCGGGTGCGAGAGCTCCTCGAGCAGGGACGCGCGCTCGTCGCCACTCAGACCGCGGTCGTCGAGGCTGCCCAGGATGCGGCGCGTCTCGTCGGCGTCGAGTTTCCCGTCGGCCTTCGCCGCCGCGACCATGGCGCGCACGAGCACGAGCCCGAGCGACTGCTGGGCGACGCTGTCGCTCGGCGGCGGCAGGAAGCCGCTCGTCGCCGGCGGCGGGGCGAGCTCGGCGTCGAACGCCGCATGCCCGGAGGCTCCCGCGGTCGGCGCGATCGGGCGGCCCTGCTTCTGCGCCTGGTGGTTCTGGTAGGCGCGGTAGGCCAGCGCGCCGATGGCGGCCAGGCCGCCCAGCTTCACGGCCTTGCCGGCCAGTTTCCTGCCGCTGCGGCCGAGCAGCATGCTGCCGGCCATGCCCCCGGCGAAGCCGCGGGCGGTCGGGCTGTGGAGGAGCTGCTGGAGGAGCTTGGCGGCGTCGAACATGGTGGTGGGGCGTGCGGGAAGGTGGGAGCCGGCCGGGGTCGCCGGGGCCGTTCGGCAGCGGCGCCGTCCCGCGCGGCGCGAGGTGCGACCGGCGTAGCGGCGCGCTCCTGGAGCGGGTCGCGTGGGGCGAGTCGAGGGCTGCGGGGCAGCGAGCGTGCGCCTTCCGGACCCGCTGGCCTACGGCCTCCGTGGGACGGTGTAGTCCGCGCAGGTGTGCGGATCCAGTCGTGTCGCGCGCGCGGCGCCGGCCCGTCCCGCCGCTCACGTACGCTGACGCGCCGCTCGGCCTTCGATCCCTTCGCCATGATCTCGCACACCACCACTCTCGCCCGTCCGCGGGGCGCCCGTGCTCCGCTCCTGTTCGCGCTCGCCGCACTCGCGCCGTCGTTCGCCCTCGTCGCCGACCGCGTCGCGACCGCGCGTGTCGCGTCGGCACCACAGGACGGGGCGCCGGCTGCGAGCGCGGCCGCTGCGGAGCGCGTGGCGCCGGTGACGGTCTTCCTCGTGCGCCACGCCGAGAAGGGCGCGGGCGACCCGGCCGATCCGGAGCTGTCGGAAGCGGGCGCGGCGCGCGCCGCGGAACTGGCGCGGGTGCTCGGCGAGGTCGCCGTGACGCACCTCGTCGCGAGCGAGTACCGCCGCACGCAGGCCACGCTCGCGCCACTCGCCGAGGCCTGTGGCGTCGCGGTCGAGGTCGCCCCCGCGCGCGACGGCCGCGCCCTCGCGGCGCGCCTCGCGGCCTTGCCCGCGGGCTCGGTCGCGGTCGTGTGTGGCCACTCGAACACGGTGCCGCAGCTCGTCGACCTGCTCGTGCACGAGGGCCACACGCCTCCGGACGGCAACGCGTCGCCGAACCTGCCCGAGTCGGCCCACGACAGCCTCTTCCAGGTCGTCCTGCCGCCCGCGGGCGTCGAACAGCACGTGCGTCTCGCGCCGCGCGTCCTCGAGCTGCGCTACGGCGCCTCACGCTGAACCGCGCGCTGAGCCGCGCGCTGAATCGCGCGCTGAATCGCGCGCCCGCGCAGCGCCCGCAGCGGTGCTGGCAGCGGCGCCGAGGTCAACGCGCGCGCGGGTCGTCCTCGCGCCGCAGCAGCCGCACGACGACGGTTCGCGGCGCGCTCGGATCGAACTGGAACGGCGTGTTGCCGCGGCCGAGGCCGGGCACGTCCGCGAACGCGCGGCCTTCGGTCGCGGGCACACCGGCGACGAGGATGCGGCCGTCGAGATCCGTGCGGGCGCGGTGCTCGCCGAGCGGGTGACCGGTGACGACCACGTCGACGCCAGCGAGCCGTGCGCCGGCCGCGTCGACGACCTCGACCGTCAGCGCGGCGAGCGGCTCGAACACGAGCGTGCCGAGATCGGTGGTGGGGGCGCGGGCTTCGAAGGCGCGCGGCTCGACGAAGGGGCGTGTGTGGTCGCCGCACACGAGCTGCCCCGGACCAGCGGGGAAGGCCTCGACCACGAACACGCCGTCGACGTCCGTCCGCGCGGCGAAGCGTTCCGCGCGCTGCGGCGGCGTTCCCGTGGCGAGCAGGCCCAGGTCGACGCCCGCGAGCGGACTCCCGTCGCGCCCGACGCAGCGCCCGACGAGTCGCGTGTCGAGCCGCGGCTCGAGCACGACGGCGTGTGTCGCGGCGACCACGTCCAAGGTCAGCGGCGCCGTGCTCCAGGCCGCTCCGTGGGCCGCGAGTTCCCACGGTCCTACGGCGAGCTCCAGCTCGAGCACCGCGGTCGTGTCGGGGCTCCAGGGCGAGTCGAACGGAGCGGCACTCGGGCGCGCGTCGTCCGCCGCGCGTTCCGCGGTTGTCCGTTCCGCCGTCGCGCGAGCCGAGCTTCGGTCGAGCCGTGAGCTGTCGGGCCGTGTGCTGTCGGGCAATGCGCTGTCGGGCCGTGCGTCGCTCGACGATGCGAGGTCGGCCGTGGTGGTGTCGGACGACGCGCCGCTGGGCGACGCACCGACGGACGCAGGGCGGGTTCGTGCCGCAGGTTCACCGCGCGTGTCGAGCTCCGCTCCTGCGTCCGAGAGCCGCTGCGCACGCACGCGCCACGGACCCGCCACCGCCTCTGGGCGCGCGAGCGCGACCGCGACGCGACTCACCAGGACGGGCTCGGCCGGGCTGGCTGTCGCGGCGGCGATCGGTCGCAGCGCGTCGGTGCCGTCGCTGCCGTCCGGGGCGAGTCCGAGCGCGCTGCGGTCGGCGTGCGGGACCGGATCCTGCGACGGCGTGTGTGTTCCGGCCGCGTCCCTGCGCCCGTCACGCGGCTCGATCGGCACCGGAGAACCTGTGCTGTTCCACAGCGCCGCCACGAGCAGCGCGACGACCCCGAGCGCCACGGCGCCGAGCACGGCGGGCAGGCGACGCGCTGCATCAGGAGGAGGGTGGGGCACGGTGGGATCGCCGGTTCAGCCGAGAGGTTTGCCGCTGCACGGCGCATCGACCGCGCGCGACGGCGTGCGACGGCGTGCGACGGCGCACCATGAGTACCACGGTGTGCCTGGGGTGGCACCGCGTCCGCTGCGCGGTACGCCGCGCGCCGCGATCCACGTCGCGCGGGTCGAACGCCCCTCGCGCGGAGGCGGGAAGCCTTGGGCCGCCTCGGGCCGTGTCGCGAAGCGTCGGGCTGCGCTGGGATGCGCTGGGATGCGCTGGGATGCGACGCGAGTCGACCACCCGGCGACGTTTGCGAGTCCGGCGCCGCCCAAGGCACGCGCGCCCTGGCCAGGTCGGATGCCTGGCCAGGGCGCGCGTCGCAACGTCTGCGCCGACGGCGGAACCGTCGGACGCTCGATCCGCCGATCCGCCGATCAGTCGAGGAACTCGATGTTCGCCACGATCGTCTGGCCGACGCAGCGGCCCTGTTGCACGCCGCGGTCGATGCCGGAGCGGAAGTGGATGCCGCCGTAGAGGCGCGAGATCGCCGCTTCGTCGGCCGCCTCGTCGAAGCTGTCGAAGCTGCGCTGCGGCGAGTTCGTGGCGTCGTCGAAGGCGAGGTCGCCCCACAGGTCCGTCAGCACCCGCGAGGCGGCGCCGGACTGGACCGAGTGGCCGGAGGTGTACTCCGGGAACGGCGGGGTGTTGAGCGCGGGCGACTCGAGCGTCGTCCAGCTCGGGTCGTTGAGGCCGGCCGCGTCCTGGATGTAGGTGATCGGACGCAGCAGGTTGTAGTAGTACTTCATGTCCCAGCAGGAGATGAAGGCGTCGTTGACCGCGAGTCCGACGCGCACGTAGCCCTGCACGGCGTCGGCCAGCGTCATGTCGTACTGGTCGACGACCTGGCTCACGATGCGGATCCAGTGGCCCGGCGGCGTGCCCGTCACGCCCGGGTTGTCGGCCCAGAAGCGCGCGATGTCGTCGCGGTCCTCGTTCGGGTTCGCGATGTTCGCCTTGATGTCGTCGACGACCGCCTGCACCTCGAGGGCCTCGGCGTAGAAGGCCGAGGTCGGGCTTATCGAGAAGCTCGGCGGCGGCAGCGACGGGCACTCCGCGCCGAACAACAGGACCATCGGGCGGATGCGTCCCCAGCACGGTTGCAGCGGGTTCGCGGCGAAGGCCGGCGGGGTCGGCTCCCAGGCTCCCGGCTCGATCGGCGCGACGTAGGCGCAGTTGTTCCACGTCGCGAAGCCGTCGGTCGTCGACCAGGCCAGGATCTCGGTCGCGATCTGTGCGCCGCGCGCACGCGAACGCGTGAGGACGCCTTCGGGCAGGTTCGCGTCGAAGTCCGCGTCGAGCGCGTCCTCGAGTGCGGCCAGGTCGATCAAGGTCTGACCCGACGCGCCCGGGAGCAGGCCCACGATCACGTCCGCGAGCGCCGCGTTCATCACCGCCGGCCAGTGGTAGCGCCCGCGCTCCGCCTCGGGCAGCGGGTCGAGGTCGTTGAGCTGACCGCCCAGCGAGCGGAAGCCCTTCATGCCGTCGACGACCGACTCGTAGGCCGTGACGCCGGCGTAGCCGATCAGGCGCGATGCGACCGGCGGCGAGAGCGCCTCGTCGCGGATCGTGGCGTACAGCTCGTCGAACCAGGCGACGGCCGTGTCGGGAGCCAGGGACTGGGCGGGGACGGAGCCGCCGCCACTGCTGCTGTCACTGCAGCCGGCGAGCAGGCTCGCGCCCGCGAGGACGACGAGGGAGAGACGGAGATGGTGCATCGTGTGCGAGGAGGTCGAGGTTGTGGTCGAGGCGGCGTTCGAGTCGGCGGGGGACGGTCGACGACGGACCGGCGTGGTCCCGCTGGGCGAGTCCACGCCGAGGTGCGCGACGCCGGCGCGACGACCAATGTGTGAGCTGGCCCTCCGTTCGGTGCCCTGGACGCTCGATTCGGACGCCGCGCTCGTCACCAGGCAGGGCAGCGGCTGGGACGCGAGGCACAAGGATCGGGCGGCGGCACCGGTCGGCGGGGTCGCGGACCGAGACCGCAGGATCTTTCGATCTCGGGGCCGCCGACGCGTCGCCCGCTGCCGGGCTGTCCCGCCTGCGAGACAAGGGGAGAGGGTGGACGCCACGTCACTCGACAGGCTGGGAGGTGTGAGTTCGCGTGCCGCGTGCCGCGTGCCGCGTGCCGCGTGCCGCGTGCCGCGTGCCGCGTGCCGGGTGCCGGGTGCCGGGTGCCGCGTGCCGCGGGGCGCGGGTCGCGGGTCGCGGGTCGCGTTGAGCGGCGACCCCGAATCGAGCGCGCGCACCCCAGCCCGCCGCGCGACCGAGTCGACGGCGTGCACACAGGTCCCTGCCACGTCGTCGTGGCTCGTCGCGGAGTCGTCGCGCTCGCCGACCCGCGCCCGATGGGCCAGGTGGAAGGCGTGCCTTGCTCGAACGGCTTGGTTCCCGACCGCGGCGACGGATCGCCGCGCCTCGCCACGGGGCTCGAGCGAACACGTCGCCGGGCCGACGACGCCCCTGTGGTGGAGCCACCCCCGCGCCGTGACGACGGCGCGTGTTGCCCACACGGCGACCCTCCCGACTCCGTCGACGAGAGTGTGGGTGCACCGGGCCGACGGGCGGGACAGCGCGAGGGCTCGGCACGGAGTGCGCCGGGCCGCGCCGGGCCGCGGGCCGGCCGACGTGGACCGTCGACGCGGACCTTCGACGAGGACCAACGACGTCGATCGGACCCCGGGTTCAGGTCCGCGGTCGGCCGCTCGCCATCGCGGCGAGGTACTCGCGCACCACCGCTTCGGCTCCGACCATCAGTGCCCGTCCGACGAGCGCGTGGCCGATGTTCACCTCCTCCACGCCTTCGATGGCGGCGATCGGCCCGACGTTCGCGAGGTCGAGGCCGTGCCCCGCGTTGACACGCACGTGCAGCGACCGCGCCAGGGCGGCGCCACGCACGAGTCGCGCCAGTTCCGCCTCGCGGTTCGGGCCCTGCGCGTTGGCGTAGCTGCCGGTGTGCAACTCGATGAACGGCGCGCCCACGTCGGCCGCGGCGCGGATCTGCGCCTCGTCGGGATCGACGAACAGGCTCACGAGGCCACCCGCGCGCGTGAGCCTGGGGATCACGGCGGCGAGGCGCGCACGCTCCGCGACCACGTCGAGGCCGCCCTCCGTCGTGATCTCGGCGCGGTTCTCCGGCACGAGGCAGAACGCGTCGGCTCCGCAGTTGCACGCCAGGTCGACCATCTCCTCGTCGAGGCTGCACTCGAGATTGAGCAGCGTCGTCACGGCCGCGCGCAGTCGCGTGACGTCCAGGTCCTGGACGTGGCGCCGGTCCTTGCGCAGGTGCACCGTGATGCCATGGGCGCCGGCGCGCTCGCACAGCAGTGCGAACTCGACCGGATCCGGATGGTTGGCGCGCCGGGCTTGGCGCACGGTGGCGACGTGGTCCACGTTGACGTGGAGGCGCGGGGAACGATCCATCGCCCTGAGCGTAGCCCAAGCGCGACTCCGTCCGACCGCCCTCCCGCACCGCCCTGGGCCCCCGCGCGGCAAGATGGCGTGCATGCGTGTGATCGCCGGCGAACTGCGGGGGCGTCGCTTCCAGGCGCCCGACGGGCTCGGGACCCGGCCGATGCTCGACCGGGTGCGGGAGGCGATCTTCTCGAAGCTCGCTCCCTGGCTCGCCGAGGCGCGTGTCCTCGACCTGTTCGCCGGTTCCGGCGCCATGGCGATCGAGGCCCTCAGTCGCGGCGCCGCCCATGCGCGTCTGGTCGAGGCGGACCGCGCCGTGCGTGCGCTCGAGGTGCAGAACCTCGCAGATCTCGGCCTCTCGGACCGCGCCGCGGTCGTCGCCGACGACGCACTCGCGCCCTCGGCGGCCGACGGCGGCCCGTTCGACGTCGTGTTCTGCGATCCGCCCTTCCCGTTCCTGCGCGATCCACTCCGCCGCCCCGAGCTGCTCGCGGCCGTGCGCCGCTTGGTTCGCCAGGACCTCGCGGACGAGGGCGTGCTCGTCCTCCACGTCCCAGTGGGGGCCCTCGGCGAGCACGACTTCGGCCCCGACCTCGCGACCCACGAGCGGGTCTACGGCAGCCAGTCGATCTGGTTCGTCCAACTGGATCGCGAGCCCCCGTCGCCCGGCGGCCGATAGCCCCGGTCGATGGCGTTCCTGACTTCGATCCTCCAGCGCTGGCTCCGGCCGGCGCTCCAGTGGAGCGTCCTGGTCGCAGTCGCCGCGGCCGGGGCCTTCGCCTCGCGCCACGCGCCCGACCCCGGCGCACTCGACGGGACCACAGCCGCCGCGCTCCCGATCGGCGCGACCGCTGACCTGCAGTTCGAGGCCGGGCTCGACGCCGGAATGGATGTCGACGTCGATGTCGTCGGTGATCTCGCCGTTGACGTCGTCGGCAGCTCCGACCGAGCCCTCGACAGCAACACGGGTTCG
>Ga0172367_10009229_pt1 | contig 10860 bp, 19 predicted proteins | sample Lak10m_FD_114542 | JGI IMG/M metagenome (GOLD analysis project Ga0172367, IMG submission 114542) | Freshwater microbial communities from Kabuno Bay, South-Kivu, Congo - kab_022012_10m | ecosystem: Environmental > Aquatic > Freshwater > Lake | place: Democratic Republic of the Congo: South-Kivu...
GACGACCTTCACTGTTGGTGGCCAACTGACAACCGAAAACAGGAATCTCGTATTCTGATTTCTTCACAACCTTGTTGAATGTCTTATCACTGATACCGCAACGCAAGTCCTTGCGAATCACATTACGACAAAAGTTATTCCATTCGTCACTATCAAATCGCTGACTCATAGCATCAACCTGATCACGGGCACTATTACCTGTGTACTTACGATTCATCAAATCAAATAGCAAAAGCCTAAAATCTTGCCAAGGATTTTCACGACCTGATGCTTCATCAATAGATGGCACCTGTCTGAGATAAAAATTTACATATGGGTTATATGTGAGATTGACAAATTCTAGGAAACGCTTGCAACTATCATTACCAAGTGTTGCCATTTCATATGCCTGCTTGATAACATCTTCTTTGTGAAGCCTGCTATCGCTTTCGTTTAGTTTATGAATCCAATATGCCATGCTCATAATCAATTCCTCAAAGTATGCCACATTAGTAACTTGCTAACACCATCGTGAACAAAAGAATAGTTTCCGTGATCAACTAGATTCACGGACTGATACCCATTCTTGATATGTTTACGACGGTACGTTTCAATTCTGTTAGGGCAGTAACTAAAACTATATCTCAACTTTTTACCTATAGTGCCGCTGAACAATACGACCTTATCACGATTGATAAATCGTTGTGTTGTGTCCCAGTCCCAACGATAATAGGTCATAAAGGCGCCCCAAATTTTTGTAGCACCTTCAACTTCCTTTATACAAATGTATTCATACTTTGGACTTACATCGTAAACTTTCATACCATCTCTTATGCTGATAAAATTGCCCAACTCAAATGCTTTTCAACTTGCGGTATCAAGTGTTTAAATTTTACTACATTCAAATCATTACTACAACCGTTATAGTCCCATTTTTGCCGTAATGTTTTTACATCTTCTATCATCTGAAAATATGGAACAACAATGGATCGTAGTTTACCCTTACGATGCCCATATAGTTTGAGTACTTTTAGTTCTGTAAAATAATCGGGATCTAGTTTTACCTTTTGTGGTATATCTAAAAAGATGCAGACTTGGTCAGCATTACCTTGTTGAAACCAGCAGATGTTTAGAATGTTCATACTTTTACCAACTGCTGTTATAAAATACCTTGCGACCCAAAAACAATTCTGCCTTTGCGTTCACACAAAAGTCTAGGTCATGTTCACGATAATAGTCATCGCTTGGATCACCGAAAAAGAATCCTCTAGTGCCTAGTTCGGACACTTCGCCTGATTTGATAGCCTTCTCTAGTTTATCAACATCGTCCCAGGTCAGTTCAACTTCGACACCATTGAAGGTATTGCAGACTCCGCCCTTTTCAGCAAAGAGTTTTTCCATATAACCTTGCAAGTTAGGGTGCTTGCGCCAATAACTGATATCCTGTCGTGAAGTATCATTCCACTCAGATTCTGCCTTGCTAGCGATATATGCGTATTGATCAAGTCCCATGTTATTTCACCTTTACACGATTCAATTGTGTTTGATTGTCACGAAAACCTTTTACAGTACCAATAATATTCAATACTGTACCAACTGTAATGTTTTGCTTATACGAAAAGAAAACTGCTTGGTCACTACTAGTGATAGCGGTAATGAAGTGTGTGTTCCACTTTTCACTAAAGAAACTACGCAACACCTCACATTGTAGATTATGCCTTTCACCGACCTTGCCTACATGTCCGCCTTGTGTATACTTGATACGATTATCAGTAATGTCTCGGGCTACACTTTTGAAATAAGTATTAGGCACACTTGTCAATGTAGCAAGATTGTAACCTTCCGGCGTGAACTCTTCTTCCAACATCTTGACAATGTTACGATCAAATTCAGTCATGTAGGCCCCACTCAACATTTTGAAAGTGTAGCCACGATAATACTGTTTGATCTTTTCAGCCAACTCATAATAACTCTGACCAATCTGACTCACATCCTCAAGGTATTTGAGGACCAACTCACGATTGGTAGTCTTGATCACAACATTGCCGTTCTCATCAATCCACTCTCTGTCAGGCATATTATACTTGACATAGCCACTGTTCATCTCCTGTGCCAGACATGCAGCAGCCAACACATCCATTGTGCTATAGATGCGAGTGACTTTCTTTTGACGCGCCATGATTACTTGACCCTGTAGATGATGCCCTGCGCAGTCTTAACGCGCACGATGCCTTGATTAGCCCAATCTGTTTCAAACTCACGCAACTTAATTTTGCTTTGCTTGTCGCGCGGGTAGGGATTGAACACTTTAACGCGAATGTGCTTCTTACAGTTTGTAACCTTAACGTCTTGATAACTGTAGAGCATCTCCAATACCGTCTTGATTTGGTCCGCTTTAAGTTTAATCTTATCAGACCAGCGACTAGCATTCATCGCATGTTTGAACGCTGCGTCACGTTTTGCGAAATACGCATAACGACCCGCGCTCTGATGTTCCGTTTCAATAGTCTTGATAGTCATTTCTGTCTCCAGCAACTCACTATAATACTATTATGCGCCCAAATTAGGCCTGTGTCAACAACTAAAAATCCAATAGAATCAATAACTTACAGATCCTCAGAATCTACTGTAAATTCTAAGCGGGCCATACGCCCTACATAGAGTTTACGCTTGTCGTTCCAAAGCATTTCAAGTACTTGGTTAGTAGGGAACCGTACCCAAATTTTATTGTCCTTATAATCAATATCAACGAGGGGGCAGTTCACACTCCTGCCACCCTCGCTGCGCACCGAAATGTTTTCACCCTTACGCACTAAAAAGTATCCACTGAAATACGTATACTGTAGCTAGTACAAAAAGTATACAGGTCGCTATTACTCTAGCAGTTGTAATCCATTCTTCTGTTGGGCGAAATTTAGACATTTTAAACAGCCTTTTCATCTTCGCGGCGTTTAGCAGCAACAAGAAGGGCAGCGATACTTGCTTCAAGATCACCTGTCATGGTATAGAGATCCTCGCTAGAAAGGTTTTCATTTTCTAGTGCGATCATGTACCCAAGAGTACTAAGAACATCGCTGACCTGGGTCAGAGTAAGATTTTTATTAGCCATTATACACGCTCCTTTTCACAGTAAGTAAACAATATCCACTTCGCACGATTGAGTGTCTGACGGGCATCTTCATTCAGACCACGAACAATCTCTTCCTGCGCATCGCTCATCAGACTTGCAGCCATGAACGCAGGGCCACTGAAACGAAACGATAGACTGTCCTCGACCGCTTCACGCATTTGAGCCTCAGTACAACCAAACATGCCGACCTGACGCTTTTCCTGATCTGTAAGGGCTGAATAAATCTGAGTAGTCATATCAATCTCCGTCAATTAACTATATCTCTATTATACGGATTTAAAACCCAAAGTCAAGCCTTACGTAAGTTGTTGATTCTATAGAGGATTTACACCTTGATAGACTTGATAATCACTGTAATTTCCAGCGTATCCTGAAGGGTAACCCAGGCCAGGACCATATATAATTTCTGTGCGGTTGTCATTGTTCAGATCACTGAACATAGCATGATGCCCGTGATATACCTTAAGGATATCAGGAATCTTGCTAGACGGAACTTCTGTAAAATTACCATTTCCATTATTAAGATAAACAACACTCTTTTCTTGCTGGTGCCCCCAACGATATACAACTACGTCAGATTTGTTGTCCCCGTTCACATCCATACAATTAAGATAATGGGTAGTCTTAATATCTTTATCCAAAGCAGGAGAATTTACTCTAGTGATTTTACCATTACTAATTTTATACAGATGTATACGTGTCACAGAGTTTTCAAAACTAACATTACCTGAAGGATTGGAAGATGTTTGCCATGACAACCGCTGACCGGTATACTTCTCTTTCAATCGTAGAGCAAAAAACTCTGCTGCTACATACGTATCTTCACCCTCAGTAAAGACACAAGAACTATTATATGAAGGCATTAGGTATTCAACACCATCAATCGTAGCCAAAGATTCTTGTTGATCTCCGAATGTAGCACTACCATAAACCATGACTGGTGTTTTAGGACTGACAATAAGTTGATCCTTAACTTCATATCTGGTGTGCTGTCCAGAAATACCGCAGCATTGTACAAGACTTAGTGAACCCAATTCCCAACCAAAGTTCTTTTTGCTTTCAAGCGCCTGCGACACAATATTACTATCAAGGAACTTTGCGGTCTTAGCAAGAATTTGTGTATCAGCGGTTGGAGTGAAGTATATGAAACTCTTAGCCCAATTTTGATTTTGATAATTGAAAATATAGCCATTACTACTAAAGGTATCTTTATCTTTACCTTTAATAAGTATGACTTCATTATGCATAGCCCTGTTATCAATTCTTTCTACCTTATAAGAATTGTCGGGCTGGCTGAACATAACATCTATATAACTATTCCAACTATATTGCCCTTCGCTATTAGACCCAAAACGCCCATCTTCCCAAGTAGTAGCAAATACCAAATCTGGATATTTGTCACCGTTGAAATCACCGACGGTAACGTCAACACCTTCTGCAACAGCACCCGAAAGGTCTACGAAACTTTTACCAAACAATTCTTGATTACCCAATCTAAAAGTACCGTCGCTATTCTGTAGCAACGATACAAGTGTATTTTTAGTAGGCCCCTCTAAGACCATACCCCAAGTAGGAACTTCACACCAAAGAACAATCAACAAGTCTTTACGATTGTCCTTGTTTAAATCAATAGCAGGGACTAAAAAACTGTTAGCCTTGACACCGCAAGTTCTATCATAGTAGATAGAAAGACTGGGTATAGCATTTTTTACTTCGCGGAAGTAAACGACTTCCTGAGGTGCTGAGTTTGCAGTGACTGGCGTAGATGGAGCAGTAGTAGTGGGCTGTTGACTGTCGCCACCGCCTCCGCATCCTGCAATCGCAAGTACAGAAATAACGCACAACTTTTTCATTTGCATACCTATATAATTACAACAGATAGCATAATGATAACAGATTTAAATTGTTAGGTCAACTACCCCTACCCGTTTTTCGGGTAACTGCAGGTCCACCAAAACCTTTACTGTTGACCTTACCTTTAGTACCGTCTTTAGGATTAAAGTTTCCTTTATGCCCTTGTTGTTGTGCCTTTTTTCTAGCAAGAATGTCTGCTATTACGTTTTTCTTTTCTTCATTCATATTAAGTATTAATTAATGTTGCTGTTTCATGTCGTAAGACATTATTATTATTTATTGGAAAGGATTGACTGTAAAAACTTGTACACCATCCGTTATGATTATTCCAACCCGGACCATAAAAATCTATACGCCCAAAACCTTTTAAATTTAAGTATTCCTGTATTGGGTTATAGTGCCACCGATCACTATTATCCAAAATTATTATACCATTATCTTTTAATCTATGACTTTCAATAGCCATGACCGTACATAATGCTCTTGCCATACCGTCAATCACAATCAAATCAAAATGCTTTGCAGGTAATTCATAAATCTTACTAGCATATCCAGCAAACTCATCATTAATCAATCCATGCTGTAAATCATGATTTATATTGTGAGTTCTAATTTGTGTAAATTTTTGTATAAAATTATCAAAGACATGTGATGCCTCTGGCAAAGTAGGCGTATTTTGCTGGATTAAATGTATATCTAGATTTTGACATTCATTCTTAATCACATTATACCATTCTTCATTATGTTCAACGCTTACTAGTTGTTGTACATGTTTTTTAAAAAATAAAGTGCTGTACCCTGAACCATATTCAAATACAGTCCAATTGGGTTTTATGATATCTTTTAAAAATTTTATAGCGGGAAAGGTATACCAAGGTGTAACCCCATCTTCATCACAAGGACTATCATTGAACCACCCATTGGGCTGCAAATATAAATATGCATGAGTAAGTATATGCGACGATAACTCTTCGGGAAAAAGTAAGTTATTGGCTTTTTCTGGGTTCACAGAAATGGGCTTTTTCATTTTTTGGACTCTAAAAATTCTAAGACGCTTCCATATAAACTTATTATAGTAGCGATTTTACTGTCGTAGACTCTTATATATGCTGATTTTTTATGTGCTGTTTTTAGTCCAATATAGAAAGGACAATCTATTCTTTTTAACTTGATAGTAAGTTTGCTACCTGACCATAAATTTGTTTTTGCATTTTTAAGGTCTTTATATTCTTGGTCAGTATAAAAAGGAAAATCAAAATATTCAATTTCCGCTAAATCAAAAGCGTGTTTACCTTCTTCAGTTAAGCGTAGATTATTACTGCTTCTTCCAGTAATCCACCAGCGCATTAGTGTTTTTTCTTCTGGAATCTTTTTAAATTCACTATAAGAAGGTAGTTGCTCAAGTATAATTCTTGTTAGAATTTCCTTCTTATTACTCATCAGGATAAACTTGTCTACCTTGATTTAAAAAGTGTACAGTAAATTTATCTGTCTTAAAAAGATTGTTAAGTTTACGACATAGATTTCTTGCATGTCCGGGATTGCTGAAACTTGTTTTCTTATACTTGGGTGCGACTTCGTTAGCAAGATAGTGTTGACTTTTTAAGTTGATAGGTTGATCGTCATAAAAAACTGCCCATATACCGCTTGCTTCTACGATTTGATCGCACTTGTATGTTGTTTTATCAACATGCTCTAAAATAATTTTTGGCTGTGTTCTACTCATTTAAATGTGCCACCTTTAATTTCTACTTTAATAACTTCTTCCTCAGCCTTATTAGATTTTTGCGCTTCATTTAAATCTATAAGTAATTTTGCAATTTCATCCCTTAGCAACTTGGCGTCACTCATCGCTAACACTAAATCTTTAGTTTTCTTTCCTTCAAGTTTTGAAACTTTATCAAAAAACAGTTTAATGTTTACCATGTCAAGTATTTAGTAGACTATTTACCTCGGCCTCTGTTTTAAAAGGCCCGACGTACTCATATCGCTGAATAAAGATGTATTTAGGGCAGAAAATCGCTTGTTTTTGACCGTTTTGATTAATTAAAAACCAACCCGCAACTTGATAACATTTACTCTTTTTAGATTTGGTAAAAATATGAAGTTTTCGCTTAACGTCAAAAAAACTATTGTAGATTTTATTAGGCACTGGATAATCGGGATACGGTAATTCAACTGTGGTCTTGTTTGATTTAACAGGTTGAAAGTGTATTTTAGTCTGTTTTTGAATATCCCTGGTATTATTAAATTGTAATGTACTACCATTAAGTATTACTTCATATCCGGCACTATTGGCTTGCACGTTACCGACCTTTTTCTCACCGTCGGTCACTACCCAATATTGATCTTTGATAATAGGTTTAGCAACTAGTTCGTTCATATTCACCTCTGTAATTCTTCCCATACTAATTCTTTTGTTGGCACATATGCTACAGGCTTGATCCAACCTTTTGCTTGACAAGTATAGACAACATGCCTATAATTGTCTGGACAATTCTCCATAACAACAATGGCGGCGCGTGGATACTCTATCATATCCTTAGTAAACTTATAACCCTCGTCACCTGGAAATAATGTTTTTACTTCATTAGGTTTTACAATGTAGGGCATAATTCACCCTTATATGGATAATTCAGCCACTTAGCATAAGTCTCAGCCTGCTCACTAACTTTGTTGAGTTCATACTTGCCACAGAATTTCATAAAGTGTATACCAACTTGCGGAGCAGTAGTTGTGCGAACACCTTTGATGATGCTCAGGTCAACAAGATCCTTGATCTCGTCAGGTTGTGCGGTCAAGTCAATCAATAACTTATTACGCTCATACAAGTCCTTAACACGATACTCGACACCATCAGGGTCTGCCCAACGCTGTAACATCATGTTATTCCAATTAAAGCCTTGCTTGTATCGATCAGCATAGGCTTCAGTCAAGCCGACCTTGTTCTTGCTACCCTTAGTGCGTACACCAGGATAGGCACTGAACACGTTGTCGCCTGCGTCACCGCGCATGATCTTCTCAAACAAGTGAAACTGGGGGTCACCGAGAGTCTTGTGTTCCCCAGTTTTCTTGTCCTTGACAGGCTTACCCTTGTCATCAAAATAACCTTCAAGGGTGATCAATTGATTTGCAACACCGTTATACTGTTTGACATTAGTGTTAATCAACTGTACATAATCTGTATCGCTGCTAATGATATAATGTTCGTCGTTGGGATGTAGATGAATAAATCGTGCGATCAAGTCATCTGCTTCGGCCCGTTCATGGCGCAATACCGACGTATTAGTTTTCTCACGTAGGAACGTAGTGAACATATCATACGTTTCCCAGAACATCTTATTTTCTTCTGCTTCGGCTTCAGTCAATGCGGCCTCAGCAACCTTACGATGTGCCTTATACTGCGGATATACATCCTTACGCCATGATCTGCCCTCAAGACAGAACACAACATGATCAATACCAAACCTACGCACAGCCTGATTCACACTTGATAGACTCAAGTGCAATGCCATGCCGATCTTCTCCCAAGTATCACTATTGCGACTAGCAATATGTCGGGCACGAAAGAACGTGTTTGCTGTATCAATGAGAGCGTATTTCACAAGCACACCTATTTACAAATATAATATACGTATATTATACTAGTTTATTACGTGTGTCAACTGATTTCAGTCCGTCCGTTACCCAAATCTTTGTTACCTATAATGCGTAAATCACTTTGGCTACGCTTATCCGGATCGGCGACCTCTTGTTCATATATTTCTAATGCAATATTACGGCATACAGTTTGGAACCAGCGATCAACAATATCATTGTCTGTATCAGTTGGTTTTACTTTATATCCTTGCTTTACCAAATTCACTATAAACTTATCATTCCAATCTAACTCAAAACTACCATTGTTTAGATTATTTGGATCTAAGTCTACTTTTAATATAGCAATATAAGGTTCACCATTTTGAGTCGCTTCCTCTTTAGGACTTATTTTCTTTTTAGTTTTGGGAGCAGCCTCGCGCAGAGGCTCGGGCCTTGGCTCCTCAGTTTTCACTCCCAAAAGTTTTTTTATTTTTTCAAACATGGATCATTCTGCCTAATGCTTTCTAATATAGCATTTTTAAATAAAGTCTTAAAGTCTAAACTATACTTAGTAGTAGATTTGATGTGCCCAGAAATTTGTATAAGTTTTTCTTTAGGGATATCAAGACGGAAACCATCTCCGTAATGACGTAAACCCTTAAGCACTGTTTCCTTATCTGCTATACAAGCACCGTCTGCTCTAACGATTAATATAATATCACAAACCAAATTTGGATCTATCGTGCTTTTGTTAGTTCCGTTACTATTATTAAACTGTATATTGTTAGCGTCTTGTAGTTCACCGTTCTTGGTGTAGAAAAACTTGCTAACCTGACTTTTAAGTTCACCTTCAATATTATGTTTGGGCCATATAAAGTCTCTGTGGTCCTCGCCTACATAGATTAGTGTATTATCCTTTTCTTGATTTTCAACTAACAACTCAATAATCCAACCTTTCATGAATCGTAGTTGACGGTCGTTTAATCCATCCAAACTATTACTGTAATCAATGACATACTGCCAATTAATTTTTTTGAGATCATCAATGATTGATTGACTAATAGTTGGCATACTCTTTATAAAGTTTTAAACTCGCAAGATTTTTTGCTTTGCTCTCGCACATAATATCAGCCCAAGACCAGTGACCATATGCCCAATCATTCATAGCATTATTGTAAAAGTAATCACTGTGCGCACGTAACTTCTGTTTGTTGTAACCACTTTCTAATAGTAAATTGAGGTCATGTCGTTCGGATGTATTGCGGTCAATGACACCATCTTCCCGTGATGTGCTAAAATGAATGACAGGGCGCACACCACGCCAACTATCAATAAAACGTTTGATACGATCATCATTGGCTTGTATATATTCACCTGTCTTGACCCAATGATGATGTATGTCTAATACTAGACCCAGATGTCCACAGAGTTCGAGGCTTGATTCAACTCCCCATGATATCTCATCATTCTCAATTGTGATTGAGTTCCGTGCCTCGGGAGTAAGTCTGCCGAGAACGTCTTTGATACCGGTTGGACCTTTGCGGCCTGAGATGTGAACATTGATTTTAATGTCCTGAAATTGTTTACCGTACCCCATCCAACGGGCCATATCCACATGATATTCAAACTCCTCTATACTCTTATTTACTACTTCTTCACGGTCGCTAGCAAGAACAACGAATTGATCGGGATGAAACGATAGACGAACATCATTGGCACGTGCGGTGTCGCCGATAGGTGCCATCCAGCGAGCCAAACTGTCCTGTACATCCTTAGATTTCCAGAAGTACTGATATTCGTCCATAGTATAGAAACTGAACATATCGCTGGTAAGTCGCAGCATACGCAATTGCGGGTCAAGTGTCGCTACGCGCTTGACTAGATTATGTGTATTGGTAATATTGCGTTTAGCAATCTCAATCAGTTTGTCCTCGACAACGCTTTGAGATTTTTGACGCTTTGCCCATGCGTGGGTAGTGCCACCAGTATTGAAACCTTCGCTACTAGCGATATCGCCTTTACTATTGATCTCTGACCATTTGCAGGCGAAACCAATACGCTGAATATTAGAATTGAATGACATATTCATAAATAGTACTATAATCAACCGAGAATGTCAACATCATGGATATCCGTAAACTTTTAGATATAGTCAATGAAGCATCAAAACCATTAGCTAAGGGCATGAAAGTCATGAGTCCTAGTGAATTCTTACAGTCGCAGGGTATTGAACCCAAAAGTAGTGAAGAAGGTGTGGCGGAAGGCTCTGTAGTATCATTGAATGACAATCCTGCTACTCTTAAACGTTTAGCAAAACA
>Ga0172367_10009231_pt1 | contig 10859 bp, 25 predicted proteins | sample Lak10m_FD_114542 | JGI IMG/M metagenome (GOLD analysis project Ga0172367, IMG submission 114542) | Freshwater microbial communities from Kabuno Bay, South-Kivu, Congo - kab_022012_10m | ecosystem: Environmental > Aquatic > Freshwater > Lake | place: Democratic Republic of the Congo: South-Kivu...
AGACTTAGGGGTTAATAATTTAATGACTATAACATCAAACAAAGTAGGATTGAACCCAATCATTGTTAACGGTAGACCAATTAAATGTGTTAATCAGTTTTATAATAAAAAAAGAGCTAAACTAATGAGTGAATTACCAAATAAATCTAAAATTGAATTAGATGAAATTAAAGAAAGAATTGGTAAAGAACCATCCAAACAAGTTAAAGTATCTAAAAAGATTAATTTAATTACAAATAAAAGAAATGCTAAAATAGAGAAGTATTTTCATCAGTCAACAAATTACTTAATTGATTTTTGTTTAAAAAATGAGATTAAAACAATTTGTATTGGTAAAAATAAATTCTGGAAACAAGAAGTTAATACAGGTAAGAAAAACAATCAAAGTTTTGTTTCAATACCATTTGCTAAATTAATTCATCAAATTGAGTATAAAGCAAAGTTAAATGGATTAACAGTTGTTCTAACAGAAGAATCTTATACTAGTAAAGCTAGTTTCTTAAACATGGATGAAATACCGACTTATAATAAAAAGGATTCAAATAATGATTATGAATTCTCAGGTTATAGACAACATAGAGGGTTGTATAAAATAAAAGGTGATAAAATAAGAATCAATGCTGATGTAAATGGTTCTCTTAATATTATCAGAAAAGCAGTTCCGAAAGCTTTTGTAGACGGAATAGAGGGTATTGCAGTTTGCCCAGTTAAAGTAACGTTTAACAAATGAAAATAAATGGTTATTTCTATATATTACTATGAATTTTCAAACTGTATGAACTATTAGTTTAATAGTCCATTAATAATTTCTTTTGCTTCAAGCAATTCATTCTTATTGAATTTTCTTAAATCAGATATTGTAATATAATCATCTTGTTCTACATCGGGATATTCCATTTGACCTAATGATATTTGATTTCCAAATACATCGTGTACTAGATAAGGGTGTTTTGTTTCATCATCATAGAAATAAACCAAATCACCAATTTTAAGTTTAAATAAATCTTCCATAATAGTTTAATGTTTTAATGTTCAACAAATATACAAAATAATATTTAATATTGTATAATAAATTAAATTAGAATTAATTTTCTAAACAAGTTTGTTCAAAGTCAATATCAACTTGTGGGTAATGTTTATTCAAATATTTGAATAATCTTTCTTTGTTTCTAAATCTTTTAATAGATTCTTCATCAGCCCATGCATTTTTAAATCTATTTTCTTTGATTATGGCTATATAACCACCTTTGAATATTTTACCTTTATTGGGTAAAATTAAAATGTTATCAGTTAATACATTCTCTGTTCTTAAACTAATCATTAAATGTAATAATTTAACAATTAGTAAATACTTAATAGTTATCAATTGTTCATTAATACTTATTAAGCGAGCTACCATTGTGTAGCTGCTCGAACCAAGCAATTATGACTCAACAAGTTGAGTACTTTTTTTATTATTAAGTTCAATACCAATAGGTTTAAATAACCCTAAATATATTTTTTTAATATTTATTGCACCATTTTTATCCCTTGATATACTTAATTCACAATTGTTACAATTATACACTCTATCTTTTACTTTTAAATCGTGTTTAACCGTACCACAACAACTACATGTCTTACTTGTGTATGCTTCATCTTCTTCGATGAATATTTTACCTATCGAATTTATTTTATATTCTAACATTACTCTTTTGCATAACTTTATATTGTTTAATAATTAATAACTGAATACAAATATAAATAAAAAATACCATACTACAAAATATAATATGGTATTTAATATAAAAATTATTTAATTGCTTTTATAATAGTTGTTATTATATAATCCAAAAGAGTTAATATTATCACAATAACCATAGCAATAAAGCTAAATGGGGGTATTAATGATATAATCCTATATGGTCTAGGTAAATCCATAATCAAATCATCTAGTTGATTAAATAATATCGTATTCCCTAAGAATAAAGCAATACCAATAATAATAAAGATAAAAATTTCCATAACTTTATATTGTTTAATATTTTAATGTTCTCAACAAAGATAAATAAAAAATACCATACTAAATAATAATAATATGGTATTTAATATTTAATTTACCAAAATAATTGTTTTTTAAAATCAGACTTGGTTTCACACCATTCCAAAATAGTATCACAATAATAAGTAGTTGTTAAATCCAATAGAAACATTGTTAACTTTCTATGAATATCCCTATCATTTGTTGATACTTCAATTCTTGTCCATTCCTTTGCGTTACTTTGGTCTGAACCCTTATTATATCCTTTTGAGGTATCCCAATCCTTACCAATGATAGTTACCTTTGTTTTAGTTGCAATAGCCGTTATAACTCCGCCTTTCGCATACTCACCCAACTTAAATGTTTTTGTTGCCATAAGAAATATTGTTTAATTAATAACTGAATACAAATATATAAATAGTTTTTTAATTTACAACTATATTATATAATATTTATTCATACCATTCTATTTCATAATTTAATTTTCTACATCTACTTTCAATTGCCTTTTTGCTTGAATTTTTAATGCATAAATATTCTGCTAACTCCTTTTGAGTATTGAACCATTTATTATGCGTTCTAAAAATAGTAATTCTAATCATAATCTTATTGTTTTAATGTTATACAACAAAATTATATATTAATTTATATATTCACAACGGACAATTGTCCACATATAAAAAAAATAATATTATTGCAAAAAAGAATGGTGATAAATAATTACCACCATTCTTTTCAGTTGAACATTAAACATTACTTGATTATGGAACAAGCATCTTTATGTTTTCTTTCAAACAAATATTGTTTTATATTATTCAATAATTTCATAGTTATCGAATCCGTGTATAGTTTTTTCAACATCAATTCCTTTATGTTTATCAATTACTTGTTGAATAATATTAATATCAACATAGCCATAAACAGTTTCAGTTGGGTTATCAATTTCTTCTGCAAATTCCAATATTAATTCTTCCACTTCACTTGGAAATCCAATTTCCATTGCTCTAAACTCTTTTTCATTCTTTCTTGGTGTTGAATAGTTTCTTTCTCCACCTTGAACTGAAAAGTTAAATCCATCATTGCAAAATATTCTTGGTCTTACATAAAAACCAAAAGTATTTCCACCTTTTTGGAATGTTCTTCTTGTAAATTCGTTTATATCCATAATCTTTTAATATTTTTAATGTTCAACAAAGATATATATGATAATTTAATAAAACAAAATTATTTTCATATTGCACGTATATACGTAACTACACATTTGTGTCTGAAGTGAAGATATGGGGATGACGTTTCACCCCCATACTTCTTTCAGTTATTAATCGTTCATTAGCTATGGAATTATGAACTTCTTTAATCACATATCTCAGATATGAATTGTTGTGCGTTTAATATATCAGCGAATTTAAAAGTAAATTCATTATTATTTTCAATATAACTTAATTCTTTCCATATTGGAATTAGGTTAAATATGTATTCTTTTTTAAATACTTGGAATGTTCCGTTGGTATCTTCTTTAATAATAAAATTTTGTTTATTAAATTTGCTCATATATAATATTTTATATTATATATATGTTAATTATAATGAAATATCAACATTATCCAATAAATTTTTATCAATAATGCTATCCAGCAAGTTATTAATATCTCCATTGAATGTTAATCTATTCATTTTAACATTTGGTTTATTTCTATTAATTAATTCTCCATTTGAATTAACTTCGTATTCACTTATATTTAAATCTCTTTTCAAATATTGAATATCAATATCATCATAATCAACATTAAATTCATTCGATAGATACCATTTAACATCATCAATTTCGTCCAATGTTAGATTATCATTCTCAACCATAATAATATCGTTATTTAATCTAAAAATAACATTTCCTTTATTTATAATCGTTTTCATCTATATCAGTATTTTTTATTGAATAAAATAAATAACCATATATTATTGTGGATATTAAAGAATATAACCCAAAATAATATTTTCCAAATATAAGCATAATAATTGTCATAATGAAAAATACTATTGCCAATAATAATATTAATTTTAAATTATAATCCATTTTTATTGAGTTACAATTTGCAATATACAATCATTAACAATAAATTCCCAATCACAATCAACACTACATTCTTCCTCATGTTGATATAAATGCAATACTCTATTTACTTGCGAATCATCCAATGGGATATTCATTTCACTAGCAACCTTAATAATATCTTCTCTATCTATGTTGGATACCATAAATCTTATTTTAATTTTTTAATAACATAATATGTAAATGAAATTAGAATTACACTTACAAATAATATTTCCAATGTTAACATTAATATTGTTTTATATTTAATTTACCAAGAAGAATGATAAAATAATATTTCATTATTAAAATCAGTATTTTCCAATACTTCGGTTAATTGTTTAATGGTGCTTTCTATATCAGAAAAATACCATTCATCATATTGAACTCCACCAAAGAAGAAACCACTTTGAGTTGGCAATAAGTTTTCAATATAGCTTATATCTCCATCAGTTGAATTATTTGATAATATTAATTCTTTTTTGCTTAATACTTTTTTGCAAGCATCCAATAATTCATTTATTTTATCGGGGCTAACAAGATAAGTATTACAATCATCAACTCCATTCTGAACATTGTCAACAAACCATTTGTGAATTTGATTTGACTTTCTCCAATATCCGACCTCTTTAAATATTGTTTTATAATAACCATTATCTTCAATGGTTATATTGTTTGCTATTTCATCAACAACATCAATCGAAAATTCTTTTTTAAGATTTTCCTTAAGTGTATTCATTGTATAATCATCACCCAAATTATATACAATGGAATCCAATTTAATAATATCACTTGTCTTTAATGACTTAATATTATTTGCTTTGTTTAAATACATATCCAAACCCATAACTCTTTATATATTTTTAATTAATAACTGAAAACTCCTTTATGTCGGATTACATCACAAATATAAACATAATTTCCTTACCAATTACATAATAAGGAAATTATTTTTATATTATTTTGTATAACCTATTATATCTAAAAATTCTTGACAAGTAAACTCTAATTCAACCTTACTCCAAGTTACAACGTCATCAACATAATCAATTAACTCACGTTTATTAATATTATTTACGATATTGTTTACTTGATTAATTAAATCTTCATCGTTATCAGCACATAAATATTGTTGTGCTTTTTCCAATACCTTAATATCGTACCCACCAATTTTACGTGGGTATTTTTCATCCAAAAACTCTATAATACATTCGTATGCACTTTTAGTATCTACATTGAATTTGCTGTTATCATATTCAGCATACATTGTAGGTAATAAATCATACTGCTCATCATAAGGTTTTTCTTCAAATTCAGTATCATATAGTTTTACCAAGTTACTGAATAAATAAACGTCATAATCCATAATCATATTGTTTTAATGTTCTCAACAAATATAAGCATAATTTCCTTACCATTTACACAATAAGGAAATTATTTTTTTTATTGCCAACCTTTTTTTACAATAGTTGGTTTACCATTAACCAAATCCCATTTTTCGTAATACTCACCCCAAGTTCCACGTCTGCTACGTGTAACAAAAACTAAATCCTCTCCAATATGTTCGTGTAATATTCTTTCTCTTAATGCTTTCTTTAATTCAGCATAAGTATTAAATCTCTCCGTTTTATACGGACTTGTAACTCTATATCTATCTACATTGTAATCGTGTATACTTCCCCTTGTCATATAAGTTACTTGTGGTTTAAAGTTTCCCATAACATTTAATTAAATTTCTATTGTATCGAAATCTTTATCAGAATAAAAAATAACAACATTATTCGGATATGCTTGTTCCAATGCTCCAAACAATTCCTCATTATCGTAATAAACATTATCATCATTATCAATTTGATTACGCTCTTTATCAACAATAGGTCTGATAACTTCACTTATCTGTTCATCTGACAAATCTGTCAATAAGATAAAGTTTTCTTCATCGTATGCCGTTGTATTTACTTCGACAATTCTAATATTTTGTTTTTCCATAACTATAATATTTTAATGTTCTCAACAAAGATAATAATAATTCCCATATAAAATACTACATAGGAATTATTATTTTATATTATTTTTTATTGTACCAATTCAACAATTCTTTGTTGTAATGGTTTATGCGATTGTACCATTTCATCTAAAGTAGTAAAACTTCTATTGTACTCTTTATCTCTACCCAACCAATCATAAGTGTTATATGTTAACCCTACAATTTTGTAAGCATAAACTTCTTTACCACTTTCAAGTCTTGTTATTACTTTCTCACGTTTAAAGTCAACATAAACATTATGATATTGTTTACCATTAAAATAATCATAGCGACTATCACTACAATATCTTTTTACCTTGCTGACAAAATATAATCTTATCTCACTACCCTCATTCCTAGATAAAATATTTTTTGTATTTTTTGCTAAAAAAGTATTTAATGAATTACACTCATTATTTGTTTGTGGATAAGTATGTCCATATTCAATACCAATCACTTTGCCAAACTCTTTTTCAAAACTTTCAACATCACTTTTTAGTTGGTCAACAAAGACTTTCATCATTGTTTGATTGTGTTTTGCAATAGTCTGCAAAAATCTTTCTTCTTCTTTCATACAATCATTGATTGTATCAAACCCAAATCTTGCAACCCCATTATTAGGTTTAGGATTGATTTTTGTAAATTCTTTTACCAACCCATTGATAAGGTCTTGTTGCACTCTAGTTAATTTTTTAATGTCTTCCATAACATTTAATATTTAATTAATAACTGAAAACAAATATACAAAATAATATCTTATACCACAAAATATAATATAAGATATTTTTAAATTATTTTATATTTATAAACAACTCTCTAAAAAATCAATTTCTTCATCATTTAGAGTTCCAATTGTTTTTATTGAATATTCTTTATTAATAAATTCTTTATCATCAATAACAATCGTAGTTATTTTAGTAATATCCAATATTGCTCCAATTAAACTTTCATAACCCATTCCACTATCCAATGAACCATCAATCAATGAATCATTTGCTTTTTTCATCAAATCCTCCTCGCTATTAGCATTTAATTCCCTTGTTGGAATGAACCCTTTCCACCACCCCAATAGTTCCCCAAAACGAATCCATTGGCTTTGAATTTAACATTTGTTTCCATAACATTTAATATTTAATAATTAATAACTGAAACAAAGATATAAAAAATATCTTATACTACAAAATATAATATAAGATATTTTTAAATTATTTTTTAATCTTCCAATTCATCAGCAAATTCATCAGCAATTTCCTTGCATAATTCAACCAATGAACGAACATATTGTTTATCGTATTGGTTACATTCATTTTCTGTATTTTGAATGCTACCTTGCTCTCTTAATTCATCTAAACAATCTTGCAAATCTCCATAGGTATTTTCAAACCTACAATGTGTCATATTCCCCATAACTATATATTGTTTTCTATTTCTTCCAAATTATCAATAGAACCAAATTCATTAATAGAGAACCAAATTTGTTCCATTGTTGCCTCATTTGTTAATGCTCTATCTAAAATGACTTGTGCTTGTTCATCAGTACATTTAAACTTAGATTTAACGTCTTCAACGTGCCAAAGGTTATCAACAAAATAACCATTTGCTTTTAGCAATTCTTTTGCTTGTTCAATAGTAAATTCTTCCATAATTTCTAATTATTAATGTTCCCAACAAAAATATAAAATAATATTTACAACACCAAATAAACTTGATTAACTTTTAATTCTTTATCCAAATGTACTTCATAACTAAATTCATAATCATCAGTCTTATAAAAGTACACAATGTAATGGTCTTTCTTTCCGTGTTCGCTATCCATACGATATTCATTCGTTGGTAACTTTTGAGTATTACAACCTAACTTATTATTAAACTCTCTTTGATAGTCATTTAATCTTAAAATGTCTAACTTCTTAAATGGTTTACCTTTGCCAATTAGCAAATCAAAACCACCTTTTCCGATTGGTAAATGTCCAGCCATAATCTTAATGTTTTAATGTTCCCAACAAAGATAAATAATAATATCCATACCACAAAATATGATATGGATATTATTTTATATTATTTTATATTTAATTATATAAATTTAATATTTCTTGATTTGTTAATGTCTCATTGTTTTCATTAACCCAACCTAATCTATTTTTAATATGACTATCTCTATTCTCAAGGAATGTAATATCTTCTTTAATCTTTTTAACGTATTCTAGTTTAAGTTCTTCATTAGATAATAAATTATATAACTTACAATCAGAAAATAATAGTGTATAGTATTTATGATTTGTAATTGTTTTAATAATCACATTGCGAATTTCTTCATTAGTAATCTCCAAAGAATTTGCAACACTACTCATTCCGTGGTCTAATAAACCTTGTTTAAACTTTGAGAAATCATCAATCTCCAACCCCTCAATAACCCTAGAATTAATTTCAAAATCAATATCTTCTGCGTTAACCAAATGTTCCATTTGATATACTTGAACCAATCTTGCCCACCAAGAAATCTCATAAGTAACTATCCCTTTCTTAATACTTAATGTTCCATTAATTTCGGGATAAATGTTCTCTTTAACCACATTAGTAGTAATATCTGAATTTTTAACATCAGACAATAATTTAAAAATCTCCATAACTTTAAATTTTAATAATTAATAACTGAATACAAATATAAAAAAAATATCTTATACCAAACAAATAATATAAGATATTTTTTTTATATTATTTTCTATTTAATTTTTTAAGTATTCTAACCTAATAATTGTAACACTTATAGTTTCCTCTAAAAGTCCTATAATCTTTGCTAAATCATTAATGTTATTAACTTCTCTCTCTTCCCACATTTTTTTGCTCTCTTTTAATTTGAGTTCCAAATGTTTAATTATTTCTTCCTTTTCAAACATAACTTATATTGTTTTATATTTAATTATAACATTGATAATATTGCTTTGCAAATATATTTTTTATTTCCTCTTGCTCTTAATTCTCTCCATACGTGGTCGCTATCCAAACAATCTGCAACACTCATTTGATTGTCATTGGAATAAAATTTAAGTCTATAACCATAGTCAATTCCATATACTTTTATATTGGTTATACCTTGTTCCAAATTTCCCAAATAAACTTCTTCATCATCATCGAACTCCATATTCTCAATACAACCCTCATACCATAGGTCGGGGCAATCAGATAAAGCCATTTCACGTTTACAACCAAAACAAACAATAGTATTGTCTTTATTGATTGATTTAAATTCGTGTAACAATATTGTCCCACAATGTCCACAAGTTACTATATTAATATTGGCATAGTAACTAATATTGTTCATTAATTGTAATTGTTCTTGCGCTAATTCTCTTTTTGTTTTACACATAATCTTAATGTTTTAATGTTCTATACAAAGATAAATAAAAATATCCATACCACAAAATATGATATGGATATTTTTTTATATTGTTTTATATTTATTTTACATTACTTGGTGTTACACAATTATATAATAAATTCTCCACAATCAATTCCCACGTTGCCGTTGGGTCTTGGTCTGCTTCACTATCATAGTATTTTAAAACTTCGTTAATCTCCGCAATACTTGGGTTCATTCCCAATTCCATAGCAACATTAACAATGTCCTCTGCACTAATTTCTTTTGTTAATTCATAAATAGATTTTTCATCATCAAATTCCATATTCTCAATGCAACTCTCATACCAATAATCAGGACAATCAGATAACTCCATTTCTCCTCTATCTTTACATTCATTACTGAAACAAACAATCCTTTCAGCAAATGTTGAATGCAATAACAATGTTCCACAATGTCCACAAGTTACTAGATTTATATTCGCTTTTGCTCTAATCTCATTCATTAACCCCAATTGGAATTTTGCCAATTCTCTCTGACTTTTCATAATTCATAATGTTTAATTAATAACTGAAACAAAGATATAAAATAATATTTAATTTTATACCATAAAATACAAAATAATATTTAATAAATTTACATATAAATAAAACCCTTATATATATATAATATATAAGGGTTTTATTTCATACCTATACTTTCGCAATTTTCAATCCCATTTTAGGAAACATTTTATCAATTTCATTTATGGTTAAAACTTCATAATGTTTAAATGGTATACAATATTTAATATTATCAACCAAATGTTCTTTTTCAGAATAATAAGCATTAACATAGTCTTCTGCTGAACAAGGTGTCATGCTAGGCAATGAATAAACACAATTAGAATTTTTTTCATGATAGGATATATTCATTAAACAATACTTTCTCTCAATAGTATCTATAATGCTTACCCCATCGTTATTATCTCCATCCGTGAAATTTAAACGCATATCCCATTCACTAGTATATTTGTCATTCTCATCAATACATTCTGAATTTAAAAAGTGCATACGTTCAATTCCCGTTCCCCTTGGAAATGTAGGATTGCTCTGAACTTGTATCATCATCATTAAATGATTAATATACATATCCAAAGTTTCAAATGAATAATTTTCTCCAAATGGATTGTTATAATCATTCATTGTTTTTGGATTGGTTATGCTGAATATATGATTTACCATACATACTGCTGACCTACCATATAACCATTGGTGGTGCAAGGCTATTATAGTGTATTTTCCACTACCAAACATTTTTCTTGCTTTCTTCTTATCACTTTCAGTAAAGTAATTTCTTTTGCTCTTTAAAGGATTGTTAACCTTTA
>Ga0172367_10009233_pt1 | contig 10854 bp, 6 predicted proteins | sample Lak10m_FD_114542 | JGI IMG/M metagenome (GOLD analysis project Ga0172367, IMG submission 114542) | Freshwater microbial communities from Kabuno Bay, South-Kivu, Congo - kab_022012_10m | ecosystem: Environmental > Aquatic > Freshwater > Lake | place: Democratic Republic of the Congo: South-Kivu...
ATTTAATTCTTTGTCACACAACCGCAGACTTTGACACATTAGCTGCGGCAGTCGGACTAGCCAGCCTACGTCCAGGCAGCAAGATTGTACTAAGTGGTGGCGCACACCCACCTGTCAGAGATTTTTTAGCCCTGCACCGAAATGAGTATCCCATCATTGAGAGACGTTCAGTGAATCCCCACCAAATTCGCTCTTTGACAGTAGTGGATACACAAAGGCGACATCGCCTCGGTAAAGCTGCCGAATGGTTAAACTTGCCCAATATAAAGGAAATCATAGTTTATGACCATCACTTAAGTCAAGAGTTAAATATTCCCGTCACAGAATCTCATATTGAACCAGTGGGAGCCTGTACAACATTAATGGTGGAACAATTACAAAAACAGGAAATTCCCCTGACTTTATCTCAAGCCACGGTCATGGCATTGGGCATTCATGTTGATACAGGTTCATTAACATTTGACAGTGCCACACCCAGAGATGCCTTCGCCTTAGCTTGGTTAATGCAACAAGGAGTGAGTTCATCGGTAATTTCCACCTATCTTGATCCCGGTTTATCTCCTCAACTACAGCAGCTATTAACAGTAGCACTGGAAAAATTAGAATATTTTTATTTACGCGGATATACCATTGGTTGGGTAACACTGAAAACAGATGATTTTGTGCCAGGGTTATCTAGTTTAGCTTCACAACTCGTAGAATTAACAGAATTAGACGCCTTACTATTGGCCAATGAATACACCCATAAAGAAGCTGACTCACGTTTAACAATCATCGGGCGAACGCAAATTTCCGGTATCAATCTCAACCTCTTATTTCAAATATTCGGCGGTGGTGGACATTCCCAAGCAGCATCCTTGAGTTTACGCCAAGTAGACACACAGCAAACATTACAACAACTCCTAGACGCCATCAAAGCTGCAATTCCTCATCCTCCCACAGCCAGAGACTTAATGTCCTCCCCAGTCCGCACCATTCGCCCCCAGACCACAATTGCCCAGGCACAGAGCATTTTATTACGCTATGGACACTCTGGTTTATCTGTAGTGGATGACCAAGGACAACTTGTGGGAATTATTTCCCGACGGGATATAGATATTGCTCTACACCACGGATTTAGTCATGGGCCAGTGAAAGGCTACATGACAACTAAAGTTAAAACAATCACACCAGATACCATACTGCCAGAGATTGAAACCCTTATGGTAACTTATGATATTGGACGCTTACCAGTATTAGACAACGGGCAATTAGTGGGAATTGTCACCCGTACTGATGTATTGCGGGAATTACATCAAGCTAAAGAGGAAAAAAACCGCAAAATTCAAGATTCAAAATTGAAAATCGACTTTAATACCGAGTTACAAAATCGCCTAGCCCCACAACTATGGCAACTACTTACCATAGCATCCCAAGAAGCGGAAAAACGAGGTTGGCACCTTTATTTAGTAGGTGGTGCAGTGCGAGACTTGCTGTTAGCCGAATCAGCTACAGGAACATTAATGATTACAGATCTAGACCTTGTAGTTGATGGCTTTCACCAAGCAGCAGATGTTGGTGCTGGAGTAGAACTAGCAAAAGCACTCCAAGAAATTTATTCCCAGGCGCGGTTAGAAATTCATGGTGCTTTTCAAACTGCTGCCTTACTGTGGCACAAAGACCCAGAACTAGATTCATTATGGATGGATATTGCCACCGCTAGGACAGAATTTTATCCTTACCCAGCTGCAAATCCTGAAGTTGAAGCTAGTTCCATTCGTCAAGACCTATATCGCCGTGACTTTACCATCAACGCCCTCGCCCTTCGCCTTACCTCTCCCCGTCCGGGAGAATTACTAGATTTCTTCGGCGGTTTACTAGACTTACAAGCCAAGCAAATTCGAGTTTTACACCCCAACAGCTTTATTGAAGACCCTACCCGCATTTATCGCGGTGTACGGTTTGCTGTGCGCCTTGGATTTGCCATTGAATCACAAACCCAAGAATTTATTCACTATGCCATTAACAGTGGCGTTTACCATCGCACTGCTCAAACAAATATCAAAACCCCAGGGCTACAAACCCGACTGAAAGCGGAATTAAAATACATCCTCCAAGGGACTAATTGGCAACCAGCTTTACAATTACTCAATAAGTTAGGAGCTTTGCAGTGCATCCATCCCCGACTCAATCTGGATGAATCACTTTTACATCAACTGCGATTGTTAGAACGCTGTTTACGACGATTTGACCCCCAAGAAACCCTCAGCCACTGGGAAATGCGCCTAGAAGCCTTAATTGCCCACTTAGAACCACAGTATCGCCAGAAAGTAGCTAGAAATCTGCATCTACCAGAAGATGGCATTAAACGGTTACAAAACTTGCATCAAGCCCAAACAAAGGTAGTGGAATTATTACCAACTTGTCAGCGTCCTAGTCAAATAGTGCAGTTGCTACGACAGTATGATTTACCTATGCTGATTTTAATTGCTTTACCCAGCCCCCCAGCACTGAGACGGCAAATATGCCATTACTTGAAAGATTTAGCCAATGTCCAGCCTATACTCAATGGTAATGATTTAAAAAAATTAGGCTACAAACCAGGTCCACAATATCGGCAAATTTTAGACGATTTACTCGCTGCTACCTTAGATAAAGTGATTGAAAATCCAACTGAGGCTGAGGAGTTTTTAACCAACCATTACCCCAAGTAAGCTACGTTAACAGCTAGGAGATTTTCTCTTCAAATAAGAAGACCTTCACAAAGCACATCTGTTTCACTAGGGCTGAGTTAGCGAGATTAGCGATGGCGATGATTATTTCAGAAAGTCAATCAAGAACTTTTCCTCTGGCACGATGTATAAAAATACAATTTTTTTTGAGAGTACATACGCTACTGTACAGTAATTGACCCAAACTATGATAGTTTCTTGAGCTTTGAATCTCTAGCTTCCCAGCAGAAGCGGCAAACCAGGCAAGCAAGTTATAATTCTTTTGCGGAGCAACGTAACAAAAATTTATGAGTAACCCCTTTGTACAAGCCTTTTTCCTAGGCAGAGCTGTGGCTGAAGTAATCAATGAGCGCTTAGAGGTGGCCATCACCGACGCTTTGAGCGATTTGGGCAAATTTGATGCCGAAGCAAGAGAGCAAATGCGCCAGTTCACACAAGAAGTCATAGAACGGTCAAATCGGGCAGCAGAGGCTGCGGGTCAAGGTACCTCTACTGCTGACTCTTCTAGTTCTGATGCTGTTGACTTGCAAGCAACAATCGATGAACTAAGAGCAGAAATCGCCCTCTTGCGAAATGAACTGCAACGTTATCGTAGCAGTTCTGTGTAAATTTCCTGATTATTCATGACACATTACGCTTAATAGCAAAAAGTTTAGGATTCAGAGTGTCTTTTCATCGAACTGTTTTGGTTAAAAACCAACGGTACAAAAAAAATATGGAAACAGGTTATTCAGATCAGGCATACCGTTGGAATCGGGAAAACTACTCTAGTAGAAGGCGGTTTGTTGACATTTGGTCTTTTGTCTTGACCTTAACGTTCAAGCTTTGGCGTTACAACAAATCTTGGAGTTATGCGGGTGGAATGACAGAGGCCAAGCAACTTGCAAGACGCAAAACTCAAGCCGTTTGGATTCGTAATACATTGCTGGACTTAGGGCCAACCTTTATTAAAGTCGGGCAGTTGTTTTCTACCCGTGCTGACATATTCCCCAGCGAATATGTTGAAGAACTGGCAAAGTTACAGGACAAAGTGCCGGCCTTTGGCTATGAGCAAGTAGAAGCGACAATTGAGCAAGAGCTAGGCAAAAAAATTCCCGATTTATTCCAAAGTTTTGAACCTATCCCCCTGGCGGCTGCTAGTTTAGGCCAAGTACACAAAGCTGTGCTGTACACCGGGGAAGCAGTTGTTGTCAAAGTACAACGTCCTGGACTAAAGAGGTTATTTGAAATCGATTTACAAGTTCTCAAAGGCATCACCCGCTACTTCCAAAACCACCCCCAGTGGGGACGGGGGCGAGATTGGCTAGGGATTTATGAAGAGTGTTGCCGTATTCTTTGGGAAGAAATTGATTATCTCAATGAAGGTCGTAATGCTGATACATTTCGCCGTAACTTTCGCGGCTATGACTGGGTAAAGGTCCCCAGGGTTTACTGGCGTTACGCTTCTCCTAAGGTCTTAACTTTAGAATATCTCCCCGGAATTAAAATTAGCCAATACGAAGCTTTAGAAGCCGCAGGTTTAGATCGCAAAGTCCTAGCCCGTCAAGGCGCCCAAGCTTACTTGTTGCAGTTGCTCAATAATGGCTTTTTTCATGCCGATCCCCATCCAGGCAATATTGCCGTAAGTCCTAATGGGGATTTAATCTTCTACGACTTCGGTATGATGGGGCGAATTCAATCCAATGTCCGTGAAGGATTGATGGAAACTTTGTTTGGCATTGCTCAAAAAGATGGCGATCGCGTTGTACAGTCTCTCATCAATTTAGGAGCCATCGCACCTACAGATGATATGGGACCTGTGCGCCGTTCCATCCAGTATATGCTAGACCATTTCATGGATCAGCCTTTTGAAAATCAATCTGTGGCCGCAATCAGTGACGATCTGTACGAATTAGCTTACAATCAACCATTTAGGTTTCCTGCAACCTTCACTTTCGTAATGCGAGCATTTTCTACTCTAGAAGGGGTAGGCAAAGGCTTAGATCCAGAATTTAACTTTATGGAAGTTGCCCAACCATATGCAATGCAACTCATAACAAATATGAATGGTTCCGATAATAATAGCTTTATCAATGAATTAAGTCGCCAAGCAGTTCAAGTCAGCACAACTGCATTTGGACTCCCTCGGAGATTAGAGGATACACTAGAAAAATTAGAACGCGGAGATATGCGCGTGCGCGTCCGTTCAATAGAAACTGAGCGTCTGCTACGAAGGCAAAGCAATGTTCAAATCGGCACAAGCTACGCTCTAATTATCAGCGGATTTACTCTTTCTGCCACAATTTTATTGGTGAATAGTTATGTATGGTTAGCCGTTTTAGCCGGTTTAATTGCAGCCCTAGTCTCGGTTCTGCTGATTCGCTTGCTATCACGCCTCGACCGTTATGACCGAATGTATTAATTTTCGTCAAAAGTTATGAAACTAAAATTCGTCGGTATTACTGATCCGGGACTTGTTCGTTCTAATAACCAGGATGCTTACTATATCGACCCCCATGGACGATTTTTTATTGTTGCTGATGGTATGGGTGGTCATGCAGGAGGTGAGCAAGCAAGTCACACCGCCACGGAAGAAATTGCAGCTTTTCTGGGGTCTCACTGGGATAGTAGTGAATCAAGTCAAAAATTGCTAGAAAATGCCCTCGAAAAAGCCAATGCAGCCATCCTCAACGAGCAGCAAAAACATCCTGAAGGTGCTGATATGGGTACTACCGTGGTCGCCGTGATTTTTCGCTCACCAGATTCTCCTTGGTGCGCTCACGTTGGTGATTCTCGGCTCTATCGGTTTCGGGAGGGGAAATTACAACAAATCACCGAAGATGATACATGGGTAGCTAGGGCTATTAAAATAGGTGATATCACCGAAGAGGAAGCCCGCAATCACCCCTTCCGCCATGTATTATCCCGATGTTTAGGTAGGGAAGATTTATGTCAAGTTGAGGTGCAAGAAATTGACATCAAAACAGGCGATCGCCTACTTCTATGTAGTGATGGTTTAACTGAAGAACTGACCAATCAGAATATTGCTGCACACCTTGGTAACTTTCCCATATTGGAAAAAGCTTCTGTTTCTCTGATTGAATCCGCCAAAAACCAAGGTGGACACGATAACATTACCGTCGTCATTATCTCCGTAGAAGAAAACACTCCACCATAGTTCGGATATGCAATTTTGGATTTTAACTACTCAAAAGCCCATAGGTTCCACTGACATGAAATTGCTTTCCAACAACAACTGCGAATTTAAAGTCCAAAATTGCGAATCAACATTTTTTCACTGCATATATTCGACCATATTTTTCCTATTTATACCAAATCTTCAACAATTTGTTCAGCCTGAGCATTTTTCCTGTTGACAACTTGATACAAATACTCTTAACCTCCAAACTTACCTAACGGAGGTTAACATTACACAGTTTGATTCATTGACTTCTTCTACCCAATCATATGTGGCTAATAAAATACACCCACATTACCTGAGCCTTCCTACCCCTATATCAAAACTCCTGACAGAAGACTTGGAAACGAGTGGGAGGTAAACCTTAGCTATACATCAGTTGGTTGAACTACAAAATAACAAAACCAGAATCCTACCCATAAGGATGTGGGCAATTCGTCAAACAATTGTTATCTTTCTTAATATAGAAGTTCAATTGTACGAAGAACAGTCACCCAAATTTTGTACCTTTGGGAATTGTGTAATCGACATAGATTTTAAGCGTTGTTTTTCTAGGAGTTTATTATGAACCAACCCATCCAACTATCTTTAGAACAGCAATTTAGCATCCGCTCCTTTGCTACCCAAGTACAACACATGAGCCACGACCAAGCTAAGGATTTTTTGGTCAAGCTTTATGAGCAGATGATGGTGCGGGAAGCAACCTATCAAGAGCTGCTCAAGCACCAGTGGGGCTTAGATTCAGGTTCCACTCCGGCATAGATGAGCTTGTGTGTCGCGGTGGACGACCTCCTTCTCTTGCTCGGTTCCAAGAAGGAAAGGAGCTGGGGATGCTGGGGCGTCAACTTCAACTAACAACTCACCACCAGCAATTCTAGGTTAAAGCTAAAGTTATGTACACAGCCACCCTCGCTCTTTGGTAGAATCACTGCCCATTGTTGAGCAAGTTTATATTGAGAATTTATTGGACTTTCACACAGCAACAAGGGCTCACATTCTTAACGTTAAGCCCTCTGTGGAATCGATAAACTAACCTCTGTTCCACTCTTTTCTTGAGCCTTGCAGGTTTTTCAATGAAGTTTTGCAACTCCCTGCAACTCCCACTGATAAGCATTATATTTTTTATAAATCAAACTTACAAGTAGATATATATCCTTCTTAACAAAGTTTTACATTTCTCCACACAACATCAGATGATGTGCTTTTCGTCAGTTCTTGTTAAATGAACTTCTCCCAAAGGTATTTCACGAGGTGCCCCAGTCACAGCAGGTAAGTTAGCAGCAAGGCCAAGTTGTCGCCAGTAAGCTAAAACCGCAAAGGCGATAGCCTCTTTAAAATCTGCATTCAAGCCCACTTGATCTGTAGTCAAAACTTGCACCGATGGCAACAACAACTGTAACCTTTCTTTTAAATACAGATTACGACTGCCACCACCACACAGTAACACCTGCTGAGGCATTTGGGGCAAAAAAGTTTGATAACTATGAGCAATAGAGGCAACTGTTAGTTCTGTGAGTGTGGCTAGTAGGTCAGCAGGGCTGAGTTGGTACGGTGCTGCATCTCGCAAACACTGATCCAGGTAAGCCACACCAAACAATTCACGACCCGTAGATTTAGGGGGGGGTAGATGAAAATAATCTTGCTTGAGCCATTGTTCCACTAACGAAGCCCAAGGAACACCACTAGCTGCCCAATTCCCATTTTCATCATAGGACCTAGCACCATCAGTCAAATGTTGTACTGCCAAATCCAATAAACTATTTCCTGGTCCGGTATCCCAACCACGAATTTTTGTCAGCCATTCATCACCACGAGGGGGAATGTAAGTAACATTGCCAATTCCACCAATATTCTGAATACAACGCCCTAAAACAGAATCACTTAATAAAAAAGCATCTACCCTCGGTACAAGAGGCGCACCATGACCACCAACATTGATATCGCCCACACGAAAATTACTTACAGTTGTAATTCCCGTAAGATGAGCAATCAAAGCTCCGCGACCTAATTGCAGGCTATAACCTAGAGAGTGGGCAAAATTAAAATCCTGGAAATTTTGACCTTCTTTTAGAGGTGGTCGATGATAAACAGTTTGACCGTGGGAACCAATCAAAGTTGCAACCTCGTGACCAATTTGGATATTTTGAGCAGCTTGAGCAAAAGCAATGGCAATGGCATCATCCATTTGTGCTAATTCTGCCATGGAAATGGGAACGCCTGCCCCAATGGCCAAAATTTTTTTTCTTAATTCCGGAGTGTAGGGATAGGTTTCCCCTGCTAGGAACGAAACCTTCAAATCTAAATCACTACCAGTAATCTCTACCAAAGCAGCATCAATACCATCTACGGAAGTACCACTAATTAAACCGATAACGCGAACAGGTACGGTAACTTTTTGAATCTGAAACATTGGCAGAGATAATTTTGTGGGTGGTAACAGTTTATTCAACTTATCTTACTGTAAAAAAATAAATAGCGATTTTCCTGCAATTGAGTTCAAACTCCCCGCTGGCGACGGTAGGATGAAAAGAACAATCAATGAGCTTTCCTGGTGATGAATCTGGCTGAAACTCCCAACGACCAAAATTTTGACAATCCTTTTCTCACCCTGAACTATGAACCAGCATTGGCATCCTTGGGTGATGATTACTACGACGAAGTGATGGCGGCAGATTTTCCCCGGAATACTTTACGCTGGCGCAATGATGCACTGCTACCTCCTTTAGGACTAGACCCCCAAACAGTTAGAGACGAAGATTTTATCAATGCCTTTGGGAAATTCCAGGGACGCAAACCATTTTTAGCATTGCGTTACCACGGCTATCAGTTTGGGGAATATAATCCTCACTTGGGTGATGGTAGAGGGTTTCTCTACGGACAAGTACGTGGTACTAATGGTGAATTGTATGATTTAGGCACAAAAGGTTCTGGCAAAACACCCTACTCTCGCGGTGGTGATGGGATGCTCACACTCAAAGGCGGAGTGCGAGAAGTTCTAGCAGCAGAAGCATTACATCAATTGGGAGTACGTACCTCTCGCTGTTTGACAATGATTGAAACTGGTTTATCTCTTTGGCGTGGTGATGAACCTTCCCCCACTCGCTCATCTGTAATGGTCAGATTCAACAGTTCTCATATACGTTTTGGCACTTTTGAACGATTGCATTATTTGCAACGACCAGATTTAACCAAGAAACTTTTAGACCACGTAATTGAGAATTATTATCCTCATTTAATCCTAGAAAAAAATAAATACATTTTCTTTTATGCCGAATTAGTCCAACGCGTAGCACAACTAGCAGCCCAGTGGATGGCCGCTGGCTTTTGTCATGCAGTGCTGAATACTGACAATATGTCAATTACAGGCGAAAGTTTTGACTATGGACCTTATGCATTTATTCCTACTTATGATCCATACTTTACCGCTGCTTATTTTGACTACTATAGACGCTACTGTTATAGTCACCAACCAAGTATTTGTCAGTGGAATTTAGAAATGCTCCAGGAGCCATTAAAGGCAATTATTGACAAAACCGAAATGGAGTCAGAATTAGCAAAATTTAATCATTATTACCAAGGTAAATACCGCTCGTTAATGTTGAAAAAGTTGGGCTTTGAGGAGTTTCAGCTACCAGAAGCAAATGAACTGTTAAATTTAACTATTCAATTCTTAGAAGATAGCCAAGTTGGTTATCACCTGTTTTTCTGGGAAATAGCCCGTACTTTTGCTTCCAAATGGCGAGAAGACCCCGCCTTTGTCCTCAACGGTTCCAATATTCTCCCAATATCACCAGCAAAAATTTTCGAGAATTGGTGTCTACTGTATCATAAAATTCTCAATTCTTTTCCACCTGGACGTATGGATATAATTGCCCAAACCCTTACTCATCACAATCCCCAAACAGCATTATTAAGACCCATTATTGAATCAGTTTGGGAACCTATTGTCCAAGAAGATAATTGGCAACCTTTTCACGATTTACTCAAAAAAATTCAGTCAAAAAGATAGTATCACAAGGCTCTTGTCACTTTTTGTCTGTATGCTCATTACATATTTTCAACACTTGAAATTTATACTAATTGATTGATGATTTGCCGTCAACTAAACTCATGCTGTGATCAGGTTTAATTGAAATCACTAAATCAACGCCTTTAGGCGATTTCACCAAGGGGGTAATGAACAATTCTGGGTGTAGCGATCGCCAAAAATAATTGACAAATTCCTCAACTTGTGAATCAGACATTCCTGATTTACCAGCAGCGATCATTTGTCGTTCTGCTTGTTTACGCCATGCCATTGAACAACGATAATCAGTGGGGTATAGGACTATTAAACTGTCTAATCGTTCCCACAGTGGCAAATAATCACTCAGTCGCCGATTCATATCACGAGCAAAGTTCTTCTCTTCATCTGTGATAATTGGTGGTAGTGCATAATTAAATACGTTGGAGTCAATTGGTCGCACCCCCACAAACCATCCTTCAAACAGGACAATATCAATGTCTTTGACAATTTCTGGACTGGTGCGATCGCCTGCGCCGTTGTATAGAGATTTATCAAAGCGGGGAACAATAACTGGACTTTTACCCTGACGAATTTGATCTAATACCTTTAAACCTAAATCTATATCATGGGTTCCTGGGGGTCCGCGCCAAATCAGCCTGGGGTCTTGTTGAGTTAAAACCAAGCGATGGCTATAAGTTTTATACAAGTCATCTAAAGATAAACTCAAAGTACGAAACCCTATTTCCTCCAGGATCAAACTTAGAACCTGGCACATTGTAGTTTTACCCGTACCTTGTCCACCTAAAATTCCCTGAATGAGCGGTCGTCCCAATCCTTGGCGATGTGATGCTAACTTTATACTCAGTGGTAGCCACAGGTCTGAGAACACCGCCAAAATTTGTTCTGGTGGTTTATTCAGGTTAGTTTGACATAATCGGTTAAAATTTGCCAGGATAGGG
>Ga0172367_10009235_pt1 | contig 10853 bp, 4 predicted proteins | sample Lak10m_FD_114542 | JGI IMG/M metagenome (GOLD analysis project Ga0172367, IMG submission 114542) | Freshwater microbial communities from Kabuno Bay, South-Kivu, Congo - kab_022012_10m | ecosystem: Environmental > Aquatic > Freshwater > Lake | place: Democratic Republic of the Congo: South-Kivu...
CAAATTAAAATGCCAAAAGTTAATATAGCCTGTTTGCCAGTCAGAATTTGCAAGAACTAGCGAAAGCACAGTCACGAAAACTAAAATTAGTCCGCCAGCTTTCTCGCTGTCAAAAAAATCGTTTGAACCGTCACTTTCGCTAAGCCCATGTTGGCGGTAGTGGTTTTCTTCAAACAGGGTAAACAACCTTACTATTTTCTTTTGCCCAGTTTTCAGAAAACCCGACATGGGAAATTGAATTACTACTCCTGTCTAACTGACGCTCAGTTTCTTTTACAAGGACCTTTGGCTCAATTTCATAAATCACCTTAATTTTTAAAGGATTGTTTTTATGAAATATTGCGAAATATATTTTCTGGTTCCTCCAAATTCTGTAGAGAGATTTTTCTCTTTCCTCTTTCGGCTCTTTGAACATCCTATCAAGTTGACCTGAGCCAGCTTCGTAGCACGAAAGATATTCATATTTGATACTTGGGTCATTGGGGTCGCAAGCATCAGCATCACGCTTAGAATGAATTAATTCATGCCCTAAGGTTTCGGCAATAATCATTTCTTTTACAAGTCCCGGCTGTAGAATATTTGGAATGCCAATTTTTAAAGCAAGCTCTTGAGCCTGAATTACCAACTTTATTATTCTGCGGATGATTTTTTTTTTCATTTGAACAAACCGTATTCTTTTTCAAGTTCAATTTGATGAACTCGTTCTTTTGTAATAGCAATGTAGTTGGGGTTCAACTCAAAGCCGATAAAATTTCTTTTTAGTTTTTTGCACACGGCAAAAGTTGTCCCAACTCCTGAAAATGGGTCAAACACTACATCACTTTCGTTTGAACTAGCTTTTATAATACGTTCAATAAGTTTTTCTGGCTTTTGTATTGTGTTCAGAAGTTCTCTGCTTATTAGTTCTTTTGATTTGTAAGTAAGTTGTTTGATGTCTCCCCAAACATCTCCTGGGTTTTTTCCGTCATCGTTGAATTTTGTCCTTCCGTATTGTCCATTTGTGACAGAGGGAACTTTCTCGCACCGCAAGCGGTGTTCAAGTTCTACAAGTTGAGCAACACGAATGTCGTTAAGATTGTATGTCTTGGCTTTGCCTTTTGTGAAGTAGGCAATTAAGTCGTAATTGTTAGTGTAATTTAACCTTCCTTGTGCAAGTCGGCTTGGCTGATACCAAATAATTTTTCTGTTTAAGTTCAAATATGGTCGGTAGTCTATAAAGTCAATGCAGTTGTCTTTGCCGAAAAGATAGAGTGCCCCACCTGGCTTGAGAATCCTCGAAAAAAGTTTGATGAGATTAAGATTGAATGTTTGAATGTCAGTTACCTTGTCCCACTCGTTTGTGGTCACACCGTAAGGTCCATCACAAACAATTAAATCAACGCTGTTGCTTTCAACACTATGTATCAATTCAAGGGTGTCACCCTGATAAATTTCGTTTAGATTCATATCACAATTTTAAGTATAATTTTCAAATTGTTAGTCGCAAAAGTAAAGAATTTTTTCACAGTCTGTTGATTGTTGCACAGACTTTCAGTCGGAGCGTTACGATTACCGCCAACGGCTGAGGCTAAAAGCTGGCGGGCAATTCGGAGCACTTCACTGTCATCCTGCGATGAAGTTTATTTGATGCAGTACCTTTCAAATTGGCACTTTCCGCCCGCTTGATTTTAGCCTTTGTTACCGCCTGGTGTTCTGTCCTCCAGTCTTGTAAACCATTGTCAATATTGAGTTTCTCTGCCATTGTCATTTGCTTTTCTGTCTTTCTGTGTCGGCTTGTGTGTCAGCGTTTTTTATTTTTTTAAGTGTCAGCAAATTTTTTAAAACAATTTCTCTCGGTGCGTTGGCTTTGCAAGCTCTTTGACAAAGCTTTGGTTGAAGCGTTGGCTTGCGGGGCTTTGGCAATGTGCTTGCAAACGGGTTGGCTTTTTAGTTTGCTGTTCCATATCCTGAGAATTCAATTAAATAAATATACTCATTGTTGATCGCTGCTTCACACCAATTGGTCGCATAATTAGTTCCATGCTTTCTATCATATTCAATTGTGTCCTGATAAGTGTAGCGGTAAATTCCTGAAATGCAAAATCCATTTATGCATTCCGTTCCTTCATCAGTCAATGGGCTTCTTACTAAGCGACCAAAAGGAATAGTGTTGCTTTCTAATATCCATTCTGTCCATGTATTTCCGTTGTTAACTACAATACTTTTATTTATTGAAACAGTATCGCCTTGCTTAATATTATTCTCAATCCTTTCATAATAGTTTCTGAAATTAAATTGCTTTGCTCCCCATGAAATAAAGAACTTGTCATAACCAGATTGAATAGGAATTCCAAGTTGCTGAATTGTTTCAGGTGGAAATGCAAACCTGTGCCCATTTAGAATCGCTTGCTCTCTTCTCCAGATGAAAAATAGCAATCTATACCTTGCTCTTGTCAAAGCAACAAACATCAATCGTCTTTCTTCTTCAAGTTCATCATTCAATTGCATTGTTGTTAAAGGATGATTTTCATTTTCAATCATAGGGAAGTTTGTAAATGAAGGCGGTATAATAACTGCATCAAATTCAAGCCCTTTAACTTTATGCATAGTTGTCAAAACAACTTCGGTTTTTCTTTCATTTGGGTTTACGTCTCTATAATGCTTGTAATAGATTTTGCTTAATTGTCCATCATCCTTTTGACTTACTTCCTCAACAAAATCTAAGAAGTCATTGTGAGTTGAATCATCTTCTAATTGGATTTTAAACTCCAAAAGCAAACATTCAAAGAAATCAAAATAATATTTGTCCCAATTCGGAAATCGGTTAATAGCTTCATTTTTTCTCATCCGATATTCTGAAATCAACTCCTTTGAAATTCGTTTGTTCAAATCTTGTTTGAAGAAATCCAGTAGCCAAGCTATTTCACGAATTCTTGCGAATTGTTCACTCTCACCTTGTATTCTTAATCTAATATTTTGAAGGATTGCATTTTGAATTTTATTGTATGCTCTGTAAATCTCTCTGTTGGAACGAAACATAATAGCAATCTGATGATATTTTTCATTTACATTTTCAGGATGATTTTCGTCCAGTATAAATCTCAACTTTGCTAACCAATCTACTCTTTCAGTTTCTAAGTCAATTATTTCACAATAGTTCTGTGCTTGAGTTTGTCGGATTGGAACTAAATGAGTAACTCCAAAATTTTCCGTGTTCCTTTCAATTACAGTTTCTGCATACGAAAGAATGTCTGGGTAAGACCTGAAATTATGATTGAGCTGTAATTCTAATGGTTGATACTTTTTCCTAAACAAATCATAATATGGTTTGGGGCTTCTACTACCGCCTTCATCAACTCGTTCAAAACCATAAATACTCTGATTTGGGTCACCGATTACAGTAAGATATGTTGTTTGTGGTGGAGCAATTTTGGAAAGTAGATTTAATCTTGTTTCAGTTATGTCCTGAAATTCGTCAACAAAAACATAATTTATCGTTCCCAAAATTATGTTCACCAATCCTGGCTGATTCTGATAAACTCTGTTGAATTCATTTTCCCATTCATTCACTGGAACATCACGAAGTGAATCTCTCAAACAATATTTACAGAAACCAGCGAAAGTGAAAACTTTCAATCTTCCAATTATGTTTGAGTAACCCAACGAACTGAATAGTTTTGTCAATCTTTCTTTCAACTCAACAACAACTGCACGATTGTAAGCCAACACTAAAATATTTTCAGGTCTGATATTTTCCTGATGAATCAATCTTGCAACACGAAGTGTAAGAGTATGTGTCTTTCCACTTCCGGGTCCAGCAATTACCTGAACATTCTTTGTAATTTCTTCATCGTAAACTTTCTTCTGTTCATCACTCAATTCTTCATACGCACCTGCCAACGCTTCATCACGAAATGCTTTCAATGCTTCATGTTCTTCTCCAAGATGATTTATGAGCAATTCAATGATTTGACCCGAATCAACACAAGCAAAATAATCAGTAATGAATTTGTCCTTCTCCTGTTTGCTCTCAATGTTTGACAAACATTCAAGAGCAATCAATCTCAACTCTCTCAATTTCTGGGTTGTCTGAAACTCTTCATGAATTTGTTTATCGGTTGAATTGCTTTCCTCATGTCTGATTTCTTTTTGAAATTGCAAATACAATTCAACTCCCATTGGTAAAAATGTTCCTTCGTAATGCAAGTAACCTAACCAGTTTGCGTAAGCCAAAAGATTTTCAATGTATTCAGTTTCTTTTTCCTCTAAACCTAATTGCAAGGCAAGTTCTGAAACATTGTATCGCTTTGTTCCTTTGCTTATAAAGGTCTTGCTTACATACTTCAAAAGTGAAATCAAATCTTTCTTGAATTCCTTTAAATATTTTTTCCAGTCTTCTTTTTCTTTGCAACCATTATAAATTACCTGAACAATTTTTGGCTTCTGTCCAATCTTATGAGTTATCAAAGTTTGATGTCGCACTTTTGGAATAAAGTCAGCAAGTGTAAAGGCAAACTTTACTTTGTTGCGTTCAAAATCTTTTTGCTCCTTTTGAATTTTTTTGCTTGATTTTTCAGTAAGCAAACCGTTATTGTCTCTTTCAACAAGCCAAGGCAAAGTGTTGTCGTTAAAAAATTCTCCTGCAATAATTCTTTTCTGTTCCTCTAAAACATTTCCTTCAAATTGTTTCTGTTGTTTCTCCGTTGTCATTCCCATCAGATTTACGGACAGGTCGTGAACTGCTTCAAGTGTTGGATATTTTGGTTCTCTATATCCATCATTGAAAAACTTCAATTCATCCATCTTCTTTTTTGTAGGATAAATTATCAGTTCGTTTTCATAGCGAAATATTTTTTTCTTCTGACACTTAAAAATCAATTTCAGTAAATCAGAAGTATTTGAAAGTTCTGTTGTCGTGAGAAGTTTATTCAGTTCAATTGAAATTGCTTCGGTTCCTTCCTCTTTTTCATTCCATGCTTTCTCAACTTCTGCAATTAGTTTTCGTTGTTCTTCACTTTCAATTTGTTTTTCTGCTGGTTTCTCGTAACCACTAAACTCTAATTGTCCCGGTGCATAAAAACCAAGTTTGATTCTCTCTAATTTTTCAAGCCAATACAAACTCAACCGCAGCATTTGGTCTTTGTCGTGAATGTTATCAAACTCTGATGTCTGACTAAGAATATTAAAAGGCAAAACAATTGGCTTGTCGTTTTGCGTTTCAAAATTTCTAAACTTTGAGTAATACGCTTTGATTGCGTTGTAAACTGCAACTAAGTTTGTCCATGTAATTCTTCCGTTCTGTAAAAGCGTTTTGATTCTTCCAAAATCATCTTTCTCAAAAAAGCATTTGGTTTGAATTGGATTATCGTTTGAAAATCCTGCATCGTTCAACTGTCTTGCATTTCTACCGGCTCTGCCAACTTCTTGTAAATAATCTTCCAAAGTTCCCGAAGGACCATAATGATAAACATAATGAATGTTTGGAATGTCCATTCCCATTCCAAATGCCTTGGTCGCAAGTAGTATGTATGTGTCGCCTGATTTGTAAGCGTTATAAACCTCCTGCCGTTCCTCAGCATTCATGCCTGCATGGAAATATGCAACTCTGCCAGTGAAAGTTTCGCCTACGAAAATTTCATTCAATTTACTTTCTAATAATTGAACATTTTCTTCTGCATCTTTTCTCCTGCGAACAAAAACAAGGCAACGACTTTTCTCAGGATTGAAATTTCCATCATACAATGCTTGGGCAATATTTGTGAGTTTCTCCTCGGCATCCTCACTCGTCTCAAAGTTTATTGCAATGTGTTCTCTTATTGGATTGTATGCTTGGGTATAATTTTCTAATCGGTTAATTGAATTGTTGAACCTGCTTTGAAAGTCCTTAAAAATCTGTTCTGAAACTGTTGCGGAAAAAAGAAGTAACGGGAATTTGCTATTTGATTTTTCTTTGAGTGCAATATTTACATTGGTGCTGTTCAAATAATCAGGTCTGAAATCTAATCCCCATTGTGAAACGCAATGTGCTTCATCATAAACAGCATACTCTAAACCTCCATCATTTTCCAAACGCATTTTCAAAGCATTGATAAATGACTTTGACCTGAATCGTTCAGGTGTGATGTAAAGCAAAAGAATTTCACCTCCTGCAATTCTTCGGTAAATATGTTGTGTGTCTTTTCTGTCACGATTAATACACTCAACACTTCCATAGAAATTCAAATCCCAAAGCTTGTTTACATGGTCTTCCATCAATGCTTTTAATGGGGTAACTACAATGGTCAACCTCCCCGAAATACTTCCACGATATAATGCAGGCGCCTGAAATAAAATTGATTTTCCTCCACCAGTTGGAAGCGTTACCAAAATATCTTTTTCAGCAGGGAGAATTTCATTTAAGAAGTCGTGCTGATAAGGAAACCACTGATGAGGGTCTTTTTGATTTTCATCTTTTAAAAATATTTCCCTCAATGCTTCTTTGGTCGCTTCAATATCTAATTTGATTTCTTCCTTTGGTTTTGGAGAAGGAAAAAAGGTTTTTACGGTTTGATAATCCGTTTCATATTTATGATCTTCACTCCATATTGAAATGAATTTCTTTGTGGCTTTCCATTCTTCTTCAAGACCTGCAAAATCACCTAAACGACTATCAGTTAGCCAAACAGTTGAATTTTTATCAGCCGTATGAAAAAGCCATCGGTAATAGTCAATGATTGGTTTTTGGATTTTCAGCAAAACGAAAACATCCTGACTGGATGAAATCGGATTTGAGTTTTCGTTTTCATCATCGTCATCATCTTCTTCTTTCTTTGCTGCCTTTTGAGAATCATCATTCTTGAACTTCAAACCACTTTCTGTTTTCTCTGCTTGTGCTAAGTAACCTGTTCCTTTTGAGATGAACCATTTTTCTTCCAACTCAAAACTGTCAATGATGAAATTGAAACCGTTCAAATCTTCTGAAAGAATAATTTCGGGAATCTGCTCTTTGGTTATGATTAAAACCTTTTTACTTGAAGGATGGCTAACCAAAAGATTTACTTGCCTGATTAGTGTTGAATTGAAATCAGGAACAAAATATTTTAATGAAGTAAAATAGTCGTAAAGTTTTTGCTTCTCTTTGTGTTGGTTAATTATCAAAACAGTTGGCTTACTGTTTTTGGAAATAATATTTTGAATAAGGTTTGTTTGAAAAGTCCAGTAGCGGTCTCGGTATCTTGTTTCGGGATTGTAACGGGTGATTGAAAGTTTTCCTGAATTGCTTTTAGGAATTACATACTTGCAATTTTCCTTTTCCAATTCCTCTCTGTTGAAATGGAATTCAAGAACCTTGCTTTCGGCTAACTTGCTTTTCAAATATTTATTGAAATCAAAGTTTCCCCAAACTTGGAAAGTATCCAGAGAAGTTTTTTCAATCCAAAAGAATTCAAAATGTTCCGCAACATTTTCCACTTGTAATTTTTTCAGGTCTTCCCTTGTTATTTCCACTCGGCTTTGCCCACCTGTGAAGTAAATCCAAAATGAATCGTTGTTTAATCGCTGCTGGAAAATTGCATAGTCCAAAGTTTTAAGCAATGTCCTTTCAGTAACAGAAATTAAATCACTTTCTAACAAAATGACTGACCGGTTTGATTCTTTTAGCTGCTGAATTATCTCAACTAACTTATCAGGAGAAATACAAAAATGAATTTCAGATTTTGTTAATAGCGTTGTTTCTTCTGTGATAAAATCAGTTGTTGCATTCTCACCGATTAGAATTTTGATTCTGCTTGGAAGATTTACATAAATGGGAGCTTTGTTTTCCGCTTCACATTTTTCAATGAACGATTCCAAAAGATACTTTTCCAAACAGTCGTTAGGCAAACTCTGGACTTTCTCCTTTGAAATTATTTTGGAATAATCGCTGCCTTCTCCGCTGAATTGAATATTTGGAAGTTCAGAAAGCAAAGGGTAAAACTCTTTTGGTGCAATTATAAGAGTTGGTTCAGTTGTGTTTGCATTTAGATAATTTTCAAACTCTATGCTTTTCTTGCTTCCAGTTTCTTTGTTGATGAAGAATTTATTTCGTTCTGTTTCAAGGTGAGAATAAAGTTCGGTTGTGTTCACCGAAATATTTTCTCTCAACTGATAAACAAGTTTGAGAAAATTTGCGTTAGCAAATTTTTCAAACTTCTTTAATTGGCTTTCTGAAATATGAATCAGTCGGACAACTTGATTAGTCAGCAAGTTCAAAGTATGCTCAACATCATCTTTCGCATTATGTTTTGTGTCTAATGCAAAACTTTTGAGAGTAGGGGATAAAAGAGTTTCAAGTAAAATCGTATCAACTACACCAACATTATTTGGCAATTCAATTTTTTCTTTCAAAAGCGGAATATCAAATTTCTCAATGTTGTGTCCAGCCAAAAAAGAATTCGGATTGCTTAATGCTTCTTTGAATAGAGGAAAGAGTTTTTCAATTTCCTTTTTCGAAGTTGCGTTAGCAACTTTGCCACTTTGAGAGAAAGCAAGTTCTTTTATGTTGTGTCCGTCATATTCAAGGTCAAAAACAAAAATGTTGGAATCATTTATGACACCCTTAATGACTTTGAAAATATTCTTGTAATAAGCAGGGATTTTAAGTCCGCCTTGAAGCGAAGAATTGAGCAATGAAACTTTATCATATGCTGGAACAGCGTTGATAATTTTTGTTTTCGTTTCATCACTAACTTCATTGAAAACATCTTTCAAAACTGTTGTGAGAGGCAATTCAATAAACTTGTTTTCCCATAGGAGAATTTGCTCTTTACCTGTTCTATTCTTCTTTATTTCATCAAGGTAGTTTGGTTTAAGGTCAGGGAAATTTGTATTCACAAATTCCAACTTTTCATTCAAGTTTTCAAAATCTTCGGGTAGTTCTTTCGGAATTGAATTGAACAACACTTTTAGTATTTGTTCTGTTGGGGCATCAATTGATTTTAGTTTTAAAACAAAGTCATGTTGCCAATCTTCGTCTTGATTTATTGCATATTTAATTCCTTCATCGGTGATTCGTTTTTTGTCTTCAAATAATTCTTCAAACGAATAGAGTTCCAAAACCCACAATTCCAATTTCAAAAAAAGCTCAGGTTTCAATATTATACTTAGTTCCGAATACTGAAAAAAGGCAGGTTGCTTTTCCTTCCAAGAACTAATAAAAAGGATTAGAACACTATAATCATTATCTATGCAGTTATCCTTTATCCTTGAAATTGCCTTCGAAAGAAGTCTTGGTAAATCAAACTTGTCCTGAAGCTGTTCATTTAAATATTTAATTATGGATTCAAGAATTGTATCAAGTAGCGAAGCTAATTTGTCGGAGTAAATTGAAGTAAACTTTACAAATTTGTCAAGCCAAAATCCAGAATTTACTTTTTCATCAAAAATTGTTATGATGCTATCATACATAAACTCGGCTGAAAATCTGCTGACATTTGCTGACATTTGAAACATCACAACTCCTGATTTTGAATTGCCAAATTCATTTTCTTTCGATTCAATTATGTATATGGCTTTATCAAAATCAACTATGATAATTCTAAACAATTCTCCAATTGATTCTGCGACTGCTCTAAAATAGGTAGAATCAATTTTAGCATATTTCCTTCCTTGTTTGTCTGATTTTTCTGAATAGCAGACTATTTGAAACTTTTTGAGACCTAAATCTTGCCCTTGAAGTTTAATGTAGCAAGATTGAGTTTTATCGTTTAGTTTTATCGTTTCATAAACATACTTTTCTTCAAGGTTATCCAATTTAAATAAATAACCATGAGAATTGTCGTCTGCTAAGAATGTTATTATACCTAAATTCATGAATTAAAAATTTCGAATTTAAGAATTTTAGGTTGGATGATTGCACTCTTTGACAAAGCTTTGATTGTAGCGTTGGCTCGTGGGGCTTTGGCAATGTGTGCAATGTGTGTCGGCAATTGTTTTAAAAAATGTGCGGTGGGCAAAAAATAAAAAACATTGAGTCGGCTTGAGTGTCGGTTTTCTTGTCTTGTCGATATTTTGTTTTTCTGTCCTTTCACAATGGTTTACTTTTCAATTTTTTTATGTCGTTGTCTGACTCTTACACTTGGCGGTAACTCGATTATATGTCACACCAAACGAGACATATACATCCACCTATAGTCGTATAGGTCTCACAAAAGTAAGGCTTTATTTTTTCAAACTTAAATAAATTTTCTTTAAAAATCATTAATTGATTGAATCAAGATATCTACCACGATTTTTTTTGTTTACCTGTCCACTTTTTCTTAGTGTCTTTTCCAAAACGGTTTGGTCTTGAGTGTTCTGCACTTTTCTTTCTATGCTGCTGCTGTGGAGCTTTTACCGGATTATGATCGATCAAAGGGAAGGGATGATTTTCAACTATAGTAATTTTTTTACCGATTAGTTTTTCAATATCGCGCACATAAGCTTTTTCTGTTGCATCGCAAAAAGAAAGTGCAGTACCTTTTGCCCCTGCTCTTCCAGTTCTTCCGATACGATGCACATAAGTCTCCGGCATATTGGAAATGTCGTAATTAATTACATATTGTAAATCATCAACATCAATTCCGCGTGAGGCAATATCTGTCGCCACCAAAACACGAGTTGTTTGTGCCTTGAAATTTGTTAGTGCACGCTGTCGAGCGGTTTGAGATTTGTTACTGTGAATAACCTCTGCTTTAATCTTATGTTTTAAAAGATAACTCACAACTTTATCAGCACCATGTTTAGTACGCGTAAAGACTAAAGCAGTTTTTATGTTTTTGTCTTTTAAAATATCTAATAGAAGAGCATTTTTATTTCCTTTATCAACGAAGTAAACAAATTGCTCAATAATATCTACGGTTAAAGATTCGGGCGTTACA
>Ga0172367_10009236_pt1 | contig 10852 bp, 17 predicted proteins | sample Lak10m_FD_114542 | JGI IMG/M metagenome (GOLD analysis project Ga0172367, IMG submission 114542) | Freshwater microbial communities from Kabuno Bay, South-Kivu, Congo - kab_022012_10m | ecosystem: Environmental > Aquatic > Freshwater > Lake | place: Democratic Republic of the Congo: South-Kivu...
CGCTCCAAATGGTCAGGCTTGGACACAAACTTTAATTGACAATCTTGTTGTCAAATTTACAGACAATGCAACTTCAAGCGGTGACCGCGCAACTTTAGTCGCGCTTTTTATTGATGTAGAAACTACTACACAACCGACTGTTACAGTTACTTCTCCTAGTGGAACAGTTTCCGATACAACATTTCCTTCAGTTAATTGGACTTATGCTGATGCTGACGGTGACCCGCAAAGCGCATACGAAATCAAAGTTTTTGATTCTGCAACTTTTAATGGCGCAAGTTTTAATCCTGAGACCTCAACTGCAACGGTAGAAACTGGGGTCGTGACTTCCACAAATGACGGTCAAACTCTTGAAGCCGACCTTGCCGATGGCACAACCTATCGCGCTTATGTCCAAGTTGCCCAATTACTTAATGGTTCTAATTATTTTAGTGACTACGCATTTAGCGAATTTACTATTGATGTAGACGCTCCAGCCACACCTTCAATAACTGCTTTTTATGACACAACAGAAGGCGCGGTTACTCTTACAATTTTTGGGCGCACTAACTTTTTATCTACAAATCAATCATCCCTAGAGACAAATACTGCTGGATGGGAAGCAGTCTCAAACTGTTCCATTGCTCGCTCAACTTCCTATGCCTCAGTTGGAAGCGCTTCTCTTGAAGTGACGGCAACTTCCAGCGGAGATGCCACAGTCTCTACGACATTAGCAACTAAGTTCGCAGTTACCGCTAACCAAGAATTTTCAGGCATTGCCAACATCAGAGCAGGAAGCACAACTCGCTCGGTCTCAGTTGGTATCCGTTATTTGACCTCGGCTGGAGCGACTATCAGTACAACTTTTGGTACAGCCGTAAGCGCAACCAGTTCTGCTTTTGTTACTGCCAGCGGGTCAGTCCTTGCTCCACCAACCGCGACTCATGCTCAAGTTTTTGTAAAAATAACAAGCGCTGGTTCAGGTGAAGTTTTCTATGTAGACAAGATTGCCTTTCATGCAGGAGATGAACCTATTTTTAGCCGAGGTGGATTTAGCAATTTTTCCTTTGATGTCGAGCGTTCAGATGATGGGGTTACTTTTTCAGCGCTTAGAAATAGTCCTGTCTCGGCTGATAGTACGCAGATTGCTGAACTTGATGATTACGAAGTTCCACTTGACACAACAGTTACTTATCGTGCGAAAGCGAGGGCTGATATTTAATGGCAACCATATCTTCGGGATATACAACCACAGTCCCAATTCAAATTAGCAATCCTGAAAATTGGTCTTTTGTCGCCCCTGAGGACCCAACAATAAAAATTACTGATATAAATGTCACCCAACCCCTGAACTCAAGCATTGTAGAATCTTACGGAGTGTTCAAACCGCTCGGCGCAAACAAGACAGTAGTTGTCTCTCAATCTATTTACGGAGTCGATGGCGCCTATGAGTTTATTACTCAGGGCGAAGATGAATGGGATGACCTTTATCCAGTCCTGACTTATCAAGGAATTCTCCATGTGCATGACCCGCTTGGACGACAAAAGTATGTGCGATTCGTAGATAGAAATTGGACAGAAACAGGCAACATTGATTCTTTAGTTCGTCGCGTAAAAGTTACTTACTTTGAAGTATCGGCTCCATAATGTATCCCGTTTCCGATGATTTTAAGGAAGCCGTTCGCAAAAGTCACTCAACCACAGTCAAGGTTGAAATCTACAATATGGCTAATCAACAAATTATTAGTGAAGCATCACCCATAAGTGGCGAGGTAACTATTGACAATCGTAGGTCAATAAGGCGCGAATGTACTTTAGAGTTCGTCGATACCGATGGAACACTCGTACCAACCAATAACATATCATCAGTTCTTTTACCGTACAACCGCGAGGTTAAGATTTATCGAGGAATTGTTTTTGCAGACGGAACTGAAGAATTAGTTCCGCTCGGGGTCTTTGTCATTACTAGCGTAGATGTAAGTGAATCTGCTCAAGGCATCAAAGTCTCTATTAAAGGTTCAGATAGAAGCCTTCTTCTTGCTCGCGCTAAGTTCACCAATCATGAGTTCTATATTGAGGATGCCACCGCTAAAGAAACAGCCATTGAACAGATTCTAAAATATAGATACCCACAAGTAAAAACAATTTTTCCTGCCACAAACCAAGTGACAACTTTGCTCTATCCAACTCTTGACCAAGGCTCTGACCCTTGGCGTGAAGCACTTAAGATTGCGGAGTCCGCTTCCATGGATTTGTACTTTGATGAGAATGGGATTGCTCGTATGAGACCAATTCCCGACCCCGACAAGGGAACGCCCGTTGCTGAGTACACCGATGGTGATGATTCAGTCCTCATTCAAATGAATCGCTCATTGAGTATTGATGAGTCCTATAACGGAGTTATCTTTACAGGTGAAGGCACTAATTTAAGTATCGGTGTTATAGGTGAAGCCTTTGATGATAACCCTTCCTCGCCGACCTATCGAAAGACTTATGGTGAGGTGGTCAAGTTTATGAGTAGCCCGACAGTATTGACAGTTGCGGAGGCAACCGAGGCGGCGCAAACTGAACTCAAGAAGGTTATTGGCTCGACTGAGAAAATTACATGGGACCAAATAGTGAATCCCGCTCACGATGTTTATGACCTAGTTAAAGTAACGCGCTCGCCAATCGGAGTTGATAAAGTGCTAACCTTGGATGCAATTTCAATTCCCCTTGCGGCGAATGGCACTATGAACGCTATTGGTAGAAGTCGGAGATTCTGATGGACTTGAGTTATCTAGTAGGTCAGATTAAAGGCACGGATACCTTTCCAACCCTTAGGCTCCGTCAGGCTTATGTCGTTGCAACTCATAACAGCCCAAAGACTATTGATATTCAAATAGCGGGAGATACAAATACTCTACCCTCAGTAAAATATCTACATAGTTATTCGCCACAAAGCGGGGACACAGTTTTTGTTCTCACCAATGGGGCTGATATTTTATGCCTTGGAGATATAGCAACCTAGGTTTAGAAACCATAGGTTATTATTTATACACCTACAATTAGGAGATAAAAATGAATAAGAAACAAAAAGCAATGCTCGCTTCATACGGACGGTCTTTTTTAGCGGCATCAACAACAGCCTTCATGATTACAGGCGGAGACATTCTTGCCCTTGATGGAGATTCACTTAAAGCAATTTTAGCGGCTGGTGTTTCAGCCGTACTCCCAGTCGCTATCAGAGCGGCTAATCCCAAAGACCCTGCGTTTGGCAAGATTGCCGATGGAGTTACCGAGGCAGTTGTAGGCAAACTTACAACCAAGAAAGCGCCGAAGAAAAAGTAATGTCATCACCTAAAGGCACCGCTGAACTCTTAATCGAAATAGCCACCGCTGAGATTGGCTATATTGAGGAGGCAGTTCCCGAGAATAAAACAAAGTACCAAAAAGCAAACCAACCTTGGTGCGGTGCCTTTGTAAATTGGTGTGGGAAAAAGGCTGGAGTCCAAATCCCTAATACCGTTTACACCCCTGCTGGAGCCAATGCTTTCAAAAAAATGAAGCGTTGGTTTGAAGGCGAAGATGCTCAACCTCAAGCGGGAGATATTGTTTATTTTGATTTCCCTAACGACGGAGTTGATAGAATTAGCCATGTTGGGATTGTTGTAAAAGATAATCTTGACGGCACAGTTACCTGTATCGAGGGCAATACCAGTCCAGATAAAAAAGGCAACCAACGCAACGGTGGCGAAGTCTGTCTCAAGATTCGCGCTTACAAGAAAAAGAATCGCAATAAGTTCAAACCCAACCTACCAGTTGCCATTGTTGGTTTTGGGCGCCCTAAGTTCGAAGCGCTTCATAAAACTGCTGATGAAGCAAAGGCTTCACAAAAATGAGCGAGGATATAAAACCAAGTTTAGGAGAGATTATGCGTCGGCTTGACGACTTAACCATGGAAGTCAAGCAGATGAATCTCAATGTCAGCCAAACTTATCTTCGCAAAGATGTTTATGATTCTGATAGCGAGCGCTTTGCTCAAGCCATGGAACACATTACAGACCGTATCGAAAAAATGGAGAATCGCTCTGAGTGGGTAGTTCGAACCGTGGGCGCTCTCATGATTGCCACGATTGTCGGTGCCTCGGTGTATGTTGGACAAATCATAGGGTTTTGAGGGCTTGACAACCTAACCCCCGTTTAGTACCCTCTCCCTTAACGAGAGGAGTCCACATGGACAACGCATTACCAGTCGATGATTTTGAAATCATTGAAGAACCAGCCCGTGAGCCATTCGTTGTAGATGACGATTCAAAAGCAGATTGGGCGATGAGAAAACTTGCCTCTATCCGACGCAAGCAATCAGATAACCAAGCCATCTTTGACCGAGAAGTACAAAGGGTCACAGAATGGCTTCAGAAGGTCAATACAGCCCTCGAAAGAGATGCTGAATGGTTTGAGGCTAACCTACGCCCATACGCCCTTCAGGAGCGCTCTAAAGACCGTAAAAGCATAGTTTTACCCCATGGCACCATCAAGACTGTTTCAGGTCGAGTCAAGTTCGATATTGAGGATGAGTCTAAGTTCCTTGAGTGGGCTGAGACCAATGCGCCTGAATTAGTCCGAGTCAAAAAAGAAATTGATAAAAAAGCCCTAGGTGCTTTGAATCAGTCTGATGATAAAGTAATATCAACCCAAGGTGAAATTGTTCCAGCAATAAAAGTTATACCTGCTGAAGTTTCAGTTTCATTTGTAATATCCGAGTAGAGAGAGAAAAAATGGAAAATAAATTACCAATCGCTCAAGCATTGAGTGAGATTATGAAAGCAGTTGGAGCAATCTCAAAGAAAGATAAAAACACTTCGCAAGGTTTTAACTTCCGAGGAATTGATTCAGTTGTAAACGCTGTATCACCAGCACTTCAAAAATTCGGCGTGGTAGTCGTTCCTTCAGTTGAAGAGTACGAATATCAAACAGTTGAGATAGGGCGGAACCGAACTGCTATGGGTCATGTCAAAGTCAAAGTAACTTACACATTCATCGGAGCAAACGGTGATGCTATTAAAGCGACGGTAGTTGGAGAAGCGATGGACTCAGGCGATAAGGCAACAGCCAAAGCCATGTCAGTTGCTTTCCGTACTGCCTTGCTTCAATCCTTAGCCCTACCAACCGATGAGGTAGACCCTGACGCAAGTTCGTATGAACGCTCAAGTGCTAATGATGTTTTAGCGCCTTCAGCAATTCTTATCAAGATTGAACAGGCAACCACGATTGAATCACTATCAGAAATCGGTCAGTACATCACTACGAACAAGGACGCCTACCCCGTTGGACTTCTTAACCAATTCCGTGCCAAGTTCAAAGAGCAACAAACAAAATTGAACCCACCAAAATTGGAAGAGGAATCCGATGAAGTCAGCGTTACTGAACCAGCCCGAGTTACCGTATAACGGAACTTCGGGACACAGCGGGACAGATACTTCAAGAGAGCGAGCGCTTAACGCAGATAGGTCAGGTAAGACCGCTTTGCGTCAAGCGCAAGCACTCAACCTTCTTGCTCAAAGAAAATTGTTTGGCATGACATGGAAAGAATTATCTGAGATAACAGGACTTCACCACGGAACGGCTTCGGGTGTATTGTCCGTACTCCATAAAGCAGGTCGCATTGCGAGATTAAAAGAAACCCGAAAGGGTTGTAAAGTTTATGTAGATGTGGCTTGTATTCAAGGTCGAGTAGTTGAAAGACAAGGGCGAAAGAAAAATTGCCCTCATTGCGGAGGAGATTTGTGAGCATCAGGTGGATTACGAAAGTTTGGGCTGACTCCCCTTACGATGGAACCAAACTTTTAATCCATCTTGCGCTCGCAGATATTTCTCATGATGATGGTCGATTCTTTGCGTCTCAATCTAATCTTGCTTCCAAGGGTAGATGCTCTGTTGAGTATGTCCGAAAGGTCATCAACGAGATGATTGCCGATGGTCACTTGAAGATTATTACTAAGGGAAACTCCCGAGGGAACGCAACTGTGTATCAGTTGATATGGAAGAAACTCCCCAACTCAGTAGGGGAGGAAGAAAGTTTAGGAGGGGTAGAACTCCCCAACTCAGATACCCCCAACTCCCCAACTTTGGAGGTTCAACTCCCCAACTCCACTCCGTACCATCCGTCCTATACATCCGTCCTATCTACAACAAAGAGCGACGAAACTGCTATCGCAGTTATCGCGCTCTCGGAAGTAGTTGCTAGAAAATGGTGGGAGAAACAAAGAGTCAAACCTTTAGGCAAAAATGCGTGGCACTCTTTGTTATCAATCTGCCAAGCGGCAGAGAAGCGGGGTTATACAGCCGAACAGATTGAACAGGCATTAGATTACATAGGGACAGTTCCCTCAATGCGTCAGATGGATTTAGTTCTTCGAGGAGTGGGGGTAAAAACCAAACATGAACAATCAGCAATTAGAGCAATCGATTTGGCAGAAAAGTTCCGCAATGAATCTTTCTGATATTTCAATCCTGATTGGTTTCGTTGGTATCTATGACCTTCGAGTTCAGATTGATGAGATGAAGGTAAGAGCATGGGCTGAGTCCCTTGATTTTGATTTACCTTTGGAAGATGCCAAGAAAATTGTTTCGTGGCACTACGCAAACTTTGACTCGGCGATAAATCCTTCTCACATAAATCGTGAATGGCGTCGTAGACTAGCCGACTCTCGAGAGCGAGAGCGCTCGCGCTTGATGTCTCTTGAGTTTGAAGAAAACGAAAAGAAAAAAGCCTCACCTGAATTTGTAGCACAAATTAAAAAAGAGTTACTAGAAAAATTGAACAGGGGTAAGGATGCTCCGCTGGAAGATGATAATGGACAGGTGGCACCTAACTCATGAAGATATTCCAATTTGTAGGCTGGTACAACAGATGGCGATTCAAACGAACTCAACGGTATGCCCTGCTTGCTTGGACGCCATCGCGGATGAAAGACTCCAATGGCAAAACCTAAACCTAATAAAGTTTCTGACGAAACCCGATTCGCAGTCTTAGCCCGTGCTTTCTATAAGTGCGAAAGGTGTAACAAAGATTTTCTAGGCTATCCCGTATCAGTTCATCACCGTCGCCCAAGAATGATGGGCGGTTCTCAAAATGAGATGCTTCATGAAATGGCAAACCTGATTGTACTTTGTGGGACAGGGACGAGCGGTTGTCATGGATGGGTAGAATCAAATAGAGCCAAAGCCCGTGAACTCGGATATTTAATTCAAAAGGTTGAGTCGGCTGAAGATATTCCATTTCAAGATGAAACTGGTCTTTGGTGGAAGATTCATAACAACGGACATAAAACTCAACTGGACATGAAATGGACAAACCCTCATGCTTAAGTCATGGAGTGTTTTTGTAGGCTTGATGAAAGCGAACAAACGATTTATCGTCTCGAGTTCGAACAACGCCCTTGGCTTACCAATGACAGGCGAACAGGCAATAACTGGGACAGGGCGAAACTTACAAAGGCTTGGCGGGTGGGTTTTCAACTATTGGCTAAATATGAGAAGATACCGCCTATGGCGTGGATTAGCGTCACGGTTGAACCTCATCAGAAAGGTGGTCGTCCTCAAGATGTAGGAGCGTGTAATCCATCAGTCAAAGCGGCGATTGACGGACTCGTTGATGCGGGAGTTCTTCCCGATGATTCTTCGCAGTATGTCAGGTCGCTAATTTATTTACCACCAAAGAACGACAAAAATTCTTTAGTGCTTTATCTACGAGGAGTTAGGAAAGAGAGGACATATTGAACTGGGAAATTATTTGGACAGCAGTTGGTTTAGCAATCGCTAGTTTTTTTATACTGCCGTTTTATCTTGCTATGCTAATTGCTTACAAAAAATCTATTGCAAAAATGGACCTTGAGTTTTTAGCAACCGCTAATCAAATTCAAAAGAAGGTCAAGTTTGATGATGCTGTCGAACGCCTGTTCGAAGGAGGAGAAGCGATATGAGTACGGTTATGGAAGCAACAGAGTTGGACGGCAAAGGGCTAGATGAAGTCAAGTTATTGACTGATGCTATCCGCACACACCAAACACAGATTCAAGATTTAGGAAAGCGTCGCAAGCAGTTGATTCTTAGATTGCGAAAGCAACGCATTACCTATCGTGAAATTGCTGAAGCCATGGGAGTATCAGAGCAGTTAATTTACAAAATTATTCGCAACGATATTTCTCGAGTACCTGAGTACGACGGCGAAGGCAAACTAATTCGTAGACGGGGACGACCAGCAAAACCCATTGTCTAATGAAGTTCATAGAACTTTTTGCTGGCATCGGAGCCTTCCGACTTGGACTTGAAAGAACAGGTCATGAGTGCGTGTGGGCTAACGAATGGTTAGAGAGACCTAGGAGTATTTATGCCCGAAACTTCGGAGAACAACCTGATGGAAGAGACATTCGAAATGTTTCCGCTGGAGACATTCCAAGTGCCGACCTCCTTGTTGGAGGATTCCCTTGTGCGACTTTTTCAGTCGCAGGTAAGCGAACTGGATTCTCTTTGGCTGACACCCGAGGGACACTCGCTTTTGAAATGTTTAGACTCGCTCACGAAAAATCAATACCATATCTCCTCTTTGAGAATGTCAAAGGTCTCCTCAATCACGACAAAGGACGGACATTCGAAATTATCCTTGAAGTCTTGGATGGCTTGGGGTATGACTGTCAATGGGAGTTGCTTGACAGCCAAAATTTCGGAGTCCCGCAACACAGAGAACGCATCTTCCTTATCGGACATCTTAGAGGAAAACCCCGACCAAAAGTATTTCCTATCGGAGAAGCAAGTAAAAGCAATGATGGAGCGAACTCAGAAAAACAAGAAGGAAGGCAGGGGTTTTTCTCCCACATTTCTCCAACCCTTGACGCCCACTATTACAAAGGAGGAAACGCAAGACAATATGTGATTCATACAGAATCGCGCAGAGACAAAGAATTAAGAACTTTTGATGAGGGTATTGTTCCAACTCTGACCGCACAAATGGGAACAGGTGGAGGAAATGTCCCTTATGTCACGGGAAAGTCTCCAAGGAAAGTAGATGTTTTCCCTACCATTGACGGACACTACTGGAAAGGAATTCAAAACAATCAAGGTCGAGGCGCTGTTGCTTTTGAAAACGATGAAGAAAACATTACACAATTAAGAAAATTAACTCCCTTGGAGTGCGAGCGCCTTCAAGGATTACCCGATGGATGGACGGAGTTTTATCACGATGGACGACGAGTTTCAGATTCCGAAAGATACGAACGGTGCGGACGGACAATCACTATCCCAGTCGTGGAAGCGATTGGTAGAAGGCTTCATGAGTTCTACTGAGCCATTCTCATTCGACACCATAACTAACTTTGATGAGCATATCGCGCAATCAATCCCAAACTATCACACGCTGACTGAAGCAATCTGTGACCTGAGTACATATTTTATGATTGACAATACCCAAGTGATTGACCTCGGATGCTCTACGGGAAAATTATTAGAGAGACTTCCTCACCGCGGTAAAAAAGTGGGAATTGATATAGCCGAGAATCTTTTACCTGAGTCCCATGACAATACTTTGTATGTACGAAAAGACTTACGAGAGTATAATTTCTTTTACAAATCTAGTTTAATTCTCTCAATCTTCACACTTCAGTTTATCCCACACGATGAGAGACCAAAGATTTTGAGTTCCATCTATGAGACCTTGGTTGAGGGTGGGGCTTTTATATGGGCTGAGAAAGTACATGAAGAAAATGGCGAACTTGAGCGTTTAATTAACGGCGCCCACATTGACTTCAAACGCAAAGCCTTTAGTGCTGAACAGATACTAGATAAAGAGCGCGACCTTCGACCAATGATGAAGGTGAACTCATCAATGCGAAATCAGATATTGGCAGAGAACGCTGGCTTCTCAGTTGGCACAATGTTTTGGAAGTTCTATAACTTTGAGGCTTGGGTGTATGTTAAATGAAAGCGAAGATAAAGGTTGGACAAGTTGCCTCAGTTGCTATCTCATCACTTGAGGCGTATCCAACAAACCCTCGCCGTGGTGATATTGAAGCAATCGCTCAATCCTTAAAAGCCCATGGTCAGTACAGACCGATTGTAGTTCAGTACGGTTCAAACTTTATCTTGGCTGGTAACCATACTTACAAAGCGGCGAAGAAACTTGGCTGGAAGAAAATCAAGGTCACCTATGTGGATGTAGATGAAGAGAGCGCTCGCAAGATTGTCTTGGCTGATAATCGCCTGACCGACTTGGCTGGATACAACGAGCCTCTTCTCAAGTCGCTTCTTAACGCTTTACCTGAACTCGAGGGTACGGGCTTCACTCAATCTGAGGTTGAGACTTTAGATAAGTTGATGAATGGCAAAGAGAAAGACAACATAAGCGATTCTAAGCCTTTACCTAGCGACCCTGAAGTAAAGATAAGCGCTTGGAAATTTACGGTTGAACTCGAGGCTTACAAGGCTTGGAAAGAGCAACTATATGCCGAGGCTCCGACAAGGCAGAAAGCAATCAAAGTAATCAAGGAGCGCCTAGGATTTCCCGAGCGTAAACCCGTCGAGCCTGATTCAAAGCCTGAGCGGAGTACGAGTTTACCCGAGGATGTCGAGAGCGTAGGCATCAATGAGATAAAGATTCATCCATTGAATCCGCGTGAGGGCGATATAGGTGCAATCATCCAATCTTTAGAGTTCATGGGTCAGTATCGACCTATCGTGGTCAATAAAAATACCAAACACATTCTCTCGGGTAATCATACTTATCAAGGAGCAGTTCAATTAGGTTGGGAGAAAATTGCCGTCCATTGGATTGATGTCGATGATATTGAGGAAATCAAAATCCTCATCGTGGACAATCGCACTTCGGACTTAGCAA
>Ga0172367_10009237_pt1 | contig 10852 bp, 10 predicted proteins | sample Lak10m_FD_114542 | JGI IMG/M metagenome (GOLD analysis project Ga0172367, IMG submission 114542) | Freshwater microbial communities from Kabuno Bay, South-Kivu, Congo - kab_022012_10m | ecosystem: Environmental > Aquatic > Freshwater > Lake | place: Democratic Republic of the Congo: South-Kivu...
ACCGCCCTGCCAGATTTTGAATGCATCGAGATACCGGCCGTCGAATCGATCCCAATCGGTGATCACGTGATACAACCGCGCACCAACGACACCGGCCGGCACCGCCCAGATTGCAATGCTGCTTGCATCGTCGCGCGTGCCCCACTTGCGCGCTTCGAGTCGACGACCCATCAACCATGTTGCTGCAATCGCACCGAGGGCGATCATGAGCCCGTACGCGTTCACGCGCAGTGGACCGAGTTCGAGCGAACCCGCCGGCGGACTGGGAATCGCGGCGAGCCAACCCACGCAAGCGACGCTAGTTTCACCATTCGTGTCGGGTCGTTCGCCGCGCCTCGACTGGTCGGCACTCACTGGATTCACGACGATCGTGGCGTTGTTGCCGGCCTGGCTCGTGACCACGAGCCTCATCTGGCTACCGTTCGGACGGTTCGGCGCCGTGGACTACCGCCTGTTCGTCGGCGCGTTCTTCTCGCTCTTCATCGTGCTCTTCTCGCGACCCGTGCAACGCTTCGTCTTGCTGCGCCTGCTCGGTGCGCGCGAGCCGACCCGCCGTGAGCGCGAGTCGCTCGATGCCGCGTGGCAACCGATCATGCGGCGCAACATGCTCGAGCAGCGCCGCTTCGTGTTCGCTGTGGTCGACACCGACGCGCTCAACGCCTTCGCCTGCGGCGGGCATCTCGTCTTGGTGTCGTCGCACTCCGTCGAGCGGCTGAGCACCGAGCAACTATCGGGAGTCATCGCCCACGAATTGAGCCACCATCTCGGCCTGCACACCGTATCGCTCACCATCGCGCAGTGGATGATTCTGCCCGTCGTGCTGCTGTCGCGCGCCGGCATGTGGCTGCGTGCCATCGCCGAGTCGGCGACGCACGCGTTCGCGCGACGCTTGCCACTCTTGCACGCGCTCGGACTGTTCGTTGCCGCTTTCTTGCACGTGGTGTCGTGGCTGCTCATGCTCAACGTCTCACTGGCCAACATGCTCGGTAACGCAGCGAGTCGCGCCACCGAATTCCACGCCGATCGTCGGGCTGCCCGGCTCGGCTTCGGTCATGCATTGCTCGCCGCCATGCGCGAATGGGAGTCGGTCGCGCCCCGCGAGGTGCGCGGCAATGTGTGGCAGCGGGTCTTTGCCTCACATCCGCCGATGCGATTGCGCATCAACAATTTGGCGGCTCACTTGCGAGCAAGCGGTGCACGACGATGACTCGCTTCGCACCATTCGCGCTCGCACTCTTGGGCGGTGCGCTCGTCGCACTCAGTATTCCGCCGTATTCGCTGTGGCCGCTCGGCATTCTCGGCATCGCCTGCTTCTTCGTCGCCGCCGAACGCGTCGCGGCGCGCGCATCGGCACAGTTCGCCGTCGGCACCGCGTTCGCCTGGGCTTGGCTCGCACCAGGCATGGGGTGGATGTGGCAGCTGGTACCGGGCGGGTTCGTGGTGGCGCCACTGTTGTTCGCCGTCTGGCACGGCATCGCATCAGTCGTTGCATCGCGACTCGTGCCGCGCTCGCACACCCCCTCGACGCGACTGCTCGTGCGCGCCGCGACTCACTCTCTTGTCGAGTGCGTGCGGTTCTACGCGCCCTTTGGCGGTGTTCCACTCGCAACCACCGGGCTCGGTGTCGCCGACACTCGCTTGGCCGGGCTCGCGCGAGTCGCCGGTGCGCTCGGTGTGTCGTTGTGGTTGTTCGTCGCCGCCGGCGTGGTCGGCGCGTTGTGGCTCACGCGACGCGAGTTCGGCTGGCGCGCGCGGCGTGGTGTCTTGATCACCGTGGCCGTGCTCGTCAGCGTGCAGGCGCTCGCCGCTTTTGCGCCCCGCGGCGACGACTCGGGTCGCACCATGCGCGTCGCAGCAGTGCAGGGCGGCGGACCGCAGGCCGTACTCGCCATCGACAGCAATCCGCGCGAAGTAACCGCACGTCATCTCGCCGCCACACGACTGCTCGACGCCGACGACAAGATCGACCTCGTGGTGTGGCCCGAAAACGTGATCGACGTGCCGGAGTTCGCCACCAGCAACATCCGCGACGACATCGCCGCCGAGGCGAGGCGCATCGGTGCCCCGTTCGTCGTCGGTGTCACCGAAGACGCAGGCGACAACTTCACCAATGCGCAGATCGTAGTGCTGCCCGATGCGTCTGTGAGCGGCCGCTACGACAAGGTGCTGCGCGTGCCCTACGGCGAGTACATTCCGCTGCGTGGGCTGCTCGATTCACTCGGCGCGCCCGTCGACCGCATTCCGCGCGACGCTGTCGCGGGCACACAACCCGCCTATGTGGATGTATCGCTGCCGTCGCGCACCGAACGGTTCGCAGTCGCCATCTCGTGGGAGGTGTTCTTCTCCCGTCGCGTCACCGAAGGGGTGGCGAGCGGTGGCGGAGTCGTGTTCAACCCGACCAATGGCTCGAGCTACACCGGCGAGATTCTGCAACGACAGCAGGTGGCCACTTCGCAGTTGCGGGCCATCGAGTCTGGTCGCTTCGTGGTGCAGGCCGCCACGACCGGCTACTCGCTCGTCGTCGACCACGAGGGCCACGTGGTGCAACGCATCCCGATCGGCAAACAGGCGGTCATCTTCCACGATGTTGCGGTACGCACCGGCCGCACCGTGTACTCGCGCACGGGCGATGCCCTCGTTGTCGGAGTGATCGTGGTCATCATCGTCGCCGGAGTGTCGCGGCGCAGGAGAACTACCGCATGATGAGTAGCGATGTGCGATGAGTAACGAGGTTCGACTGGGCGACGGGGTGTTTGGTTGCTCGATCGACGTGTTGCATGGTGCACGACTGTCGTCGCTTCGCGTCGATGCCCGCGAGCGATTGGTCGCGCACTCCCGCGGTGCAACGGCAACGTCGTGGGGCGCATATCCGATGGTGCCGTACGCCGGTCGGGTGCGCGACGGGCGTTTCACGCACGCCGGTGTCACACAGCAATTGCCACGCAACTTCGGCGCGCATGCAATTCACGGCACGGTGTTCGACGTCGGGTGGACCACGGTCGAGCAGTCGACGGCACACGCGGTGTTCGTCGTGTCGCTCGGTGCGCGCTGGCCGTTCGCCGGCCGCGTGACCCACGAAGTGAGCATCGACGCACAAGAACGCAGCGTCACGTGCACGCTGACGGTTGCGACGACGAGTGGGTCGATGCCCGTACAAGTCGGATGGCATCCGTGGTTCGTGCGACCAGCGCGGCTCGAAGTCGACTTCGCAGAGATGTACGTGCGCGACGACGCCTACATCGCCACCAACCGACGTGTCGCACCACCTGCGGGCCCGTGGGACGATTGTTTCGTCGGGCCGCGTCGCACGCCGACCGTGGTGTTCGACGACGGAGTGCGACTTGCAGTCGAGAGCGACTGCGACCATTGGGTCGTCTACGACATGCCGAAACACGCGCTGTGCGTCGAGCCGCAGTCTGGACCGCCCGACGGTTTCACGCTCGCGCCGTTCGTGATAACACCGACCGAGCCTTTACGTCGCACAATGAAACTGATCGCCGGATAACTTCGCAGCGATAGCGTCAGAGCGCATGTCGGGGGGCGACGTGCAGCGCGAACTCGACCGTCTGCGCGAAGGTCCGCTGCGACTCGCCTACCTCACGTACCGCGGCAAACCCCATGTGGGCGGCCAAGGCGTGTACACGCGGCATCTCACCAAGGCGCTCGTCGACCTCGGTCACCACGTGGAGGTCTACGGCGGCCAGCCGTACCCGGTGCTCGACTCGCGCATCACCCTGCACAAGCTGCCGAGTCTCGACATCTTCAACGACCAGTACCCCGGGCGATTCCCCGCCTATTGGGAACTGAACAACTGGCCCAACGCGCTCGAGGCACTGTATTTCTTGAAAGGCACCTTCGCCGAACCGCTCACATTCAGCCTGCGTGCCTATCGCGCGTTGCGCGAACGTGTCGGCGACTTCGACCTCGTGCACGACAACCAGTGTCTCGGCAAGCACATCCTGTCGATCGAGAAGATCATTCCGACGATCGTCACGCTGCACCACCCGATCACCAAAGACCGCAAGCTCGAGATGGCACACACCAAGACGATGTGGAAGCGTCTCGGCATCTCGCGCTGGTATTCGTTCGTGAAGATGCAAGGCAAGGTTGCCAGTCGTCTCCCGCGCATCGTGGTGGTAAGCGAGAACTCAATCAACGACATCCACACCGACATGGGCGTATCCCTCGACCGCATGCGACTGGTGCCCGTCGGTGTCGACCCGAATCTGTTCAAACCGTTGCCGCACGTGCAGCGCAAGCCGTATCACCTCATTACCACGGCGTCAGCCGACGTGGCGCTGAAGGGACTCGCCTATCTGCTCGATGCCGTCGCCAAGTTGCGCACCGAACGCGACATCCACCTCACCATCATCGGCAAGCCGCGCGCGGGTGCGAGCGCCGACTTGATCGAGACACTCGGCCTGCGCGACTGCATCTCCTACGTGTCGGGCGTGAGCGACGAACGCATCGTGGAGCTGTACGCCGAGAGCACGCTCGCGATCGTGCCGAGCCTGTACGAGGGCTTCAGTCTTCCCTCGGTTGAAGCCATGGCCACCGGCATTTGTCTCGTCGCAACCACGGGCGGAGCGTTACCCGAGGTCACTGGTCGCGATGGTGACACTGTGCTCTCGTGCCCGCCCGGCGATGCCGATGCACTGGCTGCAGCGATCCGCCGTGGGCTCGACGACGAACAGTTGCGCGCGAAGGTCGGCGCCGCCGGTCGCCAGCGCGTGGTCGAGCGCTGGTCGTGGCGACACTGCGCGTCGCTCACGGTGGATCAGTACCGCGAGGTACTCGCAATGCCACACAACGAGGAGAAATTACGCCGTCGAATCGCCAAGCAAAACGCCTGAGCCATGCTCACCATCCGCTTCGACCGCCTCCCGATCACGACCGACACACTGTTTCTCGATGCCGGCGCGGGTTTCGGCCGCCATGCCTACGAGGCGGCGCGACGCGGCGCGACGGTGGTGGCGCTCGACTTCGGCCACGACGAAGTCACCGGCACGCGCAACACGTTCGCCGCAATGGCCATGGCGGGAGAAATCGAGTCGGCGCGATTCGGCGGCGCGATTCGCGGCGATGCGACACGACTGCCCTTTGCTGATGACTCGTTCGATTGCGTGGTCACCAGCGAAGTGCTCGAGCACATCCACGACGATGTCGCTGCGCTGAGCGAGCTCGTTCGGGTGCTGAAGCCCGGCGGCACATTCGCTGCGACGGTGCCATCGTGGTTGCCCGAGAAGATCAACTGGATGCTCAGTGACGAATACCATGCACCGTTCGTCGTGGGCGGCCATGTGCGCATCTACACCGCCGACGACTTGCGCAAGAAGATCAGCGGGCAAGGTCTGCGCATCAGTTCGCAGCACCGCTCGCACGGTCTGCACTCGCCGTATTGGTGGTTGCGCTGCGCGGTCGGCCCCGCCAACGACTCGCACCCGCTGGTCAAGCCGTACAAGAAACTGCTCGAGTGGGACATCATGCGCGCACCAGTCGTCACCCGCGCGCTTGATGCTGTTCTGTCGCCGATGATCGGCAAGTCATTCGTGGTGTACGCCGACAAGCCACCCGCAGCCGACGCTGCGGCGACGCGCCGCCCTGCAACATCGCACCGCACTGCTTTGCACGTGTCAGCGCACCTTCCGACTCGCGACCAACTCCGCGACACTGCACGCTGGATCGCATCGTTGCAGATGCCGAACGGCATGATTCCGTGGTACGTCAGCGGCCACTGCGACCCGTGGAATCACGTGGAGACCGCGATGGCGCTCGACGTGATGGGCCTGCACGACGCAGCACGGCACGCCTACGAATGGCTGATGCAGACCCAGCGTGCCGATGGAGCGTGGCACAACTATTACTCCAGCGACGGCTCGGTGAAAGACGCCAAACTCGACTCCAACGTGTGCGCATACGTCGCTGCGGGCGTGTGGCACCACTGGCAGTGCGCCGACGACCTCGTCGCAGTCGAACGATTCTGGCCGATGGTCGAACGTGCGACGGAGTTCGTGCTCAACATGCGACGCAAAGACGGAACGGTCCTGTGGGCAAAAGAAGCCGACGGCGAACCGTGGACGTATGCACTGCTCACCGGGTGTAGTTCGATTCGTCACTCGTTGCACTGCGCAGCAAACATCGCCGCGCTGCTCGGTGAGCCTCGTCCGTTGTGGCGTGCGGCTGCCGATGCAATCGATGCGGTCATCAACCACTCGCCTGAATCATTTGAACCCAAGACCCGCTGGGCGATGGACTGGTACTACCCCGTACTCGCCGGCGCGCTCGTCGACGATGCAGCAAAGTTGCGCCTGAACGAAGGATGGGATGCGTTCTTCATGGCCGACCGCGGCATTCGCTGCGTCAGCGACGAGCCATGGGTGACTGCGTCAGAAACTGCGGAGTGCGCGATAGCCCACAGCGCGATCGGCGACCAGCAGACGGCGAGCGAATTGATTGCCCTCACCACGCTGCACCGCAATGGCGATGGTTCTTATCTGACCGGGCTTGTATATCCAGATCGCATCGCGTTCCCCGCGATGGAGGTGAGCGCCTACACAGGCGCCGCAGTCATTCTCGCTGCCGACGCGCACATGGCTATCTCTCCGGCGCACCGACTCTTCACGCAGCACTGAGCGCGGCGCGTAACGCGAATCAGAGAGCCACGCGCCGCAACACGCGCAGCGAACCTGTGCGCGACACCTCCGCGTACCGACCCGAGGCGATGGCAGGAAGATAGATCTCTTCGTACGGTGCCTGCCCGCCGTCGTGCGGATGTTCGAATACGTCGTGCACCGCGAGCGTGCCGCCGACCGCTACGTGCGCCGACCACGCGAGATAGTCGCCGCGTGCCACGAGCCTCGCGTGGCCACCGTCGATAAAGCAGAATGACACGGCTCGACGCCACCGCGCCCCGAGTTCGTGTGAGTCGCCGATGCACTCACGCACCACGTCGCTGAGATTCGCGCGCTGAATCGTCGCGCGAAAGAACGGCAGCGTGTCGATGCGACCCTGTGCGTTCACCACCTCGGTGTCGTGCCACTCCCACCCCGCCTGGTTCTCCTCAGATCCGCCGTGGTGGTCGACGGCGTACAACTCGGTGCCTGCGGCGCGCGCAGCGGCTCCGAGCCACACGGTCGAGCGCCCGCAGTACGAACCGATTTCGACCATCGGTAATTTCGGCACGAGCGCGGCAGCGGCGAGCGCGGCGTCGTACAAGGCGTCGCCCTCGGCTTCGGGCATGAAACCTTTCGTGGAGAGCGCGATCGTGCGCAAGTGTGCGTCAAGCATGGCGCACAAACGAACGCTAGCGAGCGAAGTTCTGCCAACATGGAGGGGTGACGACAGCGCAGCAGCCGCTCGACGACCTCGTCGCGCTCCTCGATGTGGAGGCAATCGAGGTCAACATCTTCCGTGGCAACAGCCCCGACGAGAATCGTCAGAGAGTGTTCGGCGGTCAAGTCGCCGGTCAAGCACTCGTTGCAGCAGCACGCACCATCGATCAGGCAGGTCGCGACGTGCACTCGTTGCACGCGTACTTCCTGCGCCCCGGCGACCCGACGGTGCCGATTCTCTACGAGGTGGATCGTCTACGCGACGGCAAGAGCTTCTCGACTCGCCGCGTCGTCGCCATCCAACACGGCAAAGTGATCTTCAACTTGCAGGCCAGCTTCCATGCACACGAGCAAGGCCTCGACTACCAGCCGCAGATGCCGCGCGACGTGCCCGACCCCGAGTCGCTTCCTGACTTCAAGACGCGCATGGAGCCGTACAAGAAACAGCTCGGCGAATGGTACGACAGGCCGCGCCCGATCGACACGCGCTACGTCGACTCCGATCCGATTTCACGCGAAGGCAACCCGCGCACCGGGCAACGCGTGTGGATGCGCGCCGACGGTTCGCTTCCCGCCGATCAAGTGCTGCATTCGTGCATCGTGACATACGCCAGCGACATGACGCTGCTCGACACGGCGCTCTTACCGCACGGCATCGGATGGACCGACGGCAAGGTGCAGATGGCGAGCATCGACCACGCGATGTGGTTCCACCGTCCGTTCCGCGCCGACGACTGGCTGCTGTACGACCAGGCTTCGCTCTCCACATCGAGCGCGCGCGGCCTCGCCGGCGGTGCAATTTTCACGCGCAATGGCGAGCTCGTGGTGTCGGTGGTGCAAGAAGGTCTCATCCGCTTGGTCGAGAAGAAGTAGCAGTCGCATGACTCTCGCAGCCCTCGTCCTCGTCGTGGTCGGCTTCGTCGGAATGGAAGCCGTCACCTATGTGGTGCATCGCTTCGTCATGCACGGCGTGCTTGAACGATTGCATCTGAGCCATCACCGCAACGCCGCAGCGGAGTTCGCCGAAAAGTCGCCAGAAGCAAACGACGTGTTCCCATTTGCCTTCTCGGCCGTCGTGATCGCCGCGTTCTGGCTCGGGTTCAACGTGGGCGACCTCGCCTGGCTCTTGCCGCTCTTCGTCGGCGTGACGATCTACGGCGTCGTTTACACCGTGGTGCACGACGGCATCATTCACGGACGCGTTCGGTGGATGAAGCGTCGCGATTCGCGCGTTGCCACGAGCCTCGCCGATGCGCATCGCGCGCATCACCGCACCAATGGAGAGCCCTACGGGATGTTGGCGCCGTGGCTCACGATGCACGCTGCTGGGCAAAACTCGGTGCGCGACGCGACCCGCATCACGACTCGCTAGACGCGCAGCGGGTCGCGGCCATCCCAGGTGCCTTGCGCGCCGTACGGAACGAATCGCGCAAACATCTCCTCGCCGTACCACTGCTCTCGGCGCGTGCGCGCGACGACACGCGAATGTTCGGGGCGACGACGCGCGAACTCCGCCATTGCGGCGGCGTCACGCCACAGGCTGAATGTGCCGAGCCGCAATATCGGCGCCTCGCCGATTCCGACCACTGCCAGCAATCCTTCACATGCATGCAACTCGCTATCGACGATTCGCGCATCACGAGAAAACGCAAGCCACGACTTGGCGCGTACGTCGGCCCGTGTGATCATCGCCAATGGTCCGCCGCTCGGCGACAACTGCCCTTCGGCGAGCAACTTCGGAATCTCGTGCCCCCGCCACGCACCGTGACCACCGGCGCTTCGCAACTTCACGTGCCATGACTCAACGAGACCGCTGCGAGCCCGCACTCGCGCGGTGAACTCATCCGCACACGGTTCGTCGTCGAACATCGCAAAGAGTGCAGTGCGCCCGAGCTCGAGACTTGGTGCCGTGCTCGCACCGCTGCCGGTGCCGAGCACTCGCAAGAACTGCAGACCACGTGCACCGCGGTATCTCGCTCGATCAAAGGCGAGTGCCGAGAACATCGGGGCACTGCCCCTCCAGCGCAGAAGGTGGAACGTCGCGATGCGGTTCATTTCTCCCTTACAGTGTGTCTCGCGTGTCTGGGCTCTTCATCTCCCTCTTCGTGGGATACCTGCTCGGCTCGATTCCGGTTGCCGATGCGGTCGTGCGCCGTGCGGGCGCCCCGAACCTGCGCGAAGTTGGCGATCGCAACCCTGGATTCTGGAATTCGCGGAGCGTGCTCACCCGCAACCAGGCGCTCGCGGTGTTCGTCGGCGACTTGTTGAAGGGCAGCGTCGCGGTGGTGGTGGCGCAAGAAGTTTCTGATGACTGGCGCGCATGGTTCGTCGGTGCCGCAGCGGCGATGATCGGCCATGCGTGGCCGGTATTCGCCCGATTCAGCGGCGGTCGCAGCGTGCTCACCTGGGTGGGCGCCGCGCTGGTGCTGAGTCCACTGCCTGCGGCATTCTGTTTGTTGCTCGTCTTGCTCTTCTGGGCGGCGACGCGCGAGTTCAGCCATGCGGTGCGCATCGGCGTCGTGATCTACCCGTTCGCTCAGTGGTATTCCGACGGCGTCTGGCAAGCGGCCGCGACCGGCGCTTTGATGTCGATCATCGGCGTGCGATTCGTGATGGCGTGGGGATTGGATTCAGTACTTGCGGCCACGCCACTCTCGCGATGGCGACACGATTCCGGCGACCACGACGACCCACGCGAGTAGATCGGCGCACGGCGAGAGCCAATAGCCGACACCAGGTCGTTCGTAAGCGCGGTGCGCACCCACCAGCGTGCCGAGTCGCAACAACACTGCCACCGCCGTGAGCGGTGTGGCGACGCCAGCCACGAACAACCACACGGGTGCAGCGAGCACCACGAGCGTGACCATCGCATCCCAGCACTGCCGCGGTGCAGAGTCGACTCCGCCGAGCGCGAGCGACCTTCCCCAGCCGCGCCACGTATCGGCGAACCCGTCAAACATGGCGACGACGAGCAGATTCGAGCCGTCGAACATCGACACTTGCTTTCCGTCCCGCACGAGCATGCGCACCAACGCGACATCTTCGATGATCTCACCGCGCACGCACTCGCACCAGTCGTCGCGCATCGCATCTTCACGCCGCAGCACCATGCACTGGCCGTTGGCGACGGAGTCGCGAGTCGCGGGTGACGCACCCGCTGCATGGCGATACACGAGCGACACCAGCATCGACGCGTGCAGCCACTGGCTCGCAGCCGACGACGTGCGGAACTTCGGCGTAATCGTCGCCATCACTGCGCCGTCGGCGAGTAGTTGCCGCGCGGCGGCAAGCGGAAGTCGCCCATCGGGCCTTGCATCGGCATCGAGCGTCACAATCACGTCGCCACGCGCTGCCTCGATGCCCTGTTTCAGCGCCCAGATTTTTCCGACCCATCCCGCCGGCAACGGCGCGCCGCGCACCACGCGCGCACCATTTGCTTCGGCAATCGCCACAGTCTCGTCGCTCGACTCGTCGTCGACCACAATCACTTCAACCACACCAGGGGCGTCGCGCAGCGGTAC
>Ga0172367_10009238_pt1 | contig 10852 bp, 8 predicted proteins | sample Lak10m_FD_114542 | JGI IMG/M metagenome (GOLD analysis project Ga0172367, IMG submission 114542) | Freshwater microbial communities from Kabuno Bay, South-Kivu, Congo - kab_022012_10m | ecosystem: Environmental > Aquatic > Freshwater > Lake | place: Democratic Republic of the Congo: South-Kivu...
CGAGAGGTAAATGGTCTGTCCATGCTCAACCATCCAATCACCATTGTCGTAGTAACAGGGCGTACCACCTCCGCACGAAAGAATTCCATCGAAACCTGGGTGCTCGATAAGCAGTTGCCGCTCTAGTTTCCGAAAGGCCAACTCTCCACGATGTTTCATGAATTCCGGAATGGTCATTCCGGATTCTTGAGCAATAACGTGGTCTAAATCTTTGAATTCCAGGTTGAGATTACGCGCTACTGCACGGCCCAGACTCGACTTTCCTGAGCCCATGTAGCCCCACAAATACCATGTTTTCATACCTCTGCACAAATCTAAGTTCAAGCCTTTGGTTTTTGAGCATTTGCGCTATATTTGCAGCCTCGTTTACGAGACGACTCGATAGCTCAGCTGGTAGAGCAATACACTTTTAATGTATGGGTCCTGGGTTCGAATCCCAGTCGAGTCACGAAACGTTCTTCCTTTAAAAAGTGTAGCCCTGGTGGTGAAATTGGTAGACACGCCATCTTGAGGGGGTGGTGAGCTATGCTCGTGCTGGTTCGAGTCCAGTCCAGGGCACTTTTTTTTGGTCCGTATTTTGAGAAGAACAACTTCATGAAACTTTTCGGGTTACTCGTACTCGCCGTCGGTATCCTTCCGACGGCATCATGCCAAAGCACACCAAAGAACATGAAGCCCGAGAATTTCCCCATCACCAAGACTGACGATCAGTGGAAGGCTGAATTGACCCCTGAGCAGTTCCGCGTTCTTCGCCAAAAGGGCACCGAATATCCAGGTAGTGGCATCTACGACCAGCACTTCAAACCTGGACACTACACCTGTGCCGGTTGCAGAGCCAAACTCTTCATAAGTGACCGAAAGTTTGACGCCCATTGTGGATGGCCAAGTTTTGACGCTCAAAGCGAAGATTCCAACGTGATTGAACGCGTGGACTACAGCCACGGCATGGTGCGCACCGAAATCCTCTGCAAGCAGTGCGGTGGCCATTTGGGGCACGTGTTTAACGATGGCCCCACCGAAACGGGCCTGCGGTACTGTGTAAACAGTGCGTCGCTGAATTTTGAAGAAGGTCAAAAAAAGTAGTACACTGCGCAACCTGTGCCGTGGCTTCTGCATCCTTATGGCATGAACAAACTTCTTTCTTTACTTGCCGCCGGTGCACTACTTACGGGCTGCGACGACGGCGTGTACTGCACCATGGAATTCCGCAGCGTCGGATTCACGTGGACAGGTGCTGTGATGCCCGATAGTGTATCCGTAACCAACATTCGGACTGGAGACCAAATCCACATCCTTAGCGAGCCGTTTAACCAATTTTATCCAATTGCTGACGACGGAGCTATGAATCAGTTGCGCGCAAGCGGCGACAGCCTTGAAGTTTTGGTGTACAACAACCAGGATTCAACTATTGCAACTGCTTGGTACGTAGTGGGTAAGGATGATTGCCACATTATTTTTCATTCAGGACCCGAATTCCTTCCATAGTTTTTTGGCGGATTGCGAATCCTTTTTATATTTGCAACCCCAATGGGGCGCATAGCTCAGCTGGTTCAGAGCATCTGCCTTACAAGCAGAGGGTCCGCGGTTCGAATCCGTGTGCGCCCACTCCCAAAACCCCTCACTTGCGTGAGGGGTTTTTTCGTTATTAGGGCGTTCACATTTCAACTGGGGCCGGCCCTCACCCAGAATTGAGAAACTCGATTCAGTAAAGCATCCTATACAAACTACGATTGGTGCCAAACCAAAAAGGGGTCCCGAGGGACCCCTTATAGTTGGTTTGGCGGGACGGCGCCTAATTACTTAGAAACCGTGTAACCCTGTGATTCGAGCCACTGGATGCGGGCGTCGATTTCAGCTTGAGCGCGCTTAGAAATTTCTTTTTCACAAGAAATGATCAAACCTTCAAGTTCTTCCAATTCAAATTTGCCCAAGAATTGATTGCGGAAAACCGTCTTCAAAGTCTTATTGCCATTCTGGTTTTCACGGAAGTGCTGAACGAGTTGCGATGGAGTCATAATTATTTTATTATTTGGTTAATTGAACCGGGTCAAATATAGCAGAAATCAGGCCAAAAAATCAAGAAAAAATAAACTTAATATTTGAGCAATTGATCGAGCGCAACTTTGAGGCGATCTTGAGGTAGAAAACCCTTCTCTAATTCGGCTGCAAAGGGAATCGGAAGGTCGGCACTCGAAACCACTGAAATAGGCGCATCGAGCAACGTAAAGCACCGCTGCTGGAGTTCAGCGGCAATAGAGCTACCAACACTCCCCAAGAATGTGTCTTCTTGAACCACGAGGCAACGTCCGGTTTTGCGCACCGATTGCTCGAGCGTTTCCCAGTCAATTGGACGGAGTGAAACGACATCTACCAGTTCAACCGAAACTTCAGGATGTTCGAGCATCCACGATTGGACCCAATGTACTGCCCAACCGTAGGCAAGTACCGTTAGGTCGGTACCCGACTGTACAACGCAGGCTTTATCGAGCGGAATGCTGTAGTAATCTTGAGGCACTTCGCCTTCTAGTGAACGGTACAGGTTTTTGTGCTCAAAAAACAGCACCGGATTGGGGTCCTCAAACGCCCGCAGCAGCAAGCCCTTCGCTTGTGCGGGATTTGAAGGGTAGACTACCTTCAGACCAGGAACCCGCGCAAACCACGCCTCGGTCGACTGGCTGTGAAACGGCCCTGCAACAACCCCTGCGCCGGTCGGCATGCGAATAACTAAGTCGGCGCGCTGCCCCCATCGGTAGTAGAGCTTTGCGGCTTGGTTGCAAATCTGCGTCATGGCCTCAGTGACAAAGTCGCTGAACTGCATTTCAACCATCGCCTTGAATCCCTCGACGGACAGCCCTACACCGGCACCCACGATGGCCGACTCGCACAAAGGCGTATTGCGAACGCGCTGGACTCCGAATCGATCGACAAAACCGTCGGTAGCTTTGAAAACCCCTCCGTACTCGGCAATATCTTGCCCCATAAGCACCAGGTTTTCGTGGCGCTCCATGGCCTGCTCTAAGCCTTCTTTAATGGCATCAATGAGGCGCATTTTGCGATCTGAAGCGGGCGGAACCTCGTGGGTCGCCTTCGTAGGAACCGGGGCATACACATCACTGAGTTCTACCTGCTCGTCGTACACTGGCTTGGGCTCTTCGAGTGCTGCATTCAGGGACTCGAGGACATAGGCCGCGAGCTCTTCTTCGAGTGTTTTAAGTTCAGATTCGGTAGCGGAACCCGAAGCAATGAGCTCGCTTCGGTAGCGAAGTACCGGATCTTTAGACTGCCAGGATTCAATCAAGCCTTCTGGGTAGTACTTCGTCCCAGACGCCTCTTCGTGGCCGCGCATTCGAAAGGTGACGCACTCGAGCAGAATGGGACGGGGATTCGCGCGAATGGAATCCGTCAATTCTTTCGTGGTTTCGAGGACCAGCCCCAGGTCGTTTCCATCAATTGAATGAGCCTCGATTCCGTAGGCTGGACCTTTGACGGCGAATGAATCAAATACAAACTGTTCGCGGGACGGAGTCGAAAGTCCCCACTGGTTGTTCTCAACGACAATGAGGACTGGCAAATTCCATACGGCGGCAACATTAATTGCCTCGTGAAAATCCCCTTCAGAAGCACCCCCGTCGCCAGTGTAGACTAGGACGCACTTTCCTTCACCGCGTAGGTTCCGAGCGAGTGCCAAACCGTCAGCCACTCCGAGCTGGGCTCCGAGGTGCGAAATCATACCAAAAATTTTGTGTTCTGGCGTACCAAAATGAAAGGACCGGTCGCGGCCTTTTGTGAAGCCCGTAGCGCGACCCTGGAACTGCGCGAATAGCTTGACCAACGGCAAGTTCCGCGCCGTAAAAACCCCAAGGTTTCGGTGCATGGTGCAAATCCACTCGTCGTCCTGCATGGCGAGGGCGGTTCCTACGCTCACTGCTTCTTGGCCGTAGCTTGAAAACCATTTTGAGATTCGGCCCTGGCGAAGGGCGATAAGCATGCGCTCTTCAATGGCGCGGGGCATGTAGAGCGATCGGTAGAGTTCGAGGCTGGGGTTGTGCTTCATGGTGCAAAGGAACGGCGCGACTTATCTTTGATGTATGCAACTTCCCACCCTTTCACTTCAAAAATGGACGCACGGTAGTCCCGAAGAGCAAAACGCCTTTTCAGAGGAACTCGGCCGCGCATTTCGCACCCTCGGCTTTGCTGCGATTGAGGATCATGGATTTGGTTCCGCCGACCGCGAACAACTCTACGCTTCGGTGCAGAAGTTTTTCAATTTAGACGAGGCGACTAAGCGCGCATTTATCCTTGAAGGCGCCAAAGGCCAGCGCGGTTTTACCCCATTTGGCGTGGAGCATGCCAAAGGTGAAACCTCTGCCGACCTCAAAGAATTTTTTCAATGGGGCCCCATGAACGCTGTAGAGCGTGGCCTCACTGCCAATGTAGCGGTGAATTCCGCCGTACCTGGAATGGACGAAGTGGTGCGCGCTGCCTACCTCAAACTCGAAGCAATCGGCAGTGAACTCATGAAGGCCGTAGCCCTGCACATTGGGGTGGAACGCGACTTTTTTTCAGAGCCGCTGGCGGGAGGCCACTCCATTTTTCGCGCCATCCACTACCCTGCCCAGCCTGAGCTCCCTGAAGACGGAATTCGCGCTGCCGCGCACGAAGACATCAATCTTATTACGTTGCTAATGGGTGCCTCAGCTGAAGGCCTAGAGGTGATTTCAGAGGGTAAATGGGTTCCGATTCACGTTACCAACGATGTACTCGTGATCAATGTAGGTGACATGCTGCAGCGACTCACGAACGGAATGCTCGCAAGCACCACACACCGCGTGGTCAACCCTACCGCCGAGAAGCGCCACCTTCCCCGCTTTTCGATGCCGTTTTTTGTACACCCCAAAGAGGACATGCCACTCAACTGCTTGCCGCACTGCATTTCAGCTGAGCGCCCCAAGGCGTTCAGCGACATTACTGCGGGCGCGTACTTGCACGAGCGCCTCGTCGAAATCGGCTTGGCCTAAGCGGTGCGGATCGACATTGTCACCCTGCTTCCGGAGCTGATTCGCAGTCCGTTTGAAGCATCCATTTTGAAGCGGGCCCAAACTAAGGGCCTCGCCGAGGTGCAATTACACGACCTTCGTGAATTTGGCCTTGGCAAGCACAAGCAAGTCGACGACTATGCGTTTGGCGGCGGAGCCGGCATGGTCATGAAACCGGAACCTCTTTTTGCGTGCATCGAGAGCTTGATGGCCGAGCGTACGTATGACGCCGTGATTTACACGTCGCCCGACGGCGATACCTTGGACCAGCCTATGGCCAACCGCATGTCGGCGTACCACAATGTGATGATTGTGTGCGGACACTACAAGGGCATCGACCAGCGCGTGCGCGACACCTTAATCACCCACGAAATCTCGATTGGCGACTACGTGCTGAGCGGGGGCGAACTCGCGGCAGCCGTCATTGCTGACGCCCTGATTCGCCTCATTCCAGGGGTTTTGAACGACGAGACGTCGGCGCTCACTGATTCGTTTCAGGACAACTTGCTGGCGCCACCGGTGTATACGCGTCCGGCCGAGTTTCGGGGCCTCAAAGTGCCCGAAATCCTAACCTCGGGCAACACTCCGGCCATCGAGCAATGGCGCGCCGAACAGGCTCTCGCGCGCACTCGCGAGCGGCGTCCCGACTTGTTGGGCGAATAGGTCGCAGGGGCGCATTATCTTTCGGGAATGACCCGAAATGTTTTCGTGCTTTGCGGTTGGGCTGTATCGCTTGCTGCTGCTGCGCAAATTACCGTCCGCGACATTGACCCCTTTATCGGAACCGGTGGCCACGGCCACACCCATCCGTCCGCTACGGCACCATTTGGCATGGTGCAAATCGGCCCAGATACCCGCCGCGAGGGCTGGGACGGCTGCAGCGGGTACCACGCCACCGACATCTCTGTGTGGGGATTCAGCCACACGCACTTAAGCGGAACCGGCGTTGGCGACTACGGAGATTTTTTATTCAAACCATGGGGCGGCCCCTTTTCAGACCAGCCCGTGGGATTTGACAAGCGAAGCGAGCGGGCTGCAGCGGGGTACTACGGCGTAACCTTGAACGACGGAACGAAGGCTGAGTTTACGGCCGCCGAGCGGGGCGGATTTCACCGATACACCTTTGCCTCGGGGGCCGCACCTGAAGTTTGGATCGACCTGAACTACCGCGATCGGGTGCTACGGGCTTCGGCACGCCTCGAGGGGTCTGTACTTCATTTGACACGGGTTAGCCAAGCTTGGGCCAAAGAACAGCACGCCTACCTCGCAGTACTTATGCCCACCGGAGCGGTGGTGGACATTGTGGATTCGCTGCACGTTCGGATTTCGTTTTCTTCGCGCACCACAGAATTGGCAGTTGGTTTTTCAGGAACCGACCGCCAAGGAGCCCAGCGAAATCTTCGGGCCACGCTGGCTTCTTCTCGGAATTTCGAGGATTGTACCGCACGAACTGCCCAGCTGTGGCAGGCTGAACTCGACCGGGCTCAGGTCACGGGTGGTTCCGCCTCCCAACGACGTATTTATGCCACCGCACTCTACCATGCCTTTAGTGTTCCGAACCTTTGGAGCGATGCCGACGGGCGCTACCGCGGAATGGATGGCCGCATTCACACGGATGTGGACCACGACCACTACACGGTGTTTTCGCTGTGGGACACCTACCGAACGGCGCATCCACTGTATGCCTTGGTTCAGCCCGAGCGGACGCGGGATTTCATCGCAACTATGCTCGATATGTACGACCAGTCGGGCCGCCTGCCCGTGTGGGAATTGGCCGGAAATGAAACCAACTGCATGATCGCCTACCACAGCGTGAGTGTGCTGGCCGACGCGCAGGCCAAGGGCTATGAGATTGATTCCGAGCGCCTGCTCAAGGCGATGGTGGCCACGGCGCAGACCCCGGTATTCGGAATTCCGAACTACCGTTCAAACGGGTATTTGAGTATACAGGACGAGTCCGAAAGTGTTTCGAAGACGCTGGAGTACAGCTACGACGACGCGACGATTGCATGGACCGCCGCGCGACTTGGGCGAGGTGACGTCGCCGAGCAATTTTGGCGACGTAGCCAAGGCTGGGTAAGCCTGCTTGACCCGGAAACGGGATTAATGCGTCCGCGCGACAACGGCGATTTTCTGCAGCGCTTTGAGCCGCGCGAGGTCAACAACCACTTTACTGAGGCGAATGCGTGGCAATACAGCTTTGCTCCGGTGCACGACCTTGGACGCTGGACTTCGATGCTCGCCGCCCAGGGGCGCACGCTTGAAGGTCAGCTCGACGCGCTGTTTACGGCTCCGTCCGCCACCGTCGGACGGGAACAGGCCGACATTACGGGCTTGATCGGGCAGTACGCACACGGAAACGAGCCGTCGCACCATATTGCATGGCTGTACTCAGCCACTGAACGGCCTGACAAAGGACACCTGCGGATTCACGAAGTCTTAGAGAAGATGTACAGCGACCAGCCAGACGGCTACCAAGGCAACGAAGATTGCGGGCAGATGTCGGCGTGGTACGTGATGAGCTCGTGGGGCATCTACCCGCTGGTGCCTGGTGAAGCCCGCTATGCAGTAGGCCCTATGCTCTGGGATCATGTGGCGTTACGCGCTGAAGGCCTTGCGACGGATTTGGTTCGAAGCGGAAGCGGCCCGCTGGTCGCGGGCTACCAAGTGGGGGATGAATCGATCCAATCCACGAGCTTTATTGACCATTCCGAGCTGACTGGCGGAGCCAGCATTCACATTGAGCACGCTCCCCATTCCGTGAGCTTGGAGCCCTACCGCAATGTGAAGCACGGCATTGCCGGCGAGGTTCAGGCTGCGCCGCGGATCCAGGTTCCGCGGCGTTTTGTCGGAGAGACTACCGCGATGGTGGATGGGGTTCCGCAAAAAATCACCCAAAGCAAGGTACTGGTCGAAGGTGATGGCTTGACACAGCACCGTTCAGTGGCCCGAACCACCAAAAAGCCCCACGGCTGGACGGCAAAGATCACTTCAGGCTCCCCCAACCCGCAGTACAACCCCGGTGCCGCGAGTTTGGTGGACGGTGTCGTGGGCGACGTCGACTGGCGCAAGGGCGAATGGACGGGAATTCAGGGTGAAGACGTAGTGGTTGAACTTCGACCTGACAAGGTGCGAAGCATCAAGAAGTTGAGCCTTCAAATTAGCCTTTTGAGCGACATCAAATCGTGGATTGCCCTACCTGCGGCTGGCGAAATGTGGCTGGCCCTTGAGGACGGCACGGAATGGCGTGCTATGGAATGGACGGAATTAGAGGCCTTAGCTGAAACCGCTGGCCACGTCAAGCGCGTGACGACGTCGTTCGCTCCGAGCAAGCGCCGCGAGCGCCGGATTGCTGGAATTCGCCTGATTTTGCGCAATCCGGGCCTCTTGCCGCAGTGGCACCCGGGAGCGGGGGGCGAAACTTTCTTGTTTATCGACGAAATTTCAATTGATGCACACTAAACGCGAAGGCAGCATGATGCAGCGATTTTGGGCTTTTACCCTGGCAACCGCGGCCCTTCAGTTGGCGGGCCAGCGACTCCCCCAGCCTCCGGCTAACGAATTCTACCGGACCGATGCGGTGCCGAGGATCGACATTTCGATTCCGGCCGACAGCTTGGCCGCCATTTTTGCCAACGTGTTCAGCGACCATGAGTACCGGGCGACGTTTGCGTACACGGCTCCGGGGTACAGCGTATCTGGAATTGAGATTGGGCTACGGCTCAGGGGCAACACTTCGCGAACGAGCGCCAAGAAATCATTTAAAATTTCGTTCAATACGTTTACCGCGGGTACGCGGCTTCAGGGCGTCAAAGACCTCAACCTCAACGGCGAGCACAACGACCCGAGTATCATGCGAGCCCGCATCGCGTGGGAATTGGCTCAAGACGCAGGAATGCCCGCACCGAGAGTCAACCACGTACGGCTGTTCATCAATGGGCAGGCCTTCGGACTCTACGCCAATGTGGAGCAAGTGAACGACGACTTTGTCACCCACCGCTTCGCGCGCGACCCGGGAAACCTGTACAAATGCCTGTACCCCGCGGACTTGGCCAACCTCGGTACCGATCCTAACAGCTACAAACTCATGTCTGGAGCACGTCGCGTGTACGAGCTGCAAACCAACGAAACTGCTGACGACTACAGCGGATTAGCGCGCTTTGTGACGGCCCTGCACGCCACTACGAGCACGCAGGCCCTGTGCGCTTTGGATTCAGTGTTCAACGTCAACAGCTACTTAAAATGGCTTGCCTGGGAGGTTACTTTGGGGCATTGGGACAACCACTCGTTCAACAAAAACAACTTCTACCTCTACGAGGATCCAGCGAGCGGCCTCATCGAATTCATGTCCTACGACGCTGACAATACTTTTGGTGTGGACTGGTTCAGCATCAACTGGGCCACGCGCTCTCCGTTTCAATTCGGAACCTATCCCCTCTACACCAAAATCACCACCAATCCTGCGGCACAGCGGCGCCTCAAGCTGTTTCTCAACGAATTTGGAACCCTTGCCGGGTCCGCTGCATGGCGTGGCCGAAACGAGGGGATTCGCGCCCAACTCGCTCCCTTTGTCGAAGAAGACCTCTACCGAACCTACGACTACGGCTACGACTCACTCGATTTTTGGAATGCCCTTGACCAGGCTGCTGGGTCCCATGTCAAATCCGGAATCCACCCCTTTATGAGCACGCGAATCGCGTCGACTTCGGCCCAAGTCCCGTCGGGGAACGTCGAACCCATTGTCTTTCCGCCCCGCCTGTCTGGTCACGGAGGCATCGGCCTGATCCCCATCCAAGTCGAAGTATGGGACGAAACCACCCCTGTCGTGGTACTGCACTACCAGCCCGCTGGCGGAAGCTGGCAAACCCTTACGCTCTTTGACGACGGAACCCACGGCGACGAGCTCCCCGGAGACCGGCTGTATGGCGGATTGATTCCGGCCAGTGTCGGGGGCATCACCTACTACGTGACGGCCACCGACGACCAAGGCGCGGCAACTTCGGCTCCCTGCAGCCCTAAGCTGTGGGAAACCTTTGCACACCCGAATGTGCTCATCAACGAAGCCTGCAGCGACAACGCTTCGGGCCCCATCGCGCCGAATGGTTCGCGCGAGGACTGGATCGAGTTGCGCAATCCGAGTTCGAGCCCCGCGAGCCTCAACGGCCTCTTTCTCAGCGACAGCGACAGCGACCCCGGCAAGGCTCCGCTGGCCGGCCATAGCATCCCCGCCAATGGTCGCATTCTGTTATGGGCTCAAGGCGGAACCGGCTTTGCCGGTGCCCTTCCGTTCAAGCTCAGCGCCAAGGGCGAAGGCATTGCACTGAATGCCGTTTCGAACGGAACCTACGTGGAGCTCGATGCCGTGAATATTCCGCCGCTTTTGCCCGACCAATCTTTTGGACGGCGCCACGACGACGCCTACACGTGGACCGTTTTTGACCAGTACGCTAGCCCAAACGCATCCAATTCCGGAACGCTATCTAGCCCAGAAATTCCGAATCGAACCGCACTCTTGGCCTACCCCAACCCATTCGCCTCTGAGCTCCACCTGGTAAATTCGGGAAGCACGGAACTTGTGGTGACGGTATTCAACGGAATGGGGCAACAGCTCGAAGTGCTGTACCTCGCTCCTGGCGGGCACCTGCGAAGCACCGACGACGGCGCCCCCGGTCTGCGTATTCTGCAGTCCAGCGACGGACAGGTTCTAAAATTGATAAAATACTAGCTAGTTTACAGATGTACGACGGCGGCGAAGCACATCGTAGCGCAGCCACACGGCCCAGGCCGCATAGGCCGATACCTTGTAGCCGACATAG
>Ga0172367_10009239_pt1 | contig 10851 bp, 6 predicted proteins | sample Lak10m_FD_114542 | JGI IMG/M metagenome (GOLD analysis project Ga0172367, IMG submission 114542) | Freshwater microbial communities from Kabuno Bay, South-Kivu, Congo - kab_022012_10m | ecosystem: Environmental > Aquatic > Freshwater > Lake | place: Democratic Republic of the Congo: South-Kivu...
AAGCTAGAAGCAGAAAGAAAAGAACAAGAAAGATTAGCAAAGTTAGAAGCAGAAAGAAAAGAACAAGAAAGATTAGCAAGATTAGAATTAGAAAGAAAAGAACAAGAAAGATTAGCTATGGAAAAATGAAAAGTTACTCAAGCTGCTCATATATCTCTTCCAAAACCAGAAATTAGACCAGAATTTACTACCAATCAGCCCCGTATAGACAAGGTTGAACAACCAAAATGAAAAATAGCTACAGTTCTTGATACTTCTTATGATATGATTCCATTTACAAAAATTACAAAAGATATGTATCAAACAGTTTGATTTTGGGAGTCTCAATTTGATCCAAATTCAGCTAATATATTGAGAATTAAAACAGGTGTAGATAAAAAAAAGCGTCCAATCTATAAATATGTAAATTTATGAACATGACTTATGTGACTTACTTGAATTGCTGTAAAACAATTATGAATATTATCTGATAAGGGATTTTATCCTAAAGAAGTTTCTACTCATTTTAAACAACTATGATGAGTAAATAGATGAAAATTGAAGGATCCATCCTTTAATGCTATATCAGGTGCTATGTATCTTAATTATTTAGAATCAAGAGATTTTGATTTTCCTTCTAAAGATATTGAAAAAAGTAAATCTAATATCTCTACAATTGTTTGATATTTAATTTCAAATAAATGATTGGACTTCCAAAAAGATAAATTTGATAGGTTGTTTAACTCTGTAAATAAGGATCCTAAATTAAAAGAGCAATTTATGATATTGGTAAATTATAATTGAAACAATAAAAAAGAGGAATATATGAATTTTGATACATGAGATGTTATGTATACAGAAAGTATTGCTCATAAATATTATTATGCTTTTGTAATATTGTATCTTACTAATTATTGAAAAGATTTAGTTGTGGCTAGTTTGAATAAATCTGATAAACCAAAACCTAGTTAAATACTGATAATGATTTTCCTTTGAAAAACTAAACAAATTATATATAAAGTAAAGACTTTGAAAGTTTTTTAGTTGAAAAAAATATTAAAATGTTGTTTAACTTTATATTGAATAAAATTGCTTGAGATTATAATCAAAGACAAATAAATAAAATATTACCTTTGATTAAAAAAATTAATGAATTTGATACTCTTTGGGATTGACTTTACGATGATGAAATAAAATCAAAAACCCAAGAATTTAAAAATAGACTTTCTAATTGAGAATCATTAGACGATATACTTCCTGAAGCATTTGCTGCAGTTAAACAAGCAGCCAAAAGACTAAAAGGGAAAGAATTTGATGTAAAATGACAAACTGCTGTCTGGGACATGGTTCCTTATGATGTTCAGCTTATTTGATGAATAGTTTTGCATAAATGAAAAATAGCTGAGATGAGAACCTGAGAGTGAAAAACACTGGTTGCAACTCTTCCTGCATATTTAAATGCATTAACAGGTAAATGAGTTCATGTTGTTACAGTAAATGATTATCTTGCTTCAAGAGATGCTTTATGGATGGCAAATGTTTTTAATTTTTTGTGATTAACTGTTGGTTATGTAACAAAAGAAATTTCTTTGGACAAGAGACGTTGAGAGTATGAAAAAGATATTACCTATGTAGAAAATTCGGAACTTTGATTTGATTATCTTAGAGATAATTTAGCTAAATCACTAGAAGATAGAGTTTTACTTTGGAGACCTTTAAATTATGCTATTGTAGATGAGGTAGATAGTATTTTGATAGATGAAGCTAGAACTCCTTTGATAATTTCTCATCCAAGTGATGAAGCTACAAATAAGTATGATTATTATTCAAAAATTGTTAGACAGCTTACGCCATGTTCTTGAAAGAAAAAAGTTTCAAAATGATTTTTGAAAGAATTATTATCTGATGAAGATGATAATAAAATAGAAGATGGTGATTATTATATAGATGAAAAACTGAAATCAGTTTCTTTAAGTTCTCAATGAATAGAAAAACTAGAAAAGATTCTTTGAGTTGAACATTTATATAAAGAGGTTTGATATGAAGAAATTCATCATATTGAAAATGCTCTAAAAGCTAATGTAGTATATCATAATGAAAAAGATTATATAATAAGAAATTGAGAAATATTGATTGTTGATGAACATACTTGACGTACTATGCCAGGTAGAAGATATTCTGAAGGTTTACATCAAGCTATAGAAGCTAAAGAATGAGTTCAAATCCAAAGAGAATCTAGGACTTTAGCTACGATTACATATCAAAATTTTTTCAAACAATATCAAAAACTTTCTTGAATGACAGGTACTGGTACAACAGAATGAGAAGAATTTGAAAAAATCTATTGATTAGAAGTTTTATCTATCCCTACAAATAAAGATGTAATTAGAGTTGATAAAACAGATAAGGTGTTTTTTAATCAACAAGCTAAATGGAAAGCAGTAGCTGATAATATTAGATTTTATCATGAAATTGGCCAACCAATTCTGATTTGAACTTCTTCTATTAATACATCTGAATTTGTTTCTACTTTATTAAGAGATATAAATATTCCTCATTATGTATTGAATGCAAAATATCATGAACAAGAAGCTCAAATAGTAGCTAATGCTTGAAATTATTGATCTGTGGTTGTTGCAACAAATATGGCTTGACGTTGAACTGATATTAAACTAGAAAATTGATTGACTAGAAAACTTTCTGAAAATTATGCAAAATGGATTCAAAAAATGATAAAATGAGATGAATTTACTCAACGCCAATCAATGGCTGTATCTATAGTTTTATACTCTCAAATGGAATTTGAATATACATTAGATTGAATCAAAGAAGTTTTCTTAATTACTAATGAGCACATTATTTTGGCTGAGAAGGGTGAATGGTTAAAACTTGAAGAACTTTGAATTGAAATGAAAATTAAGTTTAATCCTAGAAAAAAATTTGCTAATCAGGCTTTTGCTGAAATATTTATAAAACCTTTTGGGATAGAAGAACCTGAAATTATTCAAAAAGATTTTCAATATTGATTGTATATTCTTGGTACAGAAAAACATGAATCAAGGCGTATAGACAATCAGCTTAGATGAAGATCATGAAGACAGTGAGATCCTGGTATATCTCAGTTTTTTGTAGCTTTGGATGATGAAATTATGAGAAAAATTTGATGAGAAAGAATTCAATCTGTTGCAAAAATGTTGTTGCCTCAAGAAGAATTAGAGAAGATGGAACTTACTCAATCTCAGTTTACGTCTTCTATTGAAAGGGCTCAAAAACAAATGGAATGATGGTATTTTGGTATTAGAAAACATTTGTTTGAATATGATAGCGTTATCAATAAACAAAGAATGAGAATTTATGCTAAAAGAGATGAGATTCTTTGAGTTGAAATGTGAAATGTGAAAGGTGAAAGGGAAGATAAAATTGAGAATTGAGAATTAAGAATTGAAAATATTTCTGAACAATCTGATTCAATAATAATTATAAATGAAGTTAAATCTTTTATTGATGATGTGTTGAGTGATCTTGTGAAAACTTATACTATGAGTTCTCCTTGGAGTTTTAATGATTTGATAGAAAATGTTTCTCAAATATTTTGATTTACTTTTGAGAAATCAGATCTACATAGGTTTTCAAATGAAAATGATATGAAGGACTATATGGTTATAAAACTTATAAATTATTTTGATTGAATCATTTCTATAATAGATTCTGAACGTCTTTCTAAAATTTTTAAAGAAGTTTATTTACAAGTATTGGATAAGAATTGGATGTCTCATATTGATGATATGCAATATCTTAGAGAAAATGTATGACTTTATGGTTATGCACAAATGGATCCATTGATTATATATAAAAAACAGGCTTTTGAGAAGTTTACAAAACTCTTGTTTAATATAAAAGAAGAAATATTGTGAATAGTATTTAGAATAGATTATAATATTGATATAATTGCTCAAAATAACAATGAATTTATTCCAACTCATTGAGTAAGCGATATCAAAAATACATTTCCAACTCCAAATACAGATAAATATTCTGACTGAGGAGTTGAAATATATGAAGTATGATCAAATAATACTAACTCTAATGATAAAAAACTTAGACCAAATGATTTATGTTCTTGCTGAAGTGGTAAAAAATACAAAAAATGTTGCGGTAAAGATTAATAATTATAGAATTCCAGCCATAGGCTGGTTTTTTGTTGCACAAAATATTGACTTTAAGTATCGAAAGATTAATAAGAAATAGTTTGTTTTATATATTTCTAAATGTATATGAAAAAAATAGATAATTATTTAGATCAAATAAAGATTGTTTGTGAATTGTATGAAATATGAAATTTATTAGAAACTCCTCAAGTAGTTTTCGGCTGATTATTGCATAGTATGTTTAAAATAAATACAGATAAGTGACTATTTGCAGTAAAAATTTTGAATAATGAAATAATGAAAAGACCATGAGTTTTGGAGAATTTCAATTTTAGTGAAAAAGTGTCTAATTTAGTTAAAGGTTTTGGTGTTAATTCAGTTTCAGCAATAAATGTTTGAGGAAAATATATCCAAAATATTTCTAATGATTATATAATCGTTTTTGATTGGGTAGATTGACTTAGATATTCTGAAGAATCTGTTCCGTTAGATATAGCTTACAATATAGGAATTTCTTTATGAAAAATTCATAACATACAAATTGATAAAAAGTTATCATTGTCAAAAAGTATAACTTATAATAATCTTACACAGGATGATAAAATGTTTTGGATAAATTTGTGAGATTATAAGATAAACAAAATAATTTTAGAATTAATTGATAAATACTCTAAAGCAGTTGATGTCTTGAATTGAGATTTGCTTATTAGTCATAGAGATATTGATCAAAAGAATGTTTTATGGTGAAAAGGTAATATTCCTTATATTGTCGATTGGGAATCAGTATGATATATAAATCCTACGATGGAAACTATATCAGCAGCGTTAAATTGGTGAGGTTTGCTTGCTTGAGTTGTTAAAAAAGAAGTTTTTTTTAAACTTATTGAATGATATATTACTCAAAGAAAATTAAATTTAGAACATATTTTGCCTTCTTTTTATGCTTATGCTATGAATATGATAGATTGGTTGAAATTCAATATTGACCGTTCAAATAAAGACATTGCTGAATCGGAAAAGGAAATTGCTAATAATGAGATAACTAAAACCACGAAATCTTTAGAATTGTTTAATTGAAGTCTTGATATATATTGTTCCTGGATTGAGGAAGTCAAAGAAATTATTAATAATTAATTTATTTATTAAACATTATAAACATGAAATTCCAAGATAAATGCTTATTTCCATTGGATTGAACAAGAATTACTTTTGATGATATTTCTTTGGCTATTCCAAGTAGAGGAGAGATTGCTTCTAGAAGAGATGTAGATCTTTCAGTACAGTTTAAACATCTTAAATTGAATCTTCCTATTATATGAGCGAATATGTCTACTGTGATAGATCATAATAGTGCTAAATATTTGGCTTTGATGTGATGAATAGGTATTTTACACCAAAATACAACTATCGAAGATCAAGTTAATCAAGTAAATAAAGTAAAAAGATTTGGAACTCCTATTATTGAAAATCCTTATTTCGTGACTCAAAAAGCGATAGTTTCAGACGTTATTGAAATTTTTGAAACAAATAAAATATGAGCAGTGATTGTGGTAGATAATGATGATAATAAAAAAGTAGTTTGAATAATTACAAAAAGAGATATTTTAGCTAGAGATTCTGATAGTCAAAATGTATCTGGTCTTATGACAAATATTGAAAATTTGAAATATATTTCAGCTGAAAATATAAATATTGATATAAAGTTGAATTCAGATGTTTTGACAAAATCTAGAGTAGAACAACTACCGATTATAAATAGTCAATGAAAATTAATTTGATTGTTTACTAGAAAATGAATGGAGTTTTATAGAGATTTCAAAAACTCTGCTAGAGATAATAAATTTAGACTCGTAGTAGGAGCTGCTATCTGACAAAACAGAAATCCTTTGGAAAGAGCAAGTGCTTTGATAAATGCTTGAATTGATCTTTTGGTTATTGATACAGCACATGGTTGGACTACAAATTTTATAGATGTAATCAAAGAAGTTAGGAATGCTTTCCCAAATATACTTATAGCTGCATGAAATATTGATAATGGAAGAGCAGCATTGGAATTGGCAAAGGCTTGAGTAGATATCGTGAAAGTATGAATATGACCTGGTTGAGCTTGTAAGACTAGAGAACAAACTTGATTTGGGACTCCTCAACTTAGTGCTATTTGAGATGTAAAACAGGTATTGGAAGAAAACTGATTTTCTCATGTTTGAATTATTTGAGATTGAGGTCTGAGTAAACCAGGTAATTTAGCTAAAGCAATTGCAGCTGGTGCTCACTTTGGTATGATTTGATCAGTTTTAGCATGAACAGATATTGCTCCTTGAAATCTTAGAGAAATTAATGGTAGATACTACAAAGATTTTAGATGAATGGCTAGTTCTTTTGAAGCTGATATTGCTAATCGTTTGAGTGGTAAGAATTATAATGATACATATGGTCCAATATTTGATGAATGAGCAAATGATATTATTGCATACAAGTGAGATGGTTCATTTATTAAAACTTTGAGATTGTTTCATGGTTGATTGGCTTCTTCACTTTCTTATTGTAATTCTTCTAATTTGAAAGAATTTTATGAAAAATCTAGGTTTCAACTTCAAACTATGAATGGTTATATGGAATGAAAACCTTTAACATTTGTTGGGAAATAAAATTCTAATTTTTCTCTTGATTTGAATAAATCATATAATATAATTTTTTTATGATAACTTTTAAAAACTAAAAAAAACAAATGAAAAAACTTATTATTTTGTTTATTGCTTTAATTTTTGGTAGTTTTGCTTTGGCAGACGATGTTATGGTTCAAACTACTTCTTCTGATGTTTCGCAACAAACTCAGTCAACAACAAATTCTTCTCAGTTATTATTAAAATGACAAATCGAATGAAATTATAAAGCTGTTTTGAAGTGGGCTAAATTAACTTGAACTGATATTGTAAATAAATATTTGCTTTTACTTTCATATGATAAAGAACCTAGTTATCCAAATTCTGAATCTGATCAAGTTTTTACAATTGATTCGGATAAAGATAATATAGAAAATTGGAAAATTCAAAAGTGAACAAACTATTTTAAACTTATTGCTATTACACAAGATGAGAAAATCTATTCTAGTAATGTTGTAAAAATAGTAATGGATTGAAATGGTAAACAGGTTTATGATACTTCTATCAATACAACTCAAGACTATTTAAAAAAATATGATTATAATTATCAAAACCAAGAAAAATTAGATGAAGATTATATTAAAAGGTTTAAAGAATCATTATATACTTATGAAAATCCTTATAAAATAATTGATGAAGATTTTTCTTCAAAAAAAATAAATAAGATAACATGGCAAAAGGCTTGGAATTATATATGAGAGTATAAAAAACAATATACAACAGATTGAATATCAAAAACAGCAATTACTGATGAACAAAAAAAACAAATAGAAGAACTCAAGAAAAATTTGGAAGATTCTTTGAAATCTTTGAGAGAAAGTATTAATTCAACAAATATTGAAGAATCAAAACTTAAGTATAATGAACTTAAATCTCAATATTTAGAAAAGGTTACTTCTGATATTCCATGAGCTGAATACATAAGAAAAATGATTGAGGAAAGATTTAATATATTTTACAAAAGTAATTTTTCTAATCTAACAACGCAGTCAAAAGAAATTAAACAACAAACTAAAGATATCAAAAAAGAGTTAAAACAAGACAATAAAAAAGAAGTTAAGAAAACTCAGGAAAAAACTAAGATTCAAAAACTTATTGATGAAAAATTATGAATATTTTATAAACAAGTATCTGCAAAAATTACTGATAAAGATTCTCAAATAGCTCTTTATGAATCAGTAAAACAGAAAATAGCTGATAAAAAATCTTCAGCTACTAGTGAATCATTAAAACAAGCTCTATGATATATGTATAGTAGCTTAGAACAAAAAGTTAATGAATTAAAAGATTCATGAGATCTATCAACAGCTTTGGATGATATTTTAAAGATATAGTAATTATGAATTTATAATAAAAACCGCTTTATGCGGTTTTTTTGTTTACTTAATTAATTTTCATAAATCAATCGTTTGTAGATCTTCTAATTGATCGGTAAATGTTTGATCATGACTTACCATAATTGTAGCTCATTTATATTCGTTTATGGCTTGAGCTATTACAGGAAGATGACGGAAGTTTATGTGATTTGTAGGTTCATCTAATATTAATAGATGAGGTTTCTGTATCACAAATCTTGCATAGCACAAAAGTCATTTTTGTCATTCAGATAGTGAAAATATTTGATTTTTAAGTATTGCTCATCATATCAAGAATTGACCAGCTACTTTGTATACTTCTTGGTCTGTAACTTCATTACTTACTTCATGTAATGAATCCCAAACAGTCATTTCCATATCTAATGCATTGAAGTCTTGACTATAATATCATATTCTGATGTTTGGATCAATTATAGCATCTTTATCACTTCATCAAACCAACCTTTTTAGTAAAGTAGATTTTCATATCCCGTTTGGTCAGCTTAGTATATATTTATCTCATTTTTTTATAACCAAAGGTAATTCATAGTGTACTATTTCATGTTGTTTGTTCATAAGTGAAACATTGTTTATAGTTACAATTGGTCATATAAAATTTTCAAATTCTATTGTGAATTTTGATATTGTTTTATCGTCTCTTCTTACCTCTACTTTATTTTCTTCTGCTTCTTCTACGGCATCTCTCATCTTACTTGCTAATTTACGCATTTTACCTCATTTGTTTGAAAAGAAGTTGATTTTATCTTTTGCATCTTCTATTTCTTTTTGAGCTCTAGCATTTTGTTGTTTTTCTCTTTCTATTTGAGCTGCAATATTATCCAAAACTGTATAATAATCTCCCCAGTATTGTTCTACTTGGTTATTATTTTTATTTAAATACAAAACTCAGTCAGTAAACATATTTAAAAAGTCAGCATCATGGCTTATAACTATTACAGTTTTTTCATAAGTTAATAGAAATGTTATAAGATCTCATATTCAATCTTTATCAAGGTTGTTTGTAGGCTCGTCCATCAAAAGTATATCAGGATTTTGAATCAAAGCATGAGCTAACAAAAGTCTTGCTTGTTGTCATCATGAATATTCTCTAAGCTTTTTATCTATTGGAGCAGTGAAGTTTACTGCTTCTAGTACATCTTTGATTTTTTTATCTAACTGGTAGTCTTTTTCTGAGAATGCAGTTTCAAAATATTGTCTAACAGTTAGATCTAGTTGATCTCTAGAAAGAAGCTGTCTAGCTACCGCAATTGTATTTCAGCTTGCTATATTTACTTTTCATTCTTGTGGCTTAATTTCTCAAGCAATAAGCTTAAAAGTAGTAGATTTTCAAGCTCAGTTTTGTCACATTATTGTAATTTTAGTGTTTTCACGTACGGAAAAAGAAGCCTCTTTCAAAATAATATTTTTTCAATCGTTGTATGCAAAGCTTACTTTATCAAAGCTGAGTACAATATTCCCTTTTTCATTAGCCATAATATTCTTTAGTTATTTTTAAAAATTTAATTCTTTTTATAAAGATTTAGAAAATTTTATCAAATCATTTGCTTGATTTTTGTTCATTAAAGTTTATTTTAGCTAATTGTTTTATATGTTTTGTATTTACAAATGTGATTTACTAAAAAATTTACTGCTGAATTTCCTCATTATATTAGAAATGTTTTTATTTGTTCTACAAGTTTGTTTGGTAAAATAGAGTATCAAAAGGGTTGCGATGAAACCAAAAATAACTTAAAAGAAAATAGTAAATTTTTATATAAAGAAGATACTTTATCTGATATCGATAAAAATACTTTGAAAGTTGTAAGTTACAATATTATGAAATTTATAAATAAAGAAGATATTATAGATTGTTTTGAAAATTATATAAATAATTGAACTGATGTTTTTTTGTTACAAGAGGTAATCATATTGGACTGAGTAAATTATGTCCAAGATTATTTTGAAAAAAAATGATTTCATACATATTTTCATCCAACAAGCAAAAACGATCATAAAACTAAATTAAGTAATTTTGAATTTATATGAGTTATGTTAGCTTCTAAATTACCTATAAATAAAACTGATTTTCTTTTTTATGATATAGTTCGTCCTCAGCAAAAATTATACAATAGTAAAAATTATTTTGGGATATGATATATACAAGTTTCATTGAAAAATAAAAATATATGACTTTATTGTACTCACTCTGAGTGGTTTACAAAACCAAGCGGGAGAAATCATCAAATCGCCCAATTTATATCATGGATAAAAGAACATAAAGATAATATCAAAATTATATGATGAGATTTTAATAGTTGGTTACCAGTAAAATTAGAGTCTACTATGAAAACATTGGAAAGCAATTGATTTAAATATTATAAAAAAAGAAAACCATTGGTAAGTTTGGATCATATTTGGATAAAATGAGACTGTAAATTTCAAAATATTTCTATTAAATCTAAGTGATCTGACCATACAGCGATATGCTGTGAAATTTGTATATAGAAATCATACTCCGCATTAGCGGATTTTTTTATAAAAAATTTTCTTGCATTCATAATTGTTTTATTTATACTACCTTGTAACGCAAGGTATCTTAATTTTAATTATAATTTACTAAAAATATGTATGATAAAGATAATATAACAGTACAGATGAAAAAGGGGATATTGGAATATATGATTTTGATAATTATAGATTCTTGAG
>Ga0172367_10009242_pt1 | contig 10847 bp, 5 predicted proteins | sample Lak10m_FD_114542 | JGI IMG/M metagenome (GOLD analysis project Ga0172367, IMG submission 114542) | Freshwater microbial communities from Kabuno Bay, South-Kivu, Congo - kab_022012_10m | ecosystem: Environmental > Aquatic > Freshwater > Lake | place: Democratic Republic of the Congo: South-Kivu...
AACAATAATTCGAATGCAATACTAAAGAACGTAAAAGATATAACGAATAACTCGAACGGCATTGTGAAGAATACACAAGACATAACAAACAACTCGAATGCAATACTAGTCGGTGACAAGAATAATAGCAATACAATCTTGTATTTGACAAGGACGTATTCAAATGCTTTTGCTCGCGGCATTAAGAATAACAGTGATGCCATTCTTTCTTCAACAGGTTCTACGCTTACTGAACTGGTAAGGACAACGTCAAACGCGTTGTTATTCTGTTGCAAGAACTCAAGCAATGCAATTATTAAGTTAACGAATGATATGCGTGTGAATAGTAATGCAATTGTTCATCTTTCTCAAAATTCAAGTACCTATATATCAGATCTCACAAAGAATTGTTCAAATGCTATAATATGGCTTGATAAACAAATGCATACCATTGACCATGGACCATTATCCCTTGAGGTTATCACCACAACAACTCACATGATTTTTGATATATATCTATCACGTGAACATCATATGAACGTTCATTCAAGTACGGTGATAGATGGTCATGGGCACGTAATTAACTTTGCAAAAAATCAACCCAATGTGTTTAATGTTGATGCCGGATGCAATGTTGAACTAACGAATGTTATTTTGCGTAATTATGAAGATGCCTCTATTACTTTAGGTGCGGGTGCATCACTTGTATTTGGCGATGGAACACGTATTGAATTACAAGAAACGCCTGTACAATTAGATCGAGATTGGACTTTTGCTGGTGATGGTCGTGTAGAAGGGCTTGGAACGCGACTCATGATAGAACCATATAATATAATAGTATTGCCAAGTTCAACGCTTGTTCTTGGTGATATTGATCTTGTTGGGTTGAAACAAAATAATATTCGTTGTGGTGGAGATGCATCATCAATTCTGTTAAGAAATATAACAATGCATATGACACATGATTATAGTTTTACTTCTGGTGCTTTACAATTTGAACAAGATGTTGTTATGACGGGTACAGGAAGGTTTACATTAGGCACCAACATGGCATCAACGATTTTGGAAAATTCAAGTCTGATTATTGATGGTCCAACATTTGCATATGCTCCAAGTATAGTTGATCGCGATTTGCTTGCTATGATAGACGAAACATCTCGATTGGTACTTCTTGGCTCTGTTATTGATTCGTCAACTGTTGGGCTTCGATTAACCATTGGTACATTAAAAGTGGATCATATTAACTACATAAGAAATACTGGAGCTCTTCTTCCAAATGAGGGAGTAAGCTTAGGTAACGGCATAGTGGCAGATGATCTGCATATAGAGATGTTGCCTGGTGGTTCACTTGAGGTAGTAGATGGCTTTTTGAGTTATGAAAACGTAAATTAAGGACTTTTTTAAGGAGAAACTTAGATGAAATATCTGACCCATGTGCTACTTGTGTAAGTAAGATTTGGGAAGTATGTAGTGTGAGTTTCTCCTTAAATATTACTTTTCAGAGAAAGGATGTGTTTATGAAGGTGTCGATTTCGAGGTTTGGATATTGCATGTATGTATGGTTGTTACTTTTTTGCGCAACATTGTTTTCTGGAACACAACTGCGTAATGAACAGTCAACTATTAAAGTTCAAAAAGGAACGGTAACTGTTAAAAACCAGGTAAATTTATCAACAGGTCAGATTGTTAAATCATCACAGGGGGTTCTTGAGGGGACAGTTTTCAATTTAAATAACGTTATTCTGAAAGAACAAAATGGTTTTGTTGGTACAATAAATGGTACGTATAATCCAAACACAAACAATCTTGCCATTGAGAATAATTCCCTTACACCTGATCAAATTAGTCAAATTAGTAAGTCTATTAGTTTAAAAGGGCAGTCGTCTCTTGAAGGGCTTCCCGGTTTATTTGATTCTAACAAAAAACTATCGGTTGCCGATGCTGCAAGTATTCTTCAAGTGGCGATTGATTCTGGCCTAAAAACGAATCTAGTTATGAATGGTGGTAAAGTAGTAGCATTAAAAGACCTTAAATTTGCTGACGGCAAAAAACCCACAGGCCGGGGGATTGTTGAGCTTGCATCAGCCTCTTTGGTTTTTGGTGGAAAGGACTTAACGTTTGGAGATTTTTTAAAGTTTATTAATGCTTCAGATATAGTTTTTAATAGTAAAATAACCTTAACGAGTGAATGGGTGTTTACAGGAAGTGGTCTTGTTACTGGTAATGGTAATATTCTTGATATTTCTCAAGGTGGTACAATTCGTATTAACCGTAATTCGCAGTTGTATCTGAGTAACTTAAAGCTTAAAGGCTTGGGGTTAGGAAAAATTATTTTTGATGATAATACAGCAAAGCTTTTATTATCAAATGTTGAAATAGAAATGAATCGAGATTACACGTTTACCCAAGGTGGTATTTATGCCGAAGGCCCAACCGTAGTTATGGCAAAAAATTATATTTGGCAAATGGGATTAACGTCTTCTATGACCGTTGATGGTATTGCATTTATGTACGATACCTCAACATTCACTGATCAAAAAAATATTAGGCCATTGGCTGTCTCAGATCCAAATAATAGATTTTTAACATTGCTTAATGATGGCATTGTTTATCGTCGTTCGAATCTTGATCTTATTGATGGTACGAGTAATGCGTTGTTGTATTTGACGAAGAATAACTCAAATGCGATTATTAAGAACACACAAGATATAACGAATAATTCGAATGCAATTGTATCTATGGGGGCCGCAGCTGAATTAGTCAGAACGACATCAAATGCATTGTTATTTTGTTGCAAGAACACGAGTAATACGCTTTTATATTTGAACAACAACAATTCGAATGCAATAGTTAAAAATACGCAAGATATACGAGTAAATAGTAATGCCCTCTTGTTTGGTGATAAGAATAACAGTAATACGTTACTGTATTTGAACAAAAATAATAGTAATACGCTTTTATATTTAAACAGAGTTAATAGTAACGCTATGTTGTATTTGGTTAAAAACTTGAGCGATTCACTTATGTTCTTAACAAAGAACAATTCGAATGCAATAGTATGGCTCGACACTCAAATGCATACTATTGACCACGGGCCACTTGATCATGAAGTAGTAACAACAACAACACATATGATTTTTGATATATATCTATCACGTGAACACCATATGAATGTCCATACAAGCACGGTAATAGATGGGCATGGACATGTTATTAACTTTGCAAAAAATCAACCAAATGTGTTGAACGTTGATGCCGGATGCAACCTTGAACTAACGAATGTTGTTTTACGTAATTATGAAGATGCGTCTGTTGCTTTGGGCGCAGGGGCATCAGTAGTATTTGGAGATGGAACACGTATTGAATTACAAGAAACACCGGTACAATTAGAACGTGATTGGACGTTTGCAGGTGATGCTCGCGTAGAAGGTTTGGCAACACAATTGACAGTAGAGCCATATAATATTGTTGTTTTGCCAAATTCTGCGCTTGTTCTTGGAGATATTGATCTTGTTGGATTAAAACAAAATAACATACGTTGTGGTGGCGATACATCATTGATTCTTTTGCGCAATATAGCAATGCATATGACACATGATTATAGCTTTACCTCAGGTACCTTGCAATTTGAACAAGATATTGTTATGACGGGAACTGGTACGTTTACATTAGGCACGAATATGGTTTCGACAATCTTAGAAAACTCAAGCTTCATTGTTGACGGTCCAACATTCTCGTATGCCCCAAGCATTGTTGATCGTGATTTACTTGCAATGACAGATGAAACATCTCGTTTAATACTTCTTGGTTCTATTCTTGATTCGTCGACTGCAGGTTTACGATTAACTACGGGTACATTGAAAGTTGATCATATCAACTATATAAGAAATACCGGTGCGCTGTTGCCAAGCGAAGGCATTTCTTTGGGTAATGGTGTTGCCGACGATGATCTGCATATAGAAATGCTTCCTGGCGGTTCGCTTGAAGTGCTCGATGGAATTTTAACGTATGAAAACGTAAATTAGGTAGTATGTAGTCTAAATGGAGGTTTTTACTAAAGAGGAGATAGCAGATGATAAGGCAGGAAAGAGTGTTTTTTTGGGGACAGTATGTAGTGTTATATTTGTTATTGGGGTGGGGAACAACTACACTGCATGCTGGTCAACGAAATGCGAGCAATAATAACGTAACGTTTTATGACTCAGCGTCTGTTACTTTTGCAGATAATGAGCAAGCAACGGGGCTTGTTTTGTTAGAAGGGGGCTTTGCGTTGTCAACAAATGCAAGTTCAACATTTAATGTTCCAGTTCCCATTTCTGGGCCAATTTCATTGGGTGCTGACAGTGTTTTGACTCTTACGGGTGATATGTATTGGGATTCAAGTGTAACTCTTGATGTTGGTACGGTTTATCCAGATAAATGTTTTATTGTTGGAGGGAATAAGACTATTCATCTTGGCGGTGATTTAATAGTTCCTACAGACAGAGGTATTCGTTTTATTAATTCTGATACAACTATTGATGGTATGGGAAATATTGTGACTTTTGGTAGCGCTAATACGTATTTTGAGATTACACCTGGAACAACGTTAACATTAAAGAATTTGATTCTTAAGGGACTTAGGGGGAATCTTCAGGTTCAAGGTGGTGGAACCCTTGTTCTGGAAAATGTTATTGTTGACATCAATTCGCCATATACATGGCAATTGTCGATAAATAATCCTAACGTTATTATTGCTGACGATGTCTTGATTCGTGGCGGAGGTGCATTTGCATTAAGAGGGGCTGGAGATCTAACTATAAACGCCAATAGTATTTTGACGTTTGATACAGGTATTACTGTTTATTATGAACCTTCTGATAACTCTCGGTCGCATATTGTATTTACTAATGGTACATCGTTTTTGCATTTTAATGACTGTACTTTAAATGCTCCAGGCGATGGAATTCAGTTTCTTATGGGTACTGTTTTTGTAGAAAACAAAGTTCTTTTTGATAACGATAGTAATACAGATCCTGCAAAAAGCATTGAATTTGGCGATGGAAGTGGTGTTGGAAATAATGCCACGCTTAAAGTATTGGGTGGCGCAACGTTAGAAATTGATGGGTATGTATATCAAAACCCAGCATAGTGGGGAAAGTCGGTATTATTTTTAAAAGGAGACATGATATCACATGAAGCAGTCTATAAGTAAATTTTTCAAGCAACTTTCCGGAGTGATTGTTAGCTTTGTATGTGTTGGTTTTGTGCACGGTGGGCCAGGGCTTGCTGCAGGGTATATTGATTTTGCAAATAGAAGTTCTAATATTGCATTAACATCGACATCTGTGTTGCGGCTAAAGGATCCTGCAAAAGTTATTGGCTGGGGACAAGGTTCTATTACGAGACAAATAGGCGATAATGCCGCAACATTATGGGTTCCTGCATATGGAGCTGATGTTGTTCTTACCGGAACGAATACAACTCTCCCTCTTGTTGTTAATAATAGTAATGCGATTATTTTAAATGTGCAGCGAATTACGAATAACTCAAATGCAATAATTAAAAACACACAAGATATAACGAATAATAGTAACACGATACTTGTTGGTTTTAATTTTATTGTTAACAACTCGAACGCGATTGTAAAAAATACGCAAGATATAACGAACAATTCGAATGCAATTGTATCTATGGGTGACGAAGTTGAATTAGTCAGAACGACATCGAATGCATTACTGTTCTGTTGCAAGAACACGAGTAATACACTTTTGTATTTGAATAATAATAATTCGAACGCAATTGTTAAAAACACACAAGATATAACGAATAATTCGAATGCGATAATTTTAGGTCTTAATTTTATTGTTAACAATTCGAATGCAATTGTAAAAAACACCTACGATATAAAGAATAATTCGAATGCAATAGTCAAGAATACTGAAGATATACGCGTTAACTCAAACGCATTCTTATTCTGCTGCAAGAATACCAGTAACGCATTATTATTCTTAACTAAGAACAACAGTAATGCGATAGTATGGCTCGATACTCAAATGCATACAATCGATCATGGTCCACTTGATCACGAAGTAGTCACAACAACAACGCATATGATTTTCGATATCTATCTATCACATGAGCATCATATGAATGTTCATACAAGTACGGTAATAGATGGTCATGGACATGTTATTAATTTTGCAAAAGATCAAATAAATGTGTTTAACGTTGATGCAGGATGTAATGTTACCTTGACGAATGTTATTTTACGTGGCTATGAAGATGATGCTGTTAGTCTTGATACAGGTGCATCTGTAATATTTGGTGATGGAACACGTATTGAGCTTCAAGAAACACCGGTACAACTAGAACGTGATTGGACATTCGAGGGAGATGCTCGGGTAGAAGGTTTGGCAACACAATTGGTAGTAGAACCATATAATATTGTTGTTTCGCCAAATTCTTCGCTTGTTCTTGGAGATATTGATCTTGTTGGATTAAAACAAAATAACATGCGTTGTGGTGGTGATACATCATTGATTCTTTTGCGCAATATAGCAATGCATATGACGCACGATTATAGCTTTACCTCAGGTACCTTGCAATTTGAACAAGATGTTGTTATGACGGGAACTGGTACGTTTACATTAGGCACTAATATGGTTTCGACAATCTTAGAAAACTCAAGCCTCATTGTTGACGGTCCAACATTCTCGTATGACCCAAGCATTGTTGATCGTGATTTACTTGCAATGACAGATGAAACATCTCGTTTAATACTTCTTGGTTCTATTCTTGATTCATCAACTGCAGGTTTACGATTAACTAAGGGTACATTGAAAGTTGATCATATCAACTATATAACAAATACCGGTGCGCTGTTGCCAAACGAAGGTATTTCTTTAGGAAATGGAACTGTGGCTGATGATCTTCATATAGAAATGCTTCCTGGCGGTTCGCTTGAGGTACTTGATGGTATTTTAACGTATGAAAACGTAAATTAATAAAAGAAAACAAAGAAAGGGAAAATATGAAACGCCAAGGCATACCTATCGAATTAAAAAATACTATACGTATTTGGATGGTTGTTGTATTAGGCGTTTCTTTCTCGTGGGTACCCCGTTCGGGGTACCCTATCAACAACGTTGATGGGAGCGTGAACGTACAATATGTTGCAGCAAGTCACCCCTTTGATGGTGGTGATTTTGCTCGGGGTTTTGTTTGTTTTACACAAGGTTTTTCTGTGCCTGCCGGTGTAACAACGTCACTGATACATTTATGCACTCCCGTTTCAGGTCAAATCGATTTAAACGATACGGGAGAGATAGCGCTCGATGGAGATGTGTATTGTGATTCACGTGTTTCATTAGCATCTGGAGGTGTTATTGATGGCGGGGGCAACACGCTTTTTCTTGGGGGAGATTTAATTATTCCTGCAGGCAAGACCCTTTCATTTGCATCAGATACTGTTATAGATGGTTGTGGGCATAGGTTGATTTTTGAGGCTGGAAGTCTTGTAACTATTGATGGGGCGATGGGAACAACCCTGACGCTTAAAAATATAACGTTATATGGTGTACAGTCATCAATTACTTTTGGTACTGCAGCAGACCAAGTACTTATTCTTGATAATGTTATTATGCACCTTGATGATGATACTGTTTTTACTGGTGGTCAATTGATCGTAAAGGACATAGTTGTTATTTCTGGTCAATATATCTTTGATTATCAGTCTTCATACGATTGTACTATTGACACGTATGCAACCTTGTTTTTGGATTTGAGTACAGAATTTGCGTATGAGCCTGATGATTCAAAAATGACTCATCTTGTTTTTACAGATCAGACTTCTCGCCTATTTTTAAATGGAGCAACTCTTTATACCCCTCTTGATGTTGGCTTACGTTTAACTGATGGCCACATGATTGTTGATTATAAAAGTTTGCTTTTGAGTAATGGGGGCGATAAAACGACAAAGGGGTTTGAATTTGGCACAGGAGACTCTAGCCGTGATATTGCGATAACAATTGCTCCAACTGCTAGCTTGGAAATTGATGGAGCCTTGGTAACATATGCAAATCAAGATTAGAAAGGGGATTGTATGAAAATTTTTATGCAGCGAATTTTTACAATTGTAGCAATTGTTTTTTTTGCATATGGTTATTCTGTTTTTGCAAAAATTAATTTTGCGAGTAAAGATTCAGCACTGATTGTAAAAGATGATGCAACATTGAATGTTGGATGTTCTCAGATGGTGATTGATGCAGGAACATTGAGAAATACTGGAATAGGAAAAGTACTTGCAAAAAGTCGCACCAATAATGTTCGTTTTTTAAAGGGAAAGTATACGATTTATAATTCCGTTTCTGATATAACAGGTACATTGGTTCCCAGGACTGGGGGAATAAATTTAGGCAATAACCCCTTTGATGATGGCGACATTATGATTTCAAATCCAGGGGGGCTTAATAATATTCCTATTAAAATTCTTCCAGGACAAAATATTATACGAGGGCAGCCCGTTTTCTTGACTGGTTCAGTGATCGAATACGCTTCTGGTTATCCATGGTTAGTGATTGCGGTCCAAAGTACTATTGATGCAAATATAGTGACAAATGGTGGTGTTTTAGCATTACAAAGTGATTTGCATCTGGGTAGTAATTCTGTTATTGATGGGAATGGTATAGTAGTATTTAATGATCGACGTCTTTTGCTTGGTGGCGTTGCTTCTGAGTGGAATAGTCATATTGTTTGGGATTTTGCTGATATTCAACTTAACAGTCAAGCAACGCTAAAAGAGGATGGAAGATGGAGTTTTGCTGATGTTGGTCAAATTAATGGCAGTGGGAACATTATTGATATAGCGCAAGGTGGACAAATTGTTGTTTTGCCTTATTCAAAGCTTAGTCTTTCAGGGGTTCAGATAAAGGGTGTTGGTTCAGGATTGCTTAAGGTTGATGCGACTTCTGAATTGCATTTATCTGATGTAGTTATTGAATTTGATTCTGATTATGATTTTGATTCGGGAAATATATTCATTGATGGTGATTGTAAATTTATTGTAAAAGACCATATCGTTTCGTTTAAAGATAGTATTGATGGTACAAGTCGTGGTAAATTAACGGTCGACCGAGTTTCTTTGACCTATGATACCCTGAGCTTTCTGGATAAATTAAATATTCAGCCTCCCGTTATTCTTGATCCAGAACACAATTATATTAGTATTTTAGGGGATGGTGAAATAGGGACCGTGCGTCGTGAAACTATTACGTATCAGAATTACAAAAGTCCAACATTCTTGCAGCGCTTTGCTATTGTTACACAATATACCCCGCTTACTATTTATCCTGTTCAAGATGATCATGGAAACTTGAATTATAATGTTGATTTTAATGGTAACGCGAATTTTCTTGGATTTACAAAAACAGATGAAAAAGTTTTGTTTATTGATAAAAAGGTTCAATTGGTAATGCGTAATGTTATTATGCGTGATTTTTCGCCTAAACATGTTAATTTTGGTCAAGATTCGACATTAACGTTTGGCGATAAAACAATTATTACTTTATCTCGTGATGAGAATTTAACATATGGGTGGGAATTTACCGGTGAAGTAAATATTCGCGGTGGTGGCGCAACATTAGACTTATCTTCTAATGGTGCGCTTGTTGTTAAAGGGGCCGGCTCTCGACTTACTCTGGAAAATCTTATTATAAAAGGTGTTCATGGAACTAATATTACGTGTACAGATCCTGCAGCTACAGTAATTTTTAAAAATTGCACAATTATTCAAGATAGCGATTTTTATTTTTATGTTGGTAATGTTGAATTTATGAATAATGTTTTCATGATGGATACTTATAATTTCACCTTTGCGTCAATGTTTCCAAGTGTTTTTTATATTCGAAGCAATTCAACGCTTAATCTTATTCGTGATAAGATTTTGACGATAGCACCAATTGGTGGTAATCGAAATGCTGTTGTGTTTGAAGATGCGTCTGCTGCATTGCTACTTGATGAAGCAACTCTTTCAGCGCCTGCTCCTGGAATACAGATGACAATGGGACGCTTTATTGTACGAAATTATAATTATTTACAGAATGATGGTGGAACTGCTGCTACTGGAATAACTCTTGGTAGTGGTATAGCGGCGGATACTGCATATCTTGACCAGACTGGGACACTTGAACAAGTCTCCGGTTATTTTACGAATAATACATAATAATAGAAATACGTAAGGGGCCCTTGAAAAAGGGCCCCCTTTAAAAAGTGCATTTGCACTAATTCTTATAAACTCTTTTTTAAGAATCTCATGCTCTTAAATAATTTTTCAGTCTCTTGTGTGTGTACTAAAGAACTTGATGGTATTTTCTTTTTATCTTGAGCTGCAGCGTCAGTGATTGCAACGAGATTTGTTGACCATTGCAAAATAAGAACGTATTTAACACGTTCTATAAAATTTGAAAGCGTTAAAACGACAATTGAATAAAGCTCTTGACATGAAATTGTAGCGTCAGCACTACGATTAATAAGTGTTAATGCTTTGGTTTTTGCTTGAAGTTTTAAGGTTGCAAGTTCAGGGAGCATCTCTGTTGGAATTTGGTGTACATCAAGATCTTTGTCGAGACATAATGTTTCAAATTGATCGTCGATTTTTATAGTAACATTGATAGCGTTAACAATATCGGGTGGATTAACAAGAAGGGGTAACACCTGTCTTGTCATATCATCTGTGACGAGGTATCGATCAATAGTTTTTTGTTTGCTTTTTTGCGCTTGAGCGGTTCTTTTTTGTGTTACATTAGTTGCAATTTGAACAATGGCAGCCCGAAGGTAGGGGCATGTGGTATCCAAAGTTAGGCCTATTGGTTTAAGAAGATTTTCTACAA
>Ga0172367_10009245_pt1 | contig 10847 bp, 12 predicted proteins | sample Lak10m_FD_114542 | JGI IMG/M metagenome (GOLD analysis project Ga0172367, IMG submission 114542) | Freshwater microbial communities from Kabuno Bay, South-Kivu, Congo - kab_022012_10m | ecosystem: Environmental > Aquatic > Freshwater > Lake | place: Democratic Republic of the Congo: South-Kivu...
CATGGGCTTTGAACTCCTTGACCCGCCAGAGTTTATATCACATTCTGGCAGGGCCTGCTTGGAGTCGGCTAACCCTTAAAACATCCTTAGGAAAATGCTGTCCAAGGTTCGGGGCGCACCTCAAGTGTTAAAAGAAGGAGTGGAGGTGTGTCCACTTTGGGGGAGAGTGGGTTTATTCTGCCTAGACTCTCGACCTGTATAGGATTATAGCAAACTTCACAGTCCTCCACATAAGTGTGCTGACTTTCTGTGCTGACATCAATCAATATTGATATTTTCTCAAAACAGTAGGGGCACTTAAAAAATTTTTGGATTTCTTCCACAGACACCTTAACTGCGTTTAAGGCTTTAAGTCGCAGTAGGGGCTGGTCGCACAATCCACTTTTTTTCGTGTGAGGTAAGGGCGAATGCGCACAAAACCCGTATATCCAATGGACATCAATCGTTGAGTAATTGAATTGTCGGTCCAACGATAAAGGAACTGGTATTTAGGTAGTTGTTTCCAAATGGCGCGAAAAGCTTCTGGGCCTTTGTGCAGAAGGCCACTGGGGTTTTTTACATGCATAACTTTATGAACAGCATAGGGATCGACACCGTGCTTTTCGGCATTAAAGTCAATTGAGGTGATATCAATAAATAGAAAGCGGTCTGAGCCTTTTTGCTATCGGTAGTGTTCGATTTCTCGCGAACAAAGAATGCAAAGACCATCGTAAAAAATCGATTTTTTTTGAGCTACATCTTGTTTATTCGAATTGTTAATAGTAGTATGAACAATATGAAGAGTAAAGAAAAAAAACTAAAACCAGACAAAAGCTTGCAGCGATTGTCTTTATCTATCGGCGATTTCATACGTTACTGGGGATTTAGACGAATTCATGGTGCCATCTGGGCCCAGCTGTATCTTTCTAAGACCCCCCTTAGCTGTACAGATTTAGCCCTACGATTAGGGCTTTCTAAGGCACTGATTAGTCCCGCTCTGGAGGAACTTTGTCAATATAAGGTGATTCAAGAGGCCCCGGCCCCCAACGCTAAGACAAAAATATACGAAGCCGTTGAAAACATCAACGAGGTGGTTCAGCATATTTTAAAGATACGTGAATCTGAAATTTTAAAACAAATCATGAACGACTTTTCCAGTTTTGTTGAAAGTGGAGCGAATTCGGAAGGTTTGAGTGAGGCACGCGTAAAGTCACTTGGGGATATGATTCTTTCGGCTAACTTTATGCTTGAAATGATCATGACGCAAAAAAGCCTGCTCGACCTACCGGTGGAGTCAAATAAATGAACCTTGTAGTTGTTTTGGGAAACCAGCTTTTTGACCCGAAAATATTTAAAGCTAAAAAAATCGATGCAAAAAAAACAATCTTTTTTATGCGCGAAGATCAAGAGCTGGCAACCTACTATAAGTTTCACAAGCATAAGATTATTTTCTTTTTTGCAGCCATGCGCGCCTATCGAGACGAGCTGCGCGCCCTTGGCTACGCTGTTCACTATGAAGAGTATGAAAATTCGAAGGGCTCACTAGCAAAAGCCCAGTTTGAAAAAGCTTTGGCTGAAGTTATTTTGCAAAATAAAGTCACTTCCGCTTTTGGTTTTGAAATAGAAGATAAGTTTTTTGAAAAACGACTCTTTGAATTTTTTAAAAAGAAAAAAATACCTCTTACGATTTGGCAAAGTCCGATGTTTTTAACATCTAGAAAGCAATTTAAGTCTTATGTCAGTTCGACACGCCGACCCTTTATGAAAACCTTTTACGAATCACAGCGAAAGCGTTTGCAAATTCTAGTTGAGGATAACAAGCCTGTCGGCGGCAGCTGGAGTTTCGACACTGAAAATAGATTGGCGTTACCAAAAGATAAGAAGACGCCGAGCTTGCCCCAATTCAAACTAAGCGCCCATGTTTTGGCAGCTTCAAAACTCGTCGACGGTGAGTTTTCGGACCACCCAGGACTTTCTAAAGATTTTTGGTTGCCCGTGGAGCGAAGACAGGCCAAAAAGTGGCTCGAGTCTTTTTTAGTGGATCGTCTAAATGAATTTGGCCCTTACGAAGATGCGATTGCGCCTCATTCTGAATTTGTTTATCACTCAGTGCTCACGCCGTTTTTAAATTCTGGTTTGTTGACTCCAGATGAAGTGATCACGGCCACTCTTGCCTATGCAAAAAAGCACAAGGTGCCCTTGGGCTCGGTTGAGGGTTTTATTCGTCAGGTCATTGGTTGGCGGGAATTCATTCGTGGTATTTATCAAAATTTCAGTGAAAAACAAGAAAGAGAAAACTTTTGGCAGCATTCTAATAAATTGTCGGATCTTTGGTACAAGGGCGGCACGGGCGTTCCCCCTTTGGATGAAACCATTCGTCGGGTTGTGAAGCGTGGATATGCCCATCACATTGAACGTTTGATGATTGTGGGAAGTTTGATGCTTCTTCTTGAGGTCGAACCCAAAGAAGCACACAAATGGTTTATGGAAATGTTCATTGACTCGTCGGATTGGGTTATGGGGCCCAATGTTTATGGGATGGCGCTTTTCTCAGATGGCGGGATTTTTGCGACAAAACCTTACATTTGTGGCTCAAACTATTTAAGAAAAATGGGCGGGTACCCCAAGGGGGAGTGGTGCGACGGAGTAGATGGTCTTTATTGGCAGTTTATTAAAAAAAATGAAAAATTCTTTTTAAAAAATCCACGCCTTTCTATGATGGCAAGAGCCAGTCAAAAAATACCCAAAGAGCGTTGGGAAATATTAAACAAAGCCACCGCAAAGTTACGAAAAAAACTGGTGGTGCCTGCATGAGCCTTGTATTTCTGTTTCATGTCATTTTATGCTGGTTTATGACTGGGGTCATTTGGCTGGTGCAGCTTCTCGTTTATCCATTTTTTAATTTTGTGGGAGAAAAAGAGTTTGACCAATTTCACCAGTTTCACATGAGGCAAATTTCTAGGCTCGTGGCACCCGTGATGGTCCTTGAGCTGGCTACTGGGGCTTGGCTGCTTTTTCAAAGCCCAGGCCAGTTGTTTTTCTGGAATCTGGTATCTGTGGCGTGCCTTTGGTTTTTGACTGCATTTGTAAATGTGCCGACCCACAATCAGTTGAAGTACAGCTCGCAACTTTCAAAAAGAAATCTTGTTGTGCAAAATTGGCCGCGAACTTTGATTTGGACTTTGCGTTCCGTTTTATTAGCTTTCTTCATTTTCGCACAACAAAGCGAAGGAATTTTATGAAGTCTTCTGCTATGGCAAGAACATTTGAATTGGCAAAATTGGCAGCGCAAGTCGGAATGAAAGAGTTGCGTTCTGCTGATTTCAATTCACGCGTTGAGCAGGCCGCACTTATCGCAAAAAGTTTGTCGCAACTAAAGGGTGCCGCTATGAAAGTGGGGCAGCTTTTAAGCTTAGAGCTCGACAACTACTTCCCGCCAGAAGCGGTTAAAATTTTAGGGCAGTTGCAAAATGCAGCAGTGGCCCACCCTTTTGCAGAGATTGAGAAAATCATTAAAATCGAATTGGGCCCAGTACTATACAAGTCACTTCAGGCGCTTTCGCCAACCCCCATAGCCGTGGCAAGTATTGGGCAAGTTCACAAGGCGTGCTACCAAGATCGTGACATTGTTATAAAGATTCAGTTCGCAGGTGTTGCAGATTCGGTCGAATCAGATCTAAAAATTCTTAAAACCCTTGCCAGTTCTTTTTGCCAGATTTCAGGTCGCAAAATGAATCTGCATCCTTTTTTCGAAGAGTTTAGAGCTGTTTTAGAGCAAGAATTGGACTATGTTGCCGAAGCTAAATTTCAAACTGAGTTTCGTCAGAAAATAATGACTCTCAATAAAAATGCAGCTTGCAACTATCGAGTTCCAGAAGTCATCAACGAGCTTTCTGCGCAAAGAATTATAGCGATGAACTTTGAGCCAGGGCTGACTTTTCGCCAGTGGCTCTATACCAAGCCAAGTCAGGCCAAAAAAGATCTGGTGGCTACGGCAATACTGGATTTGTATTTTCATGAATTTTTCGAATGGGGATTGGTGCAAACTGATCCGAATTGGGGTAACTTTTTAATTGGTGAAAATGGCTCGGATATCAATATTTGTTTGTTGGATTTTGGGGCGACAAGAAAATATTCGCGTGAATTTATTCAAAATTACATTCAGCTTCTGGGTTTCGCCTCAAATAATCAAACTCAGCAATTAAGAGCGTTGGCGATCGAAATGGGTTTGATCGATGCTAGGGAAGCAGAATCCGCCTTTCGTGCTTTTGAAGAAATGTTGAACATAGCTATTAAGCCATTTTTTTCAAATCAAGCAGGCTCAGCATTTTTTGATTTTTCAGACATAAATCACAGTTTGGCATCGCAGTCTGCGGCGAAAGTGCTGGCGGGTGAGTTGGTTTACAGTCCGCCGCCACATTCAATTGTATTTTTGCATCGAAAATTAGCCGGAGTGTATTCCATTTTAAAAAGTTTAGAAGTTCAGCTTGATATCTCGCCTTATTGGCAAATGATGAAAGATTTGTCACAGAGTGGTAGATAGTGGAATCGAATAATAATCAAATCACAAAGGAAGTATAGAATGTTAAAATATCCAATAAAATTTTCGGTTTTGTCTGAAGGACCTTCTAGCATTCAAACGGCATGGATAACAAAAAGGTCAGCCCTGGATGGCGCGTTTGTATTTGCACTTGACCTTGACTGGCGCAAATCAAAAAGAAAGTGCTCAGCGTATTTTAGAAAAGACCACACAAAGTTGTATGATACTCAATTCAGTGAATACGCAAAAAACTTTTCAATTTGATCTGGTGCCGTAAAGAAGGAGTTATGTAATGAAATTTCTGCGGCAATTTGCCGATCAGGCTTTGTTTGCTACTGGGCTTAGTTTATCTTGAATTATTCTTTTCTCGGCAGAATCGTTACCGCTTAGGTATAGCCGTCTGGCTTTGGGTGTCGGCAAACGGCCTGACCCGAGTCCGCCAGAAAATCATCACCAGATCTTGCGTGCCGAAATTTTGAATATGCTTAAAGAGGATTTTCATAACATAAATGCAGGCTTATACTCTGTAGATCATCTGATAGAGTTTTCACCAGTAAGTCACGCCAAGCGATACCTGCGACTTTTGTTAGACTCGATCGGCTTGGCGAAGCGCGCGAGCAAGAACCAATATAGAGAGTTTTCTGAGAATGCAAAAGAACATTTGGTTAGACTACCTAAATACTACATACGCAATTTCCACTTTCAAACTGACGGCTACTTAAGTGAAGAGTCAGCCGATCTTTATGAGCATCAGACTGAAATTTTATTTATGGGAACATTAAATCTGATGCGTCGACTTTTGCTTGCGAAACTCATATCGATTGGCAGCGAGAAATCAGGCAGCTTTCGTATCCTTGAGCTTGGCGCGGGGACAGGTGAAACCATCGAGATTTTGGTTCGGTCTTTGTTAAATGCAACTATCGAGGCCATTGATTTGAGCGAACCCTATCTGGTAAAAGCGCAAAGAAGACTCAGTGGGTTTGAGAATGTTCATTTCACCCATGCGGATGCTCTTACTTACAAATCTGAGGAAAAATTCGACGCCGTAGTCACGAGTTACTGCCTTCACGAAATGCCTTTAGAAGTGCGCAAGCAATTCATTCAAAATGCTGCTGCCCATCTCAAAAGGGGCGGTCATTTACTCTTGATTGATTCATTACAAATGGGTGAGCGCACAGAATTCGATTGGGCCTTAAAACAATTTCCAAAAGATTTTCATGAGCCATTTTATACAAACTACGTGAAAACACCATTAAAGACGCTATTATGTGAAGACTTGGAGTTGGTCGAAGAAAAATCAAGGTTTTTATCTAAATCTTTACTAGCGAGGAAGTTATGAAATTCTTTTTAGCGTTTGTATGTTTATTTTTTTCTTATAAAGGGGTCGCCATGGATTTGAACGAATACAAAGGCAAAGTCATTCTGGTCGTGAACATAGCCACGCGCTGTGGTTACACCGGGCAGCTCGATGGATTGGAGAAAATCTACAAGAAGTATAAAGATAAAGGACTTGTGGTATTAGGGGTGCCGAGTAATGATTTTGGCTCGCAAACGCCGGAGGGCAATGACGAAGTTAAAAGGTTTTGTAAACTTAATTACGGTGTGAGTTTTCCAATCACGGCCAAGGCGGTTGTCAAAGGGCCAGAAAAGGATCCGTTGTTTAAGTGGCTGACCAAAACTGAAAATGGCGAAAAGGAGATAGGCTGGAATTTCGAAAAATTTTTAGTGGATCGGTTCGGTAAGCTCGTCAATCGATTTCCTTCAGGTGTTGAGCCTGAAGAGGCTCAGCTTTTGACTGCATTGAATGCAGCCCTGTCAAAATAAGCGACTCAACATATGATCAGCCCCAAGCTTTTATTTTCGCCATTTATTCCAGCTGATTTTAGGCCACTGCTATCATGTGTCACTCCTAGCGCTTTTCGTGTCATTGAGTGGCAAAAAATTTTAGCTTTTGCGCCCACGCTGGTCAAGCGGATAACGACGGGTGAGGGGCAAGAGGCCCTGAAAGGGGAATTGCGTCCGTTGCTAAAAAAGAATATTGTTTTCAGCGGTGATGGGGACAATTTTGCGAGGGGTGCTTCTTTGCGACCGGCTGATGGGTCTTCGATGCTGGGGCTGTATTTTGCTCAGTTTAAATGTGACGCTGGCATTTTTTTAGATTTGCGAACTTCGTGTTTTAAAACCTCAAACGAAGGCCCTATCCTCTGGCGCCCAAACGGACTTTGGATTCGTCTAGATACTGAGTTTAGAAAGGGCATGTTGTCTGTTTATGAGGGTTATTATCTAAATCAGCCCACACTTTTGCGACAGGGTCTGAAAAAAGTGGGCCTGATTCGAGATGACTTCTCACCGGCACTTGTTTCCGAAGTTGAGAATATGCTTCTTAGTCATATTGGCGGGGATGCATCCAGTCAGAAGTTCGAGGTCGCTCACTTCACGCAGAGTTTTGAGAAATTGTTTCAGTTTCTAGTGAAAGAAAAAATCGTATTGCCCCCCGACTTTTTGTATTTGGGACTTTATTTGGGCGGTTTGTACATGCATTTGGAGGCCCTCGGCGAAGCTTACGATGTGCGAAGTGCATTTTTAGACGGAGTGGAAAATTAATTTTGTTCCCTTAATGGATTTACAGGTGCTAGGCTTATTTAGGGCTGCTAAACCTTTGGCTGCTTCGGTTTAATAAAAGCACAGCGTATCGTGGTGGTATTGCCCTTTTAGGCCCCTGAGTTGAATCAAAAAATTCGGAGGCACATCATAGTGAAGAAGCGAACAAGACCAATCGTCACGGGTGCTTGCTTAACTCTACTCTAGATGCGGTCACGCATCTTACGAGTACATAGGGGGCAAAGAGAAATCTTAAAAGAGGCCCTCATCACGGAGTTGCTGCCATTGCTCAGCCCGTTGCGAGTGAGCCAGAATCACAAACTTTGGAGCAAGATCACTGGCCAGATGATAAAGTCTTCTTAACTGCGTGAGAGGATAGATGCGAATCCACCGTTCCGGATGCCAGCCGTGAATTTTCCAGTAGTCACCCCAGATTATCCCAGCATTCCACAGTGGGTCTGACACACAATAGCGAGGATCAATCCATAACGGTGGAACCAATCTTCCGAAGTCAAAGTAGATCGGGCAGAGCCCGACCAAGTTAATCCGCTCAATGAGAGAGTGAACTCGATACTGGGTACGCGAGTTTCTGACTACAGATGGAGGAATAGAGATCACAACGGCTAGCGGCCGCAGAGATTCGCAATTTTCAAGTAGGATACTTTCACGCTCATAGTGTTCGATGTCTTCTTGGGCATTGATGTGCCAAAAGCTAAAATTCAGTGTAAACGCCTTCTTTTTTTTGAGAGCAGGTGCATCATCCGGAGTGATCTCGATTAAAGGAAGTGCTTCCGGAGGATTTGATGCGATTTTAGAAATTCCCCAAATTGAAATTTGTTTGTGAGTATTTATTGAAAAAAGACTTACTCCCTTATACTTTGATCGTTTTTTTTTGAGATCTGTTGCTAACTTACTTGCAGTCATAAAATTTGCCCAAAAAATTTTTCGTAATACAATAAAACAGATCAGTAATCAAAACGACAGGACTATCGTCCAAAGCAAGCTGATATCTCAAACCTTCACTTGAAGCAGTCAAGAAAAATCGAGTTCGAGATCAATAGTCATTCCCTGGTTACTCAGGGTCCTGTCCAAAGAGAGTTGTCGGTACACTTTGGGCCAAATTGACGCTCAGAGCGCTCTCCCGCCTGATAGATCGCGAAGTATACGACAAAACGCCATTCATGATTCGACTTTGACGATTTGAAACTAATAAAAAATATTTACCTGCATCCTTATTAAAATAGCGAGTAATGGTCTTGCCTGTTGAACTGATAAAGACAGCTTTAAATCTGCCTCGCAATTCCTCCAAAGAGGAGGCATAAAAAGCACTATTCATCACACTAGTGGTTTCACTGACTAAAGGATCTGTTAGTAAAGTGATCGTAATGATTCCTTCAAGTGCAGAGTCAACAACCCCAAATACACCCAACTCATCTCCTGAGTATCGATAAATAATATTGCTGACCGGATCATTAGAAGTCTGAGCTTGAGCGACAAGTTCTAATCGACCAAAATATCCGTTGAGTATTGGAGTGTAACTACACCAACCAAACTCACTTTGAGTGAGACAACTTCCGTGATCTAATAAACTCCCGCGATGATCATAGACCTCCCAAGTTACAGTTTGGTCTCCGATCATTTTTTCTGAGCCATTAGGGTTTCGGGTAAAAAAATCAATGACGTAATCCTTGGGCCTTTGATAAAGTAGTTCACCTCCTAATGGTGCTCCATTGAGAATGGCCTGCTGGGAATACCAAGTCCTAAAATCCTTACCTTCAACTTGCAATGTACTTTTTCGTGCTAAATTGACCAATAATGGAAGATTTACTTTAGCAGAAGAATCTCTAATGACCTCATCATAGTAAAGTTGATTAAAAACCTGAAAAAAATGATTATTTTCTAAATAAACCTTGGCCCAATTTATCTTACTGATATGGAGACTTGTTACAAGGTTTTTCGGGCAGATCTCATCAAGGCGATGCACTTGCGGTCACGTCGTTTTGGTATTGAAGTAGAACTCACTGCATATCTTGCAAAGGTAAGAGCCCGCGTCTTTGAATTACGGATTTCCTATTTTCCTAGGACACAACTTCAAGGGAAGAAAATCAATTTGAAAGACGGGATTGCTGCTCTTAAGCATCTCATTTACTTTAACTGGTTGAAGCTAAAGCCGAGGATGTTGTTCAGGACTGCAAGAGTTGATCTGCACTTTCGCTCAGAGCTTGGATGGCCGCTGCAGTACCTAGGAGAATCGTGATCCCTCGGAGGAGTTGGTTTTCTTTTTCAAGTGTTCCGAAGTGATTTTTGATGGCGCGACGAGCTTCAAATAGAATGGTTTCTAAAGCTTTTTTTGCTTCGGGTTGAGCTAGTTTCATATCAAGGATCTGAGCGACTTGATCGAGTTGAATAGGTTCATTAGATCGTGTGAGATAGTGAACAAGGTTTAGATTTTGAGTGCGAATCGCTTCAACCAGTTTTATAGAGAAATCAGTCATGAGCTCGATTGCAGGCAGATGGAGTGTACTATTAAAGAGCCGAAATTCTACGGTACCAAACTTATTGTATGAATTCAGGTTCAGCGTGTGGAACCGATTTTGAGCTCGGATGAGCTTCTGTAAGAGGTCAGGGCTTCGTTGGTTGAGAGGTTCAGACTGGATGAGGTCTTTTAGGTGCGCATAGGTGGGGTAGATAAAATTGCCTCGAGTTTTTAAGATTGAAAAACGATGGAGTAGTTCGTTTTCAATTTCCGAGAAGATGCCGACTAAACTAGCGATTTCTGCTCCGCGAGGTTGAGGAAAGTCAATGTGGATATGGAGACCTCCAGTGAGGGGAGCAGATTCCATCCCACTTTGAGCAAGAATTTGGGTGACTTGATTAAAAATTTTAAAATCCTCTGGATCCTTGAGAATGGGTGAAGTGACCTCAATGGATTGCCCTAGGGTTCGCAGTGTGAACAACTCATCTTTAACTGTCCAGACTTTCAGCTCTCCGCGAGAGTTGCGGTATTGAATTTCGAAAGTATTAACGTGCTCAGAACCCAGAAGGCTCACCTTTCGATGATGCTCTAGAATCAGGGATTGAATTTTACGGGCGACGTCTTCGAAGGTGATCTCCAAAGGAAGAACCCCCTCTAGTTCAATTCCAGCCCGCATAGATAAAACAGAGGGTCGAAGTGGAGTATATGCCTCAAAAAGCGCACGGTAACGGTTTGCACAGATCTCACGCCCACCAGCCCAGCTCAAAGGGATGAAGAGAGTGTAAGCGAGGAGGCAACTAATCCATACTAAATTTTGAAATTGTCGGATCAAAAGTGAATCCACTTTTTTATCATAACGGCAAGGGCAGGGTGATCACTAGAAAATTTATGTACTTCCGATATTTTTTTATGACGGATTTCCATTAATGATGTCGATCGTGGAGAGATTGTAGCGTTCAGGGGCGCGAGATCCTCCTCCAATCGTCGCTTGGTGGAGGATCATCTCCTGGACTGGAAAGGATTTGAGTTGATAAAGTGGAGAAGCTTCATCTGGCCCGATATCCAATAAAAAGCGCGTAGCGCCTGGCCAGTCCTCATCATGCGAAGTTAGGTAGCGGTGCGCATATCCTCAACTGAGGAAGTGAGATTTATTCTGCTTAGAATCTAACCCCAGTTAAATTCCACTCTGATTCATATTCCATATCAAATATCCAAAAACAGTGAACTCGACTCCTGAGGCCGCGCATGAAG